>Ga0307991_1002345_pt1 | contig 12864 bp, 10 predicted proteins | sample EllFjometagen131_FD_203146 | JGI IMG/M metagenome (GOLD analysis project Ga0307991, IMG submission 203146) | Marine microbial communities from Ellis Fjord, Antarctic Ocean - #131 | ecosystem: Environmental > Aquatic > Marine > Unclassified | place: Southern Ocean | collected 2014-10-08
ATGCCATACATCCTGGATATGGATTTCTTTCTGAAAATAGCGATTTTGCAGACAGATGTAAATCAGAAGGAATTATTTTTATTGGCCCTTCCTCCCATGCAATAAAAACCATGGGAGATAAAATCACCGCCAGAAAAACTATGGTTAAAGCTGGAGTAAAAGTTGTTCCGGGAATAAATAAAAATCTTGACAACGAAGAAAAAGCTCTGGAAATAATAAAAAGCATCGGTTTGCCTGTTATGATAAAGGCAGCAGCAGGAGGCGGTGGTAAAGGTATGAGGCTTGTTAAAAATGAAAAGGAAATTCTTCCATCACTAAGAACTGCAAAGTCTGAGTCTATGGCTGCCTTTGGTAACGATGATTTATATGTTGAGAAATATATTGAATCACCTCATCATATAGAGTTTCAAATTCTTGCTGACAAACACGGAAACACCATTCATCTTTGTGAAAGAGAATGTTCGGTTCAACGACGTCACCAAAAGGTAATTGAAGAAACACCTTCACCGATAATGACTGCCGAACTTCGAGATGAAATGGGAAAACAAGCTATAGCCGCAGCTAAAGCAGTAAATTATTCCGGAGCAGGAACTATTGAGTTTCTTGTTGATAATGATTTAAACTATTATTTCCTTGAAATGAATACTCGCCTTCAGGTTGAGCATCCAATAACCGAAAGAGTAGTCGGAATAGATTTGGTTAGTGAGCAAATTAATATTGCTAATGGTCTTAAACTTTCCTTAAAACAAAAAGATGTTATTCAACGCGGACATTCAATAGAATGCAGAATTTATGCTGAAGACCCTGAGAATAATTTTATGCCTTCTCCCGGAATTGTTAGAAACATTATTGAGCCATCTGGTTTGGGAGTCCGAACTGATGGTTATGTTTACGAAGGCTATGAAATTCCAATGGATTATGATCCTATGATTTCAAAAGTGATAGTGTGGGCAAAAGACCGAGCAGAGGCTGTTAATCGAATGAACAGAGTTCTTGATGAATATAAAATTACAGGTATTAAAACATCCATAAACTTTTTAAACAAAATAATGGATTGCCCTGATTTTGTTAATGGAAAATATGATACAGGATTTATTGAAAAAAATATGGATTTTCTAATTGAGAAAGAAGTTTGTGATAAGAATTGTGAAGATATGACAATTATTGCTGCTTTTTTAGAATACAATTTTTATCTCGATAAATTAGTTCCTCATACTACTTTCTCTAATAACAAAAATAAATGGAAAGAATTCGGCAGAAGAAAAGGACTGATGAAATTATAAAATTTATGCACCAAATAACAAACTTTTCCAAATAACAATTTTTATAATGTTAATTTAAATCAATATTATGTCTCTAGAAATTTCTCTTAATAATTGCAAAAAAACAATCGAACTTATAGAGCAAGATGGGAATAAGGTTAAAGTTCTGATTGGCAAAACAGAATATGAGCTTAATGTGGCTAAAACATCAAATGGTATATACTCAATTTTACATGATGGAAAATCTTATGATATTTCTGTTGTCAGAGAAAAAAATCATAAAAATTATATTGTTAACTCAGCAGCCCACTCTTATAAGGTTGAAATAATTGATGCCGAAACTAAATTCCAAAAACTGAAACGTAAGGATGATAGTGATAATGGCGACAATACTATTGTTTCTCCTATGCCCGGAAAAATTGTGAAGATTCTTGTGAAAGAAGGACAAAAAATTGAAGCTGGAGAAACTGCAATTATTATTTCAGCTATGAAAATGGAAAGTGAATTTAAGGCTAAGAGAAAAGGAGTGGTTATAAAAATAAATGTGAAAGAAGGCGACATTGTTGAAGGTGGAAAAAAACTAATAGTTATTAAGTAATAAAGATTACAGCTAAAGACCAAAAGCCAATAACCAAAAGCTAAAATTATGCAAACATTAGAAGACAAATTCAAGAAATTTGAGGAGATGAAAAAATCCGCTGAATTAGGTGGCGGACAGGATAGAATCAATAAACAACACAAGAGCAATAAAAAAACCGCTCGTGAAAGAATTGACATACTTCTCGACAAAGGAACTTTTGTTGAACTTGATAAATTTGTTACTCACCGAAGTACTGATTTTGGTATGGAAAACAATAAAATTCCGGGTGATGGCATTGTTACAGGGCATGGCAAAATTGATGGAAGATTGGTTTATGTTTTTGCTTTTGATTTTACGGTTTTTGGTGGTACAATGAGCCGTGCAAATGCTGATAAAGTAAAAAAAATAATGGAGCAGGCAATGCAAAATGGTGCCCCTATTATTGGTCTTAATGATTCCGGTGGAGCCAGAATTCAGGAAGGAGTTGAAAGCCTTGGTGGATATGCCGATATCTTTTATCTTAACACAATAGCATCGGGAGTTGTTCCGCAAATTTCTGCTGTTCTTGGACCTTGTGCAGGTGGAGCAGTTTATTCTCCTGCAATAACAGATTTCATTTTTATGGTTAAGAAAACTTCATATATGTTTATTACAGGTCCTGATGTTATCAAAACTGTTACTCATGAAGAGGTTACCAAAAATGAGCTTGGCGGTGCAATGACTCATAATATAAAAAGTGGTGTTGCCCATTTTGCCTGTGAAGATGATGAACATACTTTGATGATGATTCGTGAGCTAATGGGATATATTCCTTCTAATAATATGGAAGATCCTCCAATCAAGCCATGCACTGATGATATTCATCGCGAAAATGAAAGTTTACAGACTTTGGTTCCTGCTGACCCAAACAAACCATATAATATGACTGAGTTGATTACAACAGTTGTTGACGACCATAACTTTTTTGAAGTTCAGCCTCATTATGCACAAAACATAATAATTGGCTTTGCTCGACTTGGTGGAAGGCCTGTTGGTATTGTCGCAAACCAGCCACAGGTTTTAGCTGGTTGCCTTGATATTAATTGTTCGGTGAAAGGAGCTCGGTTCATTCGGTTCTGTGATGCTTTTAATATTCCAATTATAACCTTTGAAGATGTACCGGGATTTTTACCTGGCACAGCCCAAGAATTTGGTGGAATAATAAAGCATGGTGCAAAACTTCTGTTTGCATATTGTGAAGCAACTGTTCCAAAAATCACTGTTATTACAAGAAAAGCATACGGTGGAGCTTATGATGTGATGTCAAGCAAACATATTGGTGGAGATATAAATTTTGCTTATCCTACAGCAGAAATTGCAGTAATGGGTTCTTCAGGTGCAGTTAATATCATTTATAGAAATAAATTCAAGAATGACGAAGAAAGAGATAAAATTGTAGATGATTATAACGATACTTTTGCTAGCCCTTATAAAGCTGCTGCCTTAGGATACATTGACGAAATTATCTATCCAAAACAAACAAGATTTAAATTAATTCAAGCTCTTGAAACTACACAAAACAAGAGTAAAACACATCCTCATAAAAAGCATGGGAATATTCCTTTATAAAAGCTAAAGAAAGTAGTGTTTTCTGATTGAAGTCCTTGAAAGCATTGCGCATTAATTTATAAAAATAATTTTCCTAATTTTACCATCTTAAAAAAATAGTCTTGAAAAAAATTATTTACTCAATAATATTAATTCTTTTTTGTTTTCCGAAATTGGTTAGCAGTCAATCGCAATCCATAAAACTCGGAACAGAAATTCCAACTCAATATGCTTTGGGATATGAGGATAGGTTTCATGAAGGTTTTGCTGTTCATGGACAAATTGGGTTTTTGTTTTATCCATACGATAAAATGATGTTAAGCCTTTTTGAAGGTTACGGTGCTGATAGAAACATGGTTGCTGTGCTGGAAGCAAATTTTGAGACAGGAATGATTATTGAATTCGGAGCAAATTATTTTTTCAGCAAACAAACACGAAAAAATTATGTAGGACCATTTTGTCAATGGGTAAATCTTTTTAAAAGTAACATTCCTGATTATGTTATTAACGATGCTTTTGATGTAGATTTAAATACTTACCCAATAGGTCCAATCCCGAAATCAATGTCTGATGAACCTCTTACTTTAAGCTCACATTTCTTGCAAGTCGGTCTTTTGGTTGGAAGACGCTTTTCCTTTTATAAAAAACCCGATATCGAATTACATGTCGAACTTGCTTTAAGTAAAAATGTTTATTCAAATAGTGTTTTAGCTTCGGATTACAGGTATTTAGGAGGTTTAATAGATGATGTTAACATTACACTTAAAGACTTCTATAAAAAATATGCTTTAATACCATCGTTAAACATTTACTTTATTTATAAATTGAATTATCAAAAATTTTAAAAATTTGAATTTTATAGAATTAATTACAAAAAGACAGAGCGTTAGAAAATATTCTGACAAAGCCGTTGAAAAAGAAAAAGTTGAACTTTGCATCGAAGCTGCAAGAATTGCTCCTTCGGCAAGTAATTCACAACCCTGGAAATTTATTGTGGTTGATGAGCCTGAGCTAAAAAACAAAGTTGCCAAAGCAACCTTCAGCAAACTTGTTTCTTTTAACAAATTTGCTCCCGAAGCTCCAGTTATTATTGCTATTGTTCTGGAAAAACCTAGAATAATAACTCAAGTAGGAGGGGCATTGAAAAAGAAAGAATTTCCTTTAATTGATTTAGGAATTACCGCCGAACATTTTTGCCTTCAAGCTGCCGAGGTAGGTTTAGGAACATGTATGCTTGGATGGTTTAATCATAAAAAAATTAAAAATTTATTAAACATTCCAAAAGAAAAAACCATCGGCTTAATAATTACTTTGGGATATGCTCCTGAAGAATATACCCAACGTCAAAAAATCAGGAAAGAAACTAATACAATTGTGAATTATAATAAATATTAAACTAAATAAGAGTTTGTCTCTAATGCCCGATCGTTAAAACAAATATATAAAATCACAAATGACAAACACCAAATTTCAAATAAATCTCAATAAGTAAAATATCAATATTCAAAGCTGTTTTGAACATTTAATCATTGATATTTGGAATTTATTTGTTTTTTGTTTTTTGTTTTTTGGGCTTTAAATTAAAAATTGTTTGACTTTTTGGAAAGACACTAAATAACTCTGCAATTCTTGTTTGATAATAAAAGAATTTATAAAAATTTCTTTATAATGTCGAAGATTAGTAAATGGATGTTTTCTATGGCAATTTCGGGAGCTCTTTTGTTAATTGTTGCTCTTGCCATTGCTTTTGCCACACTAATTGAAAGCAATTACGGAACTGCTGCTGCCAAAGCACTAATTTATAAAACATGGTGGTTCGATGTTTTGTGGGTACTATTGGCAATAAATATGGCTGGTAGTATTTTTAAGAATAAACTTTATAAAAAGAGAAAATGGGCTGTTCTGATTTTTCATCTGGCATTTATTATAATGGCCATTGGAGCAGGTGTTACCAGATATTTTGGATTTGAATCTTCGATGCACATCAGGGAGGGAGATAGTTCAAATATCATTAAAACAACGGATTCATTTATTGGAATTGAAATTGAAAATGATGGACATAAAATCAAGGACGATAAAAAAATTACCTTCTCTGCTTACTCCAACAAGAAATTTAAGAAAGTTTATAACATTAATGAGCACAAAATAATTGTTAAAAAGAAAATATTTATTCCTTCTTCTAATGCAATAATAGCCTATATCTCTGTTGATGATTCTACAAAGGAGTTATTAATTTATGGCAGGAAAAATTTAGTTGGAGAGTTTTTTAATGTAGAAATTAATGGTGTTAAAATTTCTCTTAGCTATGGTTCTAAAAACATAAAAATCCCTTTTTCAATTAAATTAAATGATTTTAAACTTGAAAGATATTTTGGTTCCCAAAGCCCTTCTTCCTTTATCAGCGATGTTATTGTTATTGATAATGAGAAAGGCAAAAAAGTAAGACATAGTATTTTCATGAACAATGTATTGAATTATAGAGGATATCGATTTTTTCAATCTTCTTATGATAAAGACGAAAAAGGAACTCTCTTGTCAGTCAATCATGATTTTTGGGGTACAACAATTACTTATGTCGGATATTTTTTAATGATGTTGGGTTTTGTACTTGCTCTATTTAGTAGAGGCAGTAGATTTAAAGAATTGCTAAGGAAAACTTCAAAGCATAAAATAAGCAAGACGATGATTTTGCTTTTCATAACATCTGCAAGTTTTTTGTTTTCATCGCCTGAGATAAAAGCAATGCCAACAGATTCAACAAAAACCTTAAATGTAATTGACAAATCCCATGCAGAATCTTTTGTAGAACTTCTAACTCTGGACTCAAAGGGCAGAATTAAACCCATGCATACTGTAGCTTCCGAAGTCTTAAGAAAGCTAATGAGAAAAAATTCTTATAAGAATTTGAATCCAAGCCAGGTTTTTCTTGGGATGATATCGGAACCAAATGTTTGGCAATACGAAAAGATTATAAAAATTTCAAATCCTGAAGTTCAAAAATATATTAAAATAAACTCAAATTACGCATCATATATCGATTTGCTTGAACCCGGAATGAGTGGATATAAAATTAAAGATGTAGTTGAAGAAGCTTATGCTAAAAAGCCGGCACAAAGAAATAAGTTTGACAAAGAAATAATGAAAGTTGACGAAAAAATGAACCTTTGTTATAATATTTTCTCCGGTTCAATTCTAAAAATTTATCCTGCAAAAATAGGCAAAGACTCCCACTGGTTTACAATTGATAAATTAAAAAATCAATTAAGTAGAGATGATTATTCATCTGTTCAGATAAGTATTTCCGAATATTTTAATGCTTTATGGCAGGCAAACAAATCCGGCGATTGGACTATTGCCAATAAAAAATTGCAAGCTTTAAAAGAATATCAAATAAAGAACGGAGGAGTCAATATTCCGTCTTCTTCCAAAGTAAAACTTGAAATTCTATATAATAAATCAGATATTTTTAATAAGCTAGCAAAATATTTCGGCATTTTAGGATTGATACTTTTAGCACTTAATTTTATTTTAATTTTCAAACCGAATTTAAATTTAAAATCCGTTTTACTTTTTGCTTTCTATCTCGCTTTATTATTATTTATCATACACTCTTTGGGCCTTGCTGTAAGGTGGTATATCTCAGGACATGCTCCATGGAGTAATGGATACGAATCAATGCTTTACGTCGCCTGGGCAACTTCTTTGTCGGGTTTGATTTTCGTAAAAAAATCAAAAATAACTTTAGCTGCTACTTCGGTGCTTGCATCTTTAATTTTGTTTATTGCAAACTTAAGTTGGATGGACCCCACAATTAGCAATTTGGTTCCTGTACTTAAATCATTCTGGTTGATAATTCATGTTGCTGTTATTACTGCAAGTTATGGATTTTTAGCTCTGGCAGCATTGCTCGGTGCGATAAATTTGATAATTATGATAAACCGAACGAAAAAAAATTATTCAAGAATTGGTATAACGATAGATGAAATTTCAAATATCATCAGAATAAACATAATCATAGGATTATATCTTCTGACAATCGGGACATTTTTGGGAGCAATCTGGGCAAATGAATCATGGGGAAGATATTGGGGATGGGACCCAAAAGAGTCATGGGCATTAATCTCAATTCTTGTTTACGCTTTTGTTGTACATATGTGGAAAATTCCGGGACTTAAAGGTAATTATTCAATTAGCTTTGGCTCTCTCATCGCTTTTGGTTCAATACTGATGACTTACTTTGGAGTAAACTATTTCCTTGCAGGAATGCACTCCTATGCAGGCGGAGAGGCAATTTCAATACCCAATGGAATTTATTATGGAATTGGAATAGTTATTATTCTCAGCATTGTTGCTTATTTTTCGGAGAAAAATATTTCAGAAGAAGATAAATCATGTTTAACAAATGAGTAGGTTTTTTTTAAATACCAAGATAATTTGCTCTTTCATTTTTTATGTCTATTACATTCCGTTTTCGGTTTCTTTTTCATTTCAAGATAGTGGATTTTTGAGAGGACTTTTTTCATAATTAAATTGAATTAGAAGTCCCCTTAAGATGTTTTTTCACATCCCAACTTCTCAACCTCATCCAACAACTCCTCAAATATTAAAGAAGTAGTCAAGGGATTCATAATAGTTGCCCTCATATAAACCAAATCATTTAAAAGTGTTTGAACTATATAGAAATCACCTTTTCTTAAAATTTTACTTCTGATATATGAATTTCGTTGGTTTAATTCCTGATTAGAAAGTTTAGGTTCAAAATATCTGAAACAAACAATATTTGATTCGGGTTCTGTTGCTAGTTGAATGTTATTTCTGAGTTTTGCCAGTCGGGCTAATTCTTGTCCAAGATCATATTGGTTGGTTACAAATTGGTCGAAGATTACTTCTCCATAAACTTTTAAAAGAGTGTAAAATTTCACTCCCATCATTTGCTTAGTACACTCAAAAGTCCTTTTCGCCATATTATTCCATTCTTCTTCATCAGAGCTTTCCCAAAGATATTGTGCCTTTTGACTAAAAGTAGCATAAGAATCCATTTTGTTTTTAAACATTAGAAATGTCATAAGAGATGGCATCATTAACATTTTGTGTGCATCAATAACAACTGAATCTGCTTTTTCAATTCCTTTTAAAAGATGTCTATATTTTTTCGAATAAATTGCTCCGCCTCCGTGTGCTCCATCAATATGAAACCATAGTTTTTTCTCTGTGCAGAATTTTGAGATTGCTTCAAGGTCGTCATACATTCCGGTTGAAGTGGAAGGAGCACTTCCAACAACAGCAATTACTTTTAGTCCTTCTTTTACAGCTTTTGTATAATACTCATTTAGCAATTCTGTTTTCATTGTGAACTTATCTCCAGCAGGAATTTTAATAATTCCATCAGTACCAAATCCCATAATTCTGCAAGCTCTATCCACACAATAATGTGCTTCTTCAGAAACCATAACAGCAAGCTTTTCATTATACCCTGTTTCCCAAATATCTGATTTTACGATTACAGCTCTAGCGGCAAGAAGTGCTGTTAAATTAGCAAGCGTCCCACCGGAAGTTATATAACCATCGCCTTTTTCACCATAACCAATTTTATTTGAAATTTCTTCAACTACAGCTTTTTCAATTGCTGTTGATGCCGGACCCATTTCATAAATCGCCATGCTATTATTCATCAAAGCTGTAAACAAATTTGAAAGTGCAGCCAAAGGTGCCGGAGCCGAAACCTGATGTCCAATATATTTTGGATTATGAATGTGAATAGACTTTTCAATTATATCTTGAAATAAAGTTATTGGATTTTTGTCATCCAACTTATAATTTCTCCAATACTCTAATTGCTCATTTGGCTCCATGTAATTATTTACCGGAATATCCTGTTTCTCCGAATCGCGAATATATTTTGCAAGCAACTCAACTAATTCGTGACCTGTTTCTTTGAATTTTTGTGGGCTGTATATTTCTTTTAATCTACCTTCCATTATATTTATATTGCATTGCTTATTTAATCTTTTATTTTAATGATCTTGTTTTAATGACTTTATCTAAAAGCTTTTTTTCTATTTCTAAATCTCTTAAATCAGTTTTATTTTTATCTAAAAAATCATTTGCTTCTATAATATTATTGAAGAAACCAGAATATTTCAAATTAAACTTAATCAGAAGATTATAAATAAAGTTTTGAATTTGACAACAATGCACTAATGGATTTAAGTCATTAAGTCCATCATGAACAAGCTCATTACGGAAAATTCTCAATCCTTCTAGTATTAAAGTTTGAGATGATTTCATATCAGAGCTGTACATTGATACACATCGGTTAATTATTTCATCATTTTTATCTGAATCAACTAGATTCTCCAGAGCAGTCCAACCTTTCAAAAAGCAAATATATTTATCTTTTTCGTCAAAGGCATTAACATAAAGTTTAAGTACATTTCCTAATGATCTGCGATGTTTAACTTTGCATGAATTGTATTTGTTTATAGCCCAGCTTACTTCTTTTTTAATAAAATCTAAATCTCGTTGATTTAAATTGTACAATTTATCTTGAAAATTTGTTCGAAACAAATGAAGGCTTTTGTGAACGGTTTCTCCAGATTCATAATGTAGGCTAGCAAATTCCCCATTAACAACTCTGTTTATCGGATTTAGAGAGACACTGTTTAAAGGTACTTGAAATAATGGATTTAAATATAAACATAAAAACGCTCTAAAAATATCAAGTGAATTTTGAGCTTTATCAAAAGTATCCTTAAAATCTCTTCCTTTTGTTTTTACAATTACTTTCAAAAAATTATTATGCTCAGATTTTTGGTAGTTTCTTTTATATAGTTCATCACGGTGCGATCTAAATATTATCGGAAATTCTTTTCCTGAAATGGTAATCTCACAATCATTTATTTTAATCTTTCGAAAAGGCAATTTATTAACTGAAATTGAAGATAATAGAAAATAGTATTTCTCAGGTTTACTGTTATGCTGTTTTAATTTTTCATTTAAAATATCAATTAAACCTCCTGAATCTTTAATATTTTTAACAGCAACTTCTTTTAGAGTTTTATTCACAATTTCTTGTTTAGAAATCACACTTATTTCACATTCAAATTTTAAATGTGATAATAAGATCCATTCAATTTCAACAGAGTCAAAAGCTATAAAACTAACTTTACCATCATCTTTTATTGTTTTAATTTTATGAAGTCTCTCCAATAAAATTTCAGGCTTAAATTTATTCTTAGATGCAAATTTAATTTTCATTTAACTAATTTTACTAAATTCTGTTTATACCTCAAAAATTAATACTTGTCAAATTAATAAACTAATTAAGATTATACTGTATTAATTCGATTCAAGCCAACTCACAGTCATTAATAAGAAATCCAAACTTTTACTATAATCCAAATTTTCATATTCAAGACCAAGTTTTCTAATATTTGAATAGTAGCTCTTTAGATTTTTATAATAATTTTTCTCAAGTTGAATTGATGTAGCTTTTTCACCAATTTTTTCTATTAAAAACCACTTCTCAACAAGGCGGGCAGTGCGACCATTTCCATCCTGAAATGGATGAATCTTTACAAAAACAAGATGAATTAATGAAGCATAATAAAAAATTTCAAAAGGATTTAGTTTCGTTTTTTGAAGAGTCTCAATGTCGTTAAATAAATTATTTAATTCGTCTTTTACAATTTGAGGTATTGCGGCAACATATTCAATTTTGTCTTCGCTATTAATAACAAACATTGGATTTGTTCTTATCAAACCCTGCTGGCTTTTTGGTAATAAATTTGAACTTAAAATCGAGTGAGCTTTTTTAACATTTCCAAGAGTCAGTATATTATTTTCAATGAAATTATATGCTGCAAACAAATCATCAGTTCTTTTTGTGTAATCAGCTTTAAATTTGACATTCATAAATTTATGTTTAAAAAAGCTGTCAAAATCAATATTTTCTCCTTCAATTTTTGATGAGTAAACAGAAGAAACTGATTTATAAAATTCAAAATAATCAACAGCAATTTCAAGATTATTTTTCCTTTCCAATTTTTTCAATGGAGATTCTTTAACATTAGAAATGTAATCTTTAAGTAAATCTGCTGTTAAAATTTTTAGCTTCATTAAAATTGAATTTTTATCAAAAGTACATAAAAACTTTTATAATTAAAACAGAAAACCACCTCCCCGTCTTTTGACGAAAAGGTGGTTTCAAATATTTCAAGGATTGTTATATTTAGCAAAACTAGAAAACAAAGAAATAAAACTTTTCCAACATTAATTAAAGACCTTTAACTTTAGAATTATATAATATTTTTAAAATTTTCTGTAATAAATTTGGATTTTTAATTTAACTGTGGTATCTTTGCACCACATGGTATGATTTTACCACACAAAAAAACAAAAAAATTATGAAAACATTTGGTGAATATATTAAAGAATTAAGAACAGAGAACAGAATTTCGTTAAGGGAGTTCTGTAGATTAACTAAGATTGACCCAAGTAATTGGAGCAAGATAGAAAGGGGAAAGTCACTTCCGCCCAAAAGCAAAGAAGTGTTAAATGAGATTGCTAATGTACTGAAGATTAAAAATGATAATGAAAGATGTAATTTATTATTTGACTTAGCAGCTATCTCTTATCTTCCTATAGAATTAATAGATGATAATTCAATTGTTGAGAAATTACCTGTGTTTTTTAGAACACTACGAGGAAAAAGCCCAACAAAACAAGAGCTAAAAGATTTAGCTGAAATAATTAAAAATGAATAAATATGATTACACCCAAACATCTAACATTGGAGGAAATTAGGTCTTCAGCAGATGAATTTAGAAGAAAATATATTCATCCTGTAGAATTAGTACCTGCTCCTATTGAAGAAATTATTGAATTTGATTTAGGTATGGATATTGTCCCAATACATAATCTAACATCAAAAACTGATATTGAATCTTTTATATCAAATGATTTGAAAACAATTTCTATAGATAGCAAATTGTATAATCATCATAGTTATGAAAATAGACTAAGATATACATATGCACATGAAATGGGGCATTACGTTTTGCATAATCAAGACATTCAAGATAACAATTTTGGATCAGTTGAAGAATGGATTAAATGTAGAGAAGAAATTGGTGAAAATGACCTAATATGGTATGAGCAGCAAGCATATGAATTTGCTGGCAGATTGCTAGTCCCAAAAAACATTTTAATACAGAAAGTAAAAGAATTAAATCAAAAAATTGTTGAATTTAGAAAGGTTTATGACAAAAGCTTTGATGAAAAATTGATTATTGTACTATCAAGAATTATGGTCTAATTGAAAAAACATGGTTGCTATTTTTTAAGTAATTCATTGATTAATTTCATTTTTCTGTGTTTTTTTAAACCAGCATGAACTCTTATTTTATTTTTAAGATTTGAGAAAGTTCCTTCAAG
>Ga0307991_1002346_pt1 | contig 12861 bp, 8 predicted proteins | sample EllFjometagen131_FD_203146 | JGI IMG/M metagenome (GOLD analysis project Ga0307991, IMG submission 203146) | Marine microbial communities from Ellis Fjord, Antarctic Ocean - #131 | ecosystem: Environmental > Aquatic > Marine > Unclassified | place: Southern Ocean | collected 2014-10-08
AACCATCTCCAGCGCTTGCCGAGCGAAAGGGGCTATTTTTTTATTAAATCATGGGTGCTTGTATTCAAAAAACAGCATCCGCACAGGTTGTTTTTGCGGGGTTATCGTATATAACCTGCTGATATTATAATAATAAGAGGTGATCCAGAGAAGTGTTCAATACTCAACATGGGATAAGAAGGTAAATGCCTGTCAGAGCCACAGGTAGACCCCGCAGCATTCGAACTGATTTAGGAATTTGGTAATTTGAGGATTAAAGACGGGATAACCGCAATCCGGCATCATGTGTTTATCGTTCAATCGCTGGTCGAGGACCGGCTTACTTGGCCGTTACAGATTCATCCATGAATAAAAATCTTCTTACGGGAATTGCAGGGTGTTCTGGTTAGAGTATCTCTATCGGCTTTAATTCCCTGATGTATTTTTCGTATGCTGGGAGAAATAATGTGAAGGTTGTTCCAACTCCAACCTCGGATTCTACGGTTATGTGGCCATCATGTCTTTTGAGGATGGAATAGGTAGTTGCAAGTCCCAACCCCATTCCTTTCTGTGTTCCCCTCTCCTTGGTTGAAAAATAAGGATCAAATATCTCCAACAGGTGTTTTTCAGGGATTCCAACTCCGTGATCCCGGATGGATATTTTTACATATTTTCCTTCCGGAAATAAAAAACCCGGTTCTACAGTGATATTGAGATTTTCTGCGCTTACATGGAGTGTTCCTTCATCCGGCATGGATTCGACTGCGTTAATAATCAAGTTGTTGATTGCATATTTCATCTGACCTTCATCAATTTCAACTGGCCAAAGATCATTGGAAATGAGAAAATTGCATGTTACATTTGATTTCGAAATAGTAAGGGTGGTCGTTTCTGTAAGCAGGGTTCCAATTGAGCCGATTTTCTTAACCGGAGCTCCGCCTTTTGAAAATGTAATTAACTCTTTGGTCAGTGAATGTGCCTGAATGGAGGCTTTTTCCGCCTCTTTCAAAAATTCGGAAACTCCGGTTTCAAACTTTATGTTGTCTTGTGCCAATTCAATATTGCCCAAAATGATGCATAAAAGGTTATTAAAATCATGGGCAATACCGCCGGCAAGAATCCCAACCGATTCAAGTTTTTTGGCTTTCAGGAGTTCTTCTTGCATTTGCTTGCGACCGCAAATATCAAAATAGATTCCGCTCACATATTCAATTTTACCCTTTTTATTACAAATTATATGGCCCCTCTCTTCTATCCAAACGATACCTCCGGTCTTGGATATGATCCTGTATTCCCTAATGTATGATTTATCTGTTTTTAAGGCCTGGATAAAAATTTTCCTTGCAGCTTCAATATCTTCCTCAACGATAATATCGGTCCATTTCATTCCTTTGGAATTAAATTCATCAGCAGCATAGCCGGTTAATGATTCAATTTTATCATCAAAAAAATCAACCGCCCAGTCTTTATATCCCTGGTAAACAATACCTGGAATATTTTTTACTAAGGCTCCGTACTTCTCTTGACTCTTCCGAAGCGCTTCTTCTACTTGCTTTTGGTGGGTAATGTCTTTTATGCATTCAATACTTTTTTTCAACTCTTTTTCACTTTTTGTGAGACTCTCACTTAAAAAGGATACGACAACGGCAATAACAACAAACATAACAGCTCGAAAACAATCATTATAAATCTCCACTACGTCTCTAAAAATAGTATCGCTTAAAACCAAGACTAACCCTAAGAATATGGCTACAGCGATACCTTTTCTTTTCCACCACATGGATGAAAGGATAATCGGGACATAGAAAAAATGACAAAAAACAGTGCCCACATTAAGCATTGCATGAAAATAATAGGTTAGGAAACAGGAGATACCTATCAGAGCGACGATCAGAATACTCTTTTGTTTTTCAATTCCTTTTTTCATCAGTTCCAATTTCCTCATAAATCTGTTTACCTCAGGATCAAAAATTAAATGTTACAACAGAGAATCTTAAAAGTCTGTCGTCTCTTACATGTTTTTTTTGTAGCATTATAGTTAGTTGACTTGTCGCTGATTGTCCTATCTTGAGCAGCAAACAGATATAATTCCATGCAAATGATTCCAAATAGTTTCTCATAGCATTCTATCATTCCGCATCCAGCACCTCTCTTATCCGTTTCAGCATATCCGAAAGCTGGTGGGGCTTTCCAATGAATCCGGCAGCGCCGGAATCAAGAGTGTTTTTTACCTGATCACTAGCCGAATAGCCACTGGCAATGATGACTTTTATTCCGGGGTTTATCTTAAGGAGTACCTCAAGGCTCTTGTTTCCGCCCATGCCCGGCATATTCAAATCAAGGATCACCAGATCCGGGGAAGCGTCCATGTTCCTGACTATTTCAATGGCCTCTTCCCCGCTTTGAGCTGTAATGACGTCATATCCATAACGCGTTAGGTTCTTATTCCCGATATCCAGAATGGCTTTCTCATCATCCACCAGCAGAATGGTTTCCTTGCCACCCTGTATCACTTCTGCTTTTCTCTCCTCTTCCGGATCTGTAATTTTTAATTGTATCACCGGAAAATATATCTTGAAAATTGTTCCCTCTCCGGGCTCACTGTAGCACATGATGTATCCGCCGTGATTTTTCACGATACCATAAACCATGGCCAGACCCAAACCTGTTCCCTTGCCGATTTCCTTGGTGGTGAAAAAGGGTTCAAAGATATGTTCCAGGGTTCCTCTGTCCATCCCATATCCGGTGTCAGATATGCTCAAAAGCACATATTCCCCGGGTACAAGTCCCAGATGGGTCTTGGAGTATTCTTCATCCAGACCCACATTTGCCGTTTCAAAAACTAACCTTCCGCCTTCCGGCATGGCATCCTTGGCATTGAGGCTAAGATTCATCACGACCTGTTCAAGAAGCAGCGGGTCTCCATTGATAATCTTAAGCCCCTCTGCCCCTTGAAATTTAACATCTATCATCTTGGGGATCGTCCTTTCAAGGAGTTCGCAAACCTCTTTGACCGCCGGGTTGAGGTCCATGGGCCTCAGGTTGCCTTCCACCTTTCTGCTGAATATGAGAAGCCTCTTGGTAAGCTCACTCGCCTTGATGCTGGAATCTTTAATCTGTTTTAAGTTATCAATATCTCCGGGAACCATATGGTTTTGAGTCATTAATAATTCCGTGTAACCGGAAATAATGTGGAGAAAGTTATTGAAGTCATGGGCAATACCACCGGCCAGAGTCCCGATGGCTTCCATCTTCTGGGCCTGCTGGAGTTGCGCTTCAAGGCACCTTTTTTCAGTGATGTTTTCATAAATTACAAACAAATCTCCTGTTTCCATGGTCACGGCCCTGAAGAGCACCACTTTTTGGGAGCCGTCTTTGCATGTAACGGTAAACGTTCGGCTTCGGACTTCACCACGCCGTAACCTTTTCAAATCACTGATCCAGGTTGAAATGACCCGCTTCCTGTCTTTTTTTTCAGGGTATGCTTTACGGAACCACTCTCTGCCGCTCGGCACATCTTCCAGGGTATACCCAAAAATTTCGATGAACATGGGATTGATATACTTGTATTGACCATCTTTTTGAATTATTGATATTCCAAGCGGAGATTTTTCGACGAGCACGCGAAATTTTTCCTTTTCCCTTTCCAATGCTTTCTCTCCACTTTTTCGGAGCGTGATATCCAGCAATGAAGCGATACTTTTTCCGGTTCCGGGAATCATTACCATCTTATTCAATACATTCTTTACAGTTCCTCGCTTGTCAACAAAGCGAAATTCATACTGCCGCGATTCCTCATAGCCATTTTTCTCTCTTTTCTTGACAGGATAGGCTTTCATTTTTCCCCGGTCTTCTTGGACCATAAACCTGGTCCAGCTCATCCTGCCTTCCAGTTCTTCTTTGGACCACCCGCTAAGCATCTCAAATTCCGTATTTGCCATGGAAATGATGGTATCCTCTTCAATAATCACGGTGGCCGTTCCCGTGTTCTCAAACACACGACGGTATCTTTCTTCAGACTCCCGAATGATATCTTCGGCCTGCTCACGTTGCTTGATTTCTCGCTTCAGAAGCAAGTTAGACTCTGCAAGCTCCCGGGTTCGTTCCTTGATCCTTACCTCCAATTCCTCGTGTGCCTTTTTCAATGCCACTTCGGCCCGTTCTCGATGTGTAACTTCCCGTTTGAGCTGCCGATTCTTATCCCGGATCTCCTGTTCCCTCTTAGATACTTCCTCCAGCCTGGCATGAAGAATCAACTTCTGTGCATTGATCCGTAAAGCCATCGCTATTCCACCCAAAACAATTATCGCCAGTACCCCCATAGCCAGGGGCAGATGCCAGGGGGCTGCGGTGCCGAACACTTCGGTGGAGGGTGCAAGGGAAACCAGGGATAGTGAGGTTTTCTTGATAAGAATCCGGTCGGCCAGTATATCCATTCCGGTCCCATCCTTGTCAACTGGGTTAAACCGATAGGTTTTTCCGATTTCTAAGGTGTCAAGATGGGGAAGGTCTGTAAGAACAGTCGCGTCGGGCATTCCTGCATGTAATGGGAAAAGTATTTTTCCGGAAACTATATACAAAGACCGGCGGGATGACTCATCCGCAGCTCCCACGAGACGGTGAAGAATTTTTGGAGAGATCCATGCCACGATCTGTGCGGCATATTTGTTTTTGAAAAAACAGGATATGGAAACTATCAACTTCAACGACGGTCCATCTTGTAAGATAATAATGACCGCATCCGAATTTTCCGGGGCAAGGAACCGCTTCCAGCCGTTCTCCGGGATCCGAGTTGCGCCTTGCGGCCGGCTGTTAACAAGAAGCTTTCCATGGCTGTCGATGAGAATAATTCTGTCAAATATGTTGTCCTCATCGAACTTCCTGTCGGCCAAAAGGCGATCAAAATTCTTCGAGATACCTAGAAGGCTGGCCCGCAACCCATATTCCATTGACATTCCGAGAGCCTTATTTTCGAAATAGGCAGAAATATTCCTGCCTTGCGCGAGATGCTTCAGGTCGTTTTCCCGCTCGGAGAAAAAATAGCCTATGGCCGTGGCACGCTTTTCCATATCCTGCCTGAATTTCTCCAGGGCGGATTCGTGCAAATGGAGTTGGGACACATAATTTATACCAACCAGAAAGCTGATGTATCCAATCAGAAAAACGCCTGACACTATGGCGGCAATCTTGGTCCTTGTATCTGATACTTCTCGAAATAGTTGCATATCTTCAATTTCTTTTTATTTGAAAAATTCCGGGTAATAACTAAATACTGCGGGATAGTATTTTTTGACAAGACGCGGGTATGTCCCATTCTTGTTGCACGCTTCAAAAAACCGGTTGAAGGCCTCTCGCAATTTCGGGGTCGTTTGGGCGAATCCAAGGCCCATTACCTGCCTGAGTGAAATGGGTCCGATGACTTTGATCTTGCCGGGCCATTTATCAAGTGCAATCAGAGCATCGGGCACATCCAGTATCGTGGCTTCAGCGTCCCGGTTAATCACCGCCGGAGCAAGTTCGTTCAAATTTCCGCTAAAGAGTCGGACCAAAGCCCCGGCTTCTTTTAGGCCGTAAAGGGCGGGATCGAGGCATGTGTTGGCAACGCCCAATACGGTATGCCCTTTGACCAGCACTTTTACGGCAGCGATGTCCTTAGAGATATCACCGCTGGGCTTGATCGGTTTCATCGGGGAATCGGCCCGTGCCATGAGCCAGACCTGGGTTGGAAAAGTGGGAGTGGAATACTCCACGACTTTTTGCCGCCATGGAAGAATGGTGAACCCGTTAGCTATAATATCTCCTCTTATCGGCACATCGCCGAGGATTTCCACATCCTTTCCTTTTGGTTTGACCCTCTTTCCGACGAGATCTCCAATCACATTTTTCCAATCCGTCTTTACATACTCGTATGTTACTCCAATATGTTGCGCAAACAGTTGGACTAATTCTACATCCAGCCCATCGCCGCTGCCCGTAACAAAATTGGCATAGGGAACACCAAGGTGTCGCAAGACCCCTCTTTTTTTGATCACGGGAAGATCGGCTCCGGAGGCGAATCCCGAAGAGATGATCATCAACATGGCCATAACACATAAACACAGACCCAAACAGGTCGAGAACATTTTCCGATGCTTCATTTTATCCTCCTTAATGAATCACCCTGAGACAAACCTCAGGTACAAGTTAAGGGGCTTCGCCCCAAATGGAAACATCCTATATCACCATCAATCTTTAATCACATTATGGCCAACAAGTTTCGGAGAATCGATAAGATTTCGAATGTAACCCTTGATTTTTTCGAGCTTCATTTTTTATCCAGCACCTCTCTCACCTTACGAACTATCGCTTTCAATGTAAAAAACTTTTCGATAAAATTCAGTTCCGGTGCCGATATCAGGAGTGCAAGGATCGTAACTTAATTAATACAACAGAGAATCTTAAAAGTCTGTCGTCTCTTACATGTTTTTTTTGTAGCATTATAGTTAGTTGACTTGTCGGTGTTTGTCCTACATAGGTCAGCAGGCAGATATAACTCCTGTAATATAGGAAGGTTATAAATATGAAATTCGAGAAGTAATATGGCTGCGGATGTTAAGCAAATTCGAAAATTTTCAACCGGGGAACCGAACGAAAGTGCTCATCCAGGGTAAAGAGAAAAACTTTGTGATGCAGGCATACTTGAGCAATTATAACATCCATTGGTGGAATGGTAATGCCTTTTTTGCGCAGTGAAGCATCTAAATCACCACCGGCGTCCCAGATAGTTTCGTCAACGGAGAGACGGATTAGGGCGTCAAACAATGGCAGTATTTTTTTTCGTTCCGGAGGCCGAAGGCCTCGTTTGATTTCGAATATGACCGGCCCACAAGTCAGTATTCGGTCCTCATTCAGCAGTTCTTGAGTCATCTTAACGATATGGGGTGTTCTGCCCTGCAGTGCATCAATCCAAACAGAAGTGTCTAACAAAACCGATTCTATGTTAGTTACCATTTCCTTCCCCGATCTCCTTCAGCATTTGAGCACGCCTCATATCCGCTTCATTGCTTTCCTCAATGGCCTTTTCATCGATATTAATTGTTCCGAGAAGCCCTGAAAGTTTTTTCAGTTTTGCTCTCCGAATTTGCTCCTTAACAGCTAATGCTACTGCAGCTGTCTTGGTTTTTTCATCGGAATATTTCACCAATTCCCTGACCAAGTCTTCATTCAGGGTGACGGTTGTTCTCATGATAACCTCCATCACATTTTTTATAATATATTTTGTGATAAAATTTACCACAAGTCAAGGGAAAAAATCGAGAACGACATGAGAGCAAACTGATAACGATCTGTTGATCCGGATCTCGTAACATGATAGAAAAATAGGTCTTTTTTTGGGGACATTATCGGGCGTGGTGAAGCCTTCTCGAAGCATAGGTGTCAGGTGTCAGGTGTCAGGTTTCAGGCTGGCTCTCGCTTTTTCACTACTGACACTTGACACCTGAAACCTGAGGGCCAGTGTCCAATTTTCATGCAATCCCCCGAAAATTAAGGAGTCACGATTATTTTTCCAAGCTGAATGACGAGGTCTGTTATCAGGCTTGTTATCGTTTCATCAGATAATAAAAATATCAAAAGATTCGGAAACTTTTATTTATGTTTTAAGTTTTTGTTTTAGGTTTTTTCAAATTTCTCCATGCGTCGAGGCGCTGTTTAATTGTCTTTTCGTACCCCCGTTCCGTGGGTGTATAAAAAAGCCTGTCCTGTAGTTTTTCCGGCAAATAGTTCTGAGGCGCATATGCATCTTTATGATCATGGGCATATTTGTAATCTTTTCCGTACCCGACTTTTTTCATCAGTTTTGTGGGCGCATTCCGAATATGAAGAGGCACGGGCAACGCTCCATAACTGTCAACAGCCTCTTTGATCTTTCCGTAAGTTTTGTATATGCTGTTGCTCTTGGGGGCCGTACCAAGATATATGGCGGCCTGGGCCAGTGCAAGTTCACCTTCCGGATGCCCGAGAAACTTAAACGCCTCCATAGCATTCAATGCAACTCCGAGCGCATTAGGATCTGCATTTCCAATGTCTTCGCTTGCAAATCGGACCATTCTGCGCGCGATATAAAACGGATCTTCGCCGGCGGTGAGCATTCGTCCCAACCAGTAGACCGCCGCATCCGGATCACTTCCCCTTAAGCTCTTATGAAATGCGGATATAAGATTAAAGTGTTCTTCACCGGACTTGTCGTACAAAAGGGCTTTTTTCTCTAAAGCATTTTCTAAAACCCGGAGCGTTATTTGCACCGGGTTTCCTGTTTTTGAAGCATCCATTCCGGATATGACCAGATATGCCACGGTTTCAAGGCCGTTCAAGGCTGCACGGGCATCTCCGTCCGCAATGCGAACAAGATGAGAGAGGGCATCTTTTTCCATAATCAGATTCATATTGCCCAAGCCCCTTTCCGTGTCTTTCATGGCATTTTTTATGATAACGGCAATATCATCCCATGAAAGGGCTTTTAAGGTTATCAAACGGCACCGGGACATGAGCGGAGATATAACCTCAAATGAGGGGTTTTCGGTGGTCGCGCCAATCAGAGTAATCAGCCCGCTTTCCACATGGTGAAGAAATGAATCCTGCTGGGCCTTGTTAAACCTGTGTATCTCATCAACAAAAATAACGGTTCTTTTTCGAAAAAGCTCTTGCTGGTTTTTTGCGTCTTCTATAACCGCCCGGATATCCTTGACACCTGACAGTACCGCAGAAAAATGGACAAAATGACAACGGGTTTCACCGGCAAAAATTCTTGCAAGGGTTGTTTTTCCGCATCCCGGAGGACCCCAAAGAATCATGGAAAAAATCCGGTCTTGTTCAATGGCATGACGAATCGATGTTCCTTTTCCCACGGCATGGGTTTGTCCTACGAATTCATCCAGGGTTTTCGGGCGCATTCTATCGGCAAGAGGCCGCGACCCTTGGGCTGATTGTTGTGCGTGATATTCAAACAAGTCCAATGGTCATCCTTTTAACATGTCACTTATCATGGGTTCTTTTACTTCTGACCTCTGTCATCTGTTTTTCTCCTGCCGTGTGCGTTTACGAAAGATTATTCGGATCGGTGTCTTGTCAAGCTTCGCTTTTTCCCTGATTTGGTTGATAAGGTAGCGCTTATAGGAAAAATGGACGGCATCAGGATAATTTACAAAACAGACAAAAGTGGGGGGTTTGGTGGATATCTGGGTGGCATAAAGAAATTTAATGCGTCTTCCTCTGTGAAGGGACGGCTCGGTTCGTTCAATGGCCCGTTCAAGTATCTTGTTCAGCGGTCCGGTCCCGATACGTGCCGAGTATTGGCCAAATACCTCTTCCACAAGACCGAATATTTTCAAAACCCGTTGTCCGGTTAACGCGGAAATGGTGATGATCGGAGAAAAACTTAAAAATTTTGCCTGCATTCTTAACTGTTCATAATATTTTAAAGTGGTTTTGCTGTCTTTTTCAACAATGTCCCATTTGTTCAAAAGAAAAATGCATCCACATCCCCTCTCAAATGCATATCCTGCGATAGTTATATCCTGTTCGGTAATCCCCTGGTAGGCATCAATGACAATCAGGGCCACATCACATCTGTCCAGGCTTCTTAACGCTTTAATGATGGAAAACTTTTCAATCTTTTTTGAAACCTTTGCCTTGCGTCGGATACCGGCGGTATCAATGAGAAGATACGACGTGTCGTTAATTTTACAAACCGAGTCGATGGCATCTCGGGTGGTTCCCGGAGTATCGCTGACAAGTAAACGCTTTTGACCCAGAATCTTGTTAATCAGTGATGATTTGCCGACATTGGGTTTGCCCACCACAGCCAGCTTGATCATTTCTCCAGCTTCATCTGAAAGTGTTTCAGGCAAAACTGATGTCAGGTCATCGAGAAAATCCGAAATGCCGTAACGGTGTTCGGATGAAATGGGGTATAATTTTTCGATACCCAGGCTGTAAAATTCGTAAAGCTTACCCTCCTGTTCAACCCCGTCAATTTTATTGACGGCATAAAAAACGGGCTTTGTTAATTCACGAAGAATTTTGACAATATCTTCGTCAAAAGGAGAAATTCCGTGTTTGCCGTCCAGTAGAAGAATAATAACATCTGCGTCTTCTATAGCCTGAATGATCTGGAAACGTATTTTGTGGGCGAAGTCATCCTTATCTTGATCCGGGAATCCGCCGGTATCAACCAGTGTAAATCCAATGCCGTCCCAGGTGGCATCCCCATAATGGCGATCCCTTGTAACGCCTGGAAAATTGTCCACAAGGGCTTTCCTTGTTCCGGTGACACGGTTAAAAAAGGTCGATTTTCCCACATTGGGGCGACCTATTATGGCGACAATCGGTTTCATGGCAATCGTACGTCTCGGAATTTGAGCATCTAAAATCCTGTATCAACTTTTTTTTAAAAGAAACATTCCGGTGATTCAATTTTCAAGCGGATCACTGTTTAAATCCTATTGAGGGTACAAACATATTGAAAAAATGTCAATCATCTCGCGAAAAGGTAACGGGGCAAACGTATTTGAATCCCAATACAGGGAGGACGCTCCACGACGGCGTGCTAACGCCCATCAAACAGTCAGTCGGTTTCCAAGAGAAACACGCCCTCGCTACGCTGTACCAAAATCAAATGCGTTTACCCTATATAAATACGGGAGTGATGCCTTAAAGCAAAAATACATCTTTAAGCTGGTCACCGCCGATTATATCGGTGCGTTTGCCATTACGGAACCCGATGCCGGATCAGACGTGATGGCAATGTCATCAACCGCCCAAGACGAAGGAGATCACTGGCTGTTAAACGGTTCCAAAACCTGGATTTCAAATGCCGATGTGGCCGATGTGGTTATTTATTATGCGTATACGGATAAGGGAAAAGGATCAAAGGGGCTTTCAGCTTTTGTCATAGAGCCCAAGCGCTTTAACGGCATTAAGACCTCGGTCCTGGAGAAAATGGGGTCGCACTCCTCTCCTACCGGTGAGATATTCTTAACCAATACAAAGGTGCCCAAAGAAAATATTATCCGGCCGGATCTGTGTTCAAAACAGCAATTCCGAAACCATTAAATCAGTGACAGCCTTTCATCATAAATAAATTCCCGGGTATGCCTGGCAATCCTTTCCGGTTCAATATGATGCCGGGCGGCTCCGGTTTCCATCCCTGCCCGGCCCACTGCTTCCGCCACTGCGGGCGGCACCCTGAAATCCATGGCGCCCGGGAGAATATATTCGGGTTTCAGTTTATCACCCACCAGACCGGCAATGGCCTTGGCGGCCGCGATGTTCATGGCATCATTAATCCACTTTGCACGTATGTCCAGAGCACCGCGAAAGATGCCCGGAAATGCCAGACAATTGTTCACCTGGTTGGGAAAATCCGATCTTCCGGTGGCGATCACAACAGCTCCTGCCTTTTTGGCCATGTCCGGATGTATTTCCGCAACCGGATTGGCAAGGGCGAAAACAATGGGATTTTTGGCCATGGATTTTACCATCTTTTCATTCAAAACATCGGGACCGGAAAGTCCGATAAAGACTTCAGCGCCTTTTAATACATCGCCAAGGTTTCCTTTTTGTTTTTCAGGATTGGTGGTGGCCGCCAGTTCATTCTTAATGAAATTCATTCCTGTTTTGCGTCCTTTATAGATGGCGCCCTTGGTATCGCAAACCGTGATGTTTTTTGCACCGGCCTGAAACAAGAGTTTTGTCACCGCTATTGATGCCGCACCGGCACCGTTAAAGACAATTTTCACATCCTTTAGGTTGTGATTCACAATTTTAAGCGCATTAATCAAAGCTGCCAAAGTGACCACAGCCGTACCATGTTGATCATCGTGAAATACAGGGATGTCGAGCCGTTGCTGCAATTTTTGCTCAATTTCAAAACAGCGTGGCGAAGAGATGTCTTCAAGGTTAATCCCTCCAAAGGCCGGAGAAATATTTTCTACAAGTTGGACAATTAAATCCGTATCCTGAGTGCTGATACAAATAGGAAAGGCTTCAACACCTCCAAAGGTTTTGAATAAAATGGCTTTTCCTTCCATCACCGGCATGGCCGCCTGAGGACCGATATTCCCTAATCCCAGAACGGCGCTGCCGTCGGATACGATAGCCACCAGATTACTTTTACACGTCAGATCATATGCTTTTGACGAATCATCAAAAATGCTTTGACATACCTGAGCCACCGGTCCCGGGCTGTATAACCGTCGGTATATGACCTCGTCTTTAACCGGAACTTTGGTATACACTTCCAGACATCCCTGGTATCGATGATGAAGTTCCAATGATTCCTCATCGATGCTCAGGGTTCCGTAATCCTGCCCTTCGGACGGTAGCCATGCCAATTCACCTTCATAAATATAACATTCGGTCCGCTCCCGAACCTTCTCAGGGGGCATTTCTTTGGCCGACAGCTGTGCCACACCGGTCTCTTGAGCGCTTTTCGCCACTGCTCCTGCCAGAACCGGAGAGATTTTCCAGTCCATTTGGCGGGGAATAATATTCGTGGGCGAAAGTTTATTTTCAGGAATCATGGCCGACAGCGCCCGGGCGGCTTCCAAAAACATCTTTCGGTTGACCCGCTTTGCCCGTACATCCAAACATCCTCTGAAAAACCCCGGCGTAACCAAAGACGAGCGGATCTGATTTTCGCTCTTTGCAAGACTGGTGGCCGCGACTTTTGCACCGCCTGCCAGGGCTTCGGCTTCGCTGATCTCCGGATCCGGAAGGGCCAGGGCAAACACGATGGAATCTTTAGCCATGGTTGCAACCATTTTACGATCAACCACCCCTTTGGTTGAGAGACCGATAAAAACATCCGCTCCCTTTATAACATCCACAAGGCTTCCTTGAATA
>Ga0307991_1002349_pt1 | contig 12857 bp, 11 predicted proteins | sample EllFjometagen131_FD_203146 | JGI IMG/M metagenome (GOLD analysis project Ga0307991, IMG submission 203146) | Marine microbial communities from Ellis Fjord, Antarctic Ocean - #131 | ecosystem: Environmental > Aquatic > Marine > Unclassified | place: Southern Ocean | collected 2014-10-08
TACTTGTACCTTGATATAAGGTAGCAATCCTGCAAGGCCTTCGTCGGAAAGATCGATGGCATTCAGGACAAAGGTTTTGCCTTTGTTTTCAGGTTGTAGGCTGAGGTTAGTCATTTCAACCGCGGTAAGAAGAAGAATTCCGCTACCCATTTTTCCGGCTGCGCCCAAAACACTTACGTTTTGTAATTTTTCGTCGTATGTCATTTTATATATTGTTAATTTATATCGATTATTTGTCTTTGTGAAACTTTGTGAATCCTTTGCGCTCCTTTGTGGTAAAAATATAAAGCTGTTACGCAGAGTACTGCTATGAAGACTCAGAGTTACACGAAAGTAACTACCAGTTTGCCTTGCGCTTTTCTAAAAATGCTTTCATCCCTTCTTCGCCTTCTGTGCCTTTGCCAAATAAAGTTCCGAATTGGGAGGCTTCCAGCGCTTCTCCATCGGCGAAAGCCATGTCATAGCCTTTTATTGTTGTTTGCTTTACAGCTTTAATAGCTTGAGGTCCTTTGGATGCTATATTTTTAGCTATCGCGAAACAAGTATCAAGCAAAGCTTCAGGTTCAACTACTTTTTGTACGAGTTTTACACGTAAGGCTTCATCAGCACCAATCATATCCGCCGACATTAAAAGATAAAGAGCATCTGCCAATCCAATCAGTCTTGACAAACGTTGAGTGCCTGCAAAGCCAGGAATAAGGCCTAAGTTAACTTCCGGCTGACCGAATTTAGCTTTGGTGCTGGCAATGCGAAAATCGCAGCCCATTGCTAATTCTAAACCACCACCCAAAGCAAAACCATTGACTGCCGCTATAACGGGAACATCTAATTTGGAGAAGCTGCTAAAAGTTTTTTGTCCACGAGCTGAGAAAAAGCTACCTTCTTTGGCTGTTTTATTGGCCATTTCGGCGATATCGGCACCAGCTACAAAGGCTTTTCCATCACCTGTAATAATGATGGCGCGTAAATCGGTATCCAATTTAAATTCTGCAACAGCTTGATCCATTTCTTCAAAAAAACGAGTGTTTAAAGCGTTCATTGCCTGAGGTCGACTGATGGTAACAAGAGCGATAGAATCGGATTTTTCAATTTTTAATATTTCGTAGGTCATAGTGGTTTTTTGATTTTTTCTTAAATTCCTATTATTATTTTATCGGCTGATAATCAATAATATAAAATACTAATATTTTACGATTTCAAATGTATGCATAATATTTTTTTTGGACAAACATATTTACCGAATATGGCTAACATGAGACTAATTTAGAATTAATTAAGCTCCCATGTCAAGGAAATAGTAGAAGATTTATTAAATATTTATTGAATAGAAAATATAACTTTGCGTGACTTTAAGGAAAAATCAGAAATGAATACAATCATTGATCAAATATTAATTTTAGGCATTCTGGCAGGAATTGGAGCCCTTGCTTTTCGATTCAAAATTTTGGAGGAAGGAGCCAAAGGAGTCATAGAAAAATTGGTTTTTTACATCAGCTTGCCCTTGTTGATTGTTACAAAACTATCGGCTCTTGAGTTTAGCACCGAAATACTTCGAAATGCAGGTTTGGTTGTTGTTTTTACTTATGTGATTATGTTTGCTCAGCTTTATTTGGGAAAACTGAGCGCACGGATTTTCGCTTTAAAAAGACCACAGGCTGTTATCCATAGCCTGCATCATATGCTGGGCAATATTGTATTTCTGGGTTTCCCACTTCTAGATGCATTGATGCCAGGTGGTGAAGCACTACTCTATGCGGCTATTTATCAGTTGGTTTTAAATACTATTTTATGGTCTTATGGTGTCATTCAGCTGAATCCTGACAAGAGTAAAAAAGGTTGGCATCAATTAAAAAAATTAGTAAACCCGAATACAATTGCTTTGAGTTTGGGTTTTATTATGATGCTCCTGGAGCTGCGATTTCCTCCACTTTTGCAGAAAGCCTTTGGTGGTATGGGAAGTACAACTTTGTATCTGGCCATGCTTTATATTGGCATATTATTGGCGCAAATGAAAGTAAAAGAAGTGTTTAAACTATCCATTTTCACTTTCAGTTTTAACAAATTGATTTTAAGTCCTGTAATTTTTCTTTTTCTTATTTACGGCTTACTCCATTATTTCTCGGTTCCATTAAATAATACCGCATTTACAGTTTTGATACTACAATCGGCTATGCCGGGAATGACGATATTGGTCCTTTTGGCCAAGCGCTTTGGTGCTGATGATTCTTTAGCGATGAAGAACTTTTTTGTAAGTACCGTTTTGAGTTTGATCAGTCTGCCTTATATTCTTTATTTATTGCAATTAGTTCAAAATTAGGGAGATATAGAGCATTGCTATTTTTAAGGAAAAATCAATGGGGTTAAGAAAAATCAGCTGGATTTCTATATCTTTGTCAGACATTTTAAGCCCAGTGGCGGAACCGTAAGCTCCCGACAGATGGGCGTAACGTTAGTGAAGCCCAGATGGCGGAATTGGTAGACGCGCTGGTTTCAGGGACCAGTGGCCGCAAGGCTGTGCAGGTTCGATCCCTGTTCTGGGCACTAGCAAAAATCACAAACGGATATTAATTATTTGTTTGCGATTTTATATCTGAAACTGGGTTTCGTTCTAATTTGTAAAAATTAGAAGCCATCATTAATAGGCATTGATAGGTTAGCAATAGGGTTCGCTAACCTATCTTTTTTTAAGTTTGAGGCAAGTTTTTCGGTAAATATTTTTGAATGATATGCAAATTCGCGAAAATAATATTTTACTAGTTGAAGATTTTAGATCAAACTCATTCTAGCAAAATGCTCAATTAAACTTGCATTATTTCAAGGTTCTGAGCACAAAGAAATTCTTATATTTGCTAACCAAATTTAACCAATGATTAATCGTATACTGCTCGCTATTCTCAGCCTTTTTACAATACCTTTCGCATTTTCGCAAGCCACTTTCCCAGAAAATGGAGCTTTATTTATCGATACGGTCGTTCCGCGAATCGATATTACGATAAATCCTGATACCTTATCTTGGCTTTATGCCAATACATGGAGCTATACTGAATTTCATGCCGATTTTGTTTTTGATAATGGCTCGGTGCGAGATACAATTAAATCCGTTGGTTTTCGACTTCGTGGGAATACTTCACGTCAATCGAATAAGAAGTCTTTTAAAGTATCGTTCAATACTTTCACAAAAGGGGGGAAATATTATGGTGTTGAAAAACTCAATCTAAACGGAGAACATAACGACCCCTCTATTATGCGTTCAAAAGTGATGTGGGATATTTTACGCAAATGGGGAATCCCGGCGCCAAGGGCAAATCATGTACAGGTTTATATCAATGGAGATTACTATGGTTTGTATATAAATGTGGAACATATTGATGAAGAATTTGTTGAAAGTCGCTTTGGAAATAAAGATGGAAATCTATATAAATGTACCTGGCCTGCCAATTTGAACTATTTAGGTTCTGATCCTAATTTGTATAAAGACTGGGGTGATCAAGCTTACGAGCTAATAACCAATACCTTGGAGTCCGATTATTCTGATCTCGCTACTTTTATTGATATTATCAATCGTACTTCAGAGGCAGATTTGGTATGTAAGTTGAATGAGCTTTTCAATACTTATGACTACCTGAAAGTTATAGCAGCTGACATTTTCTGTGGAAATTGGGATGGTTATTATAATAAAAATAACTTCTATTTATACCACAATACCAAAACTAATAAATTGGAGTATATTCCTTATGATGTGGATAATACGTTTGGAATTGATTGGTTTGATGAGGATTGGGGGGCAAAAAATATTTACAATTGGCAACCTGGGGGCAATGAAAAAAGACCTTTATACAATCAATTAATCAATAATCCGGAATTGAGAAAGCAATTTACCCATTATGTTAATATCTTGATTAACAATACGTTTGATATTGATGTGCTGATTGCTAGTATCGAAGTCAGAAAGAATATGATAGCACCTTATGTGCAAAACGATCCATATCATTCCCTTGATTATGGGTATACTTACGACGATTTCTTAAATTCGTATAATCAGCCTACTGGTGGTCATGTTAAATATGGACTTTATCCTTACCTTATTGCACGAACGATTTCCATGAATAGCCAGATAGAAGCGAGTACAATGCTTCCGATTATTAAATATATTAGTCATCGTCGCGAAGCTGGACAGATATTATCTGTTAAAGCTACTGTTGAAACAGAAGCTGCACCTGCGCACGTAGTAGTTTTGTATTCGGTGGATGAAGGAGCATTTCAGGAAACTGAGATGTTTGAAGGTGAAAGCGGAGATTATTTGACAACAATTGATAATATAAGTCTGGAATCAGAAATTAAATATCAAATAAAAGTAACAGATTTCATCGATCAGGAGCAAATATTACCTTGTCAACCGTATACCATTTCTCCAATATTGGGAGAAAAACCTTTGTTGTTTATTAATGAGTTTATGGCCAGCAATAATTTTGCTGTTTCAGACGAATATGGTAATTATAGCGACTGGATAGAAATTTATAATGGTGATATCGAAACTGTTTTTTTAGGCGATTTTTATTTAAGCGATAATTTGAGTAAGCCTGATAAATGGAAAATGCCAAATGTGAGTCTTGCCGTAGGTGATTATGCGTTGTTTTGGGCTGATGGAGATTCACTATTAGGTGATCATCATGCTGATTTTAAGCTGAGTAAATATGGGGAAGAGATAGGGATATTTAATTCCGAAGGCTATGGTATCGATACCTTAAGCTTTGGTCAACAGACCGAAGATATTAGTTTCGGGCGTTTTCCTGATGGATCAATCGAATGGGAATTTTTCAATTTCCCATCACCAGGAGCATCGAATATTGCCAGTACCGTTGGAATAGATGAAATTACTTTTGGAGATCAGCTTACCGTTTATCCAAATCCGGCTAATGGTTCAATGATTTACCTGAATCAAAGAATCGACTGCAAAGTATTTAATTCTTCAGGGCAAATTGTCTTTTTAGGAAGTAACATTAAAGACATCAATATCAGTCAATTTAGCCGTGGCTTATACGTAATTGTAAGTGAATCAGGATTGCGTACTAAGTTTATCGTTCAATAAAATCAATAAGCAAAATGTTTATATTTGATTTTTTATCTGACAGATAAAATTTTGGCAAATGTTTAAGCAATAGGAAAATGCGTATTAACGAGTTTAAATTAGAAAGGTATTTTGCTAAACATGAATTTAGCGCAAAATACCTTTTATCTAGTTCCGATTGCGATGGCTTTGCAGTAAAAGATATTTTAGCTCTGGCCTCAGATAAAGAAATTGATCTTTGGAATAACTTACATCTTGGATATACTGAAAGTGAAGGAAATATCCTTCTAAGAGATTCTATTTGTCAATTCTACAGAAAGAACTCTGCAGAAAATATAGTAGTGGCATCACCTGGCGAGCTTAATTTCGCAACAATGAATACATTGTTAGATACTGATGATCATGTAATTACAATATCGCCAAGCTATCAATCACTATCAGAGGTTGTAAAATCTATTGGCTGCGATATTTCTTATTGGAAACCAAATCCTGAGAATTGGGTTTTTGATCCTGCCGATTTAGAAAAATTAATAAAGAAGAACACAAAACTGATTATCATTAATTTTCCGCACAATCCAACAGGAAGTTATTTAACAAAATCAGAACTAAACAAGGTTATTGAAGTCGCCAGGAAAAACAATGTTTATCTTTTTTCAGATGAAATGTACCATAAGTTAACGATTAGTGATGTGAAAGAATTATCACCTGTCTGCGATTTGTATGAGAAAGGAATTAGCCTCTGGGGGACTTCCAAAACATTTGGAATGGCAGGTTTAAGAACAGGATGGATCGTTTCGCAGGATAAGAAATTACTGAAGAAAATCCTTGCTTTTAAAGATTATCTGAGCATTTGTAACAGTGCCCCCAGCGAAATTCTGGCACTTATTGCTTTAAATAATTATGAAAAATTTCTTTCAATCAATATTGAAAAGATTAAAAAAAACATTCTTTTGTTTCAATCTTTCGTAAAGAAGCATTCAGATTTTTTTGATCTTATTCCTCCAAAAGCAGGATCGGTTGCTTTAGTAAAAATAAATACAAAACGTTCTTCCTTGGAATTCAGCAATCTACTTGTTGAAAACACAGGCATTATGACCGTTCCCGGTGAAATGTTTGGAATGGAAGGGAAATACCTGCGGATTGGATTTGGAAGAGATAATTTCCCTGAAATATTGGCTCGATTTGATGAAATTTTAGCATCAAATAATTATTGAAAAACTATAGTTTAGACACAAAAAAAGCGAAACTATTAGCCTCGCTTTTGCATTTTAAAGTCTTATATTTTTAGGGCACTCCAACTGTTATGTCAGCAGAAATGATATTGTCGAATGTGATTGAAAATCCGGTTTGATTTACATGGCCATTTAGACTTACTGTAGCTGCATGCAAATCATTGATGATATTGGTTACCGTATCAAAACCAGGTGCACTTTTATTTATTGTAAAAGATGTTCCAACAACTAAAGGTGTAACTGTTGTAATTGTATATGTAAATGATGCATTAGTTACATTGTCAGTAATTGTTAATGTGGCATCCGTTAAACTAACACCAGTAGCTGGAGTAATAGAGCTTACGATCATTGTCACTTCTGTTATGGATACGTTTCTGATCGTTGCTAAATAAGGCTCCAATTCAGAAGCACTCGAAGGATCAAAAGAAGCTGTACCTCCAAAAGGATAGGTGTCAGATTTAGCCAGCCCTTCTGCAACATTTATGGGGACATTATAGGTGACGGGAACAGTAATTTCAAGTGCGTCTATGATTTTCGAACAAGAAATAAACATGCTGGAGATAAGCATCGACATGATTATCACTAAAAAACTAATTTTTTTCATTGAATGTATTTTTAAATTGATATTAAATTATAAACTCAAAAGTACTAAAAAACGAATTAGATTTCAATAAATTTGAATTAGAGGCTTTTTTATACTGAATGTGAGCAAAGAAACGGCCTAAGTGTTATCCAGCCTGCATATTTTCAGCTCCCGGCAAATGACCCGTTAATTTAGATGGATCGTGAATTAGTACTGGAATATGTTGTGGACAAATCCAATAACTGTTATTTTTAAATTCTAAATGTACCAAAGGCACTTCGTCTTGATTTCTTTTGCAGAAAACGCAAACTTTATCTGTATTATTCATCTTCTATTTTTTTACAAAGATATGAATTTTCATAAAAGAGTATCCAAATACTTAAATATTTGGAAGATTTTTCTTTTATAAAATGAGACTTAAGCCAATAAATTTAACTTTCTCTCCTATCCGTCAGATAAATCTGACGGCAATAGAAGCAGAAAACATCAAAACTTACAATTATGCGATTGCTTTTTAATTTGGAACTCATTTTCAAAAAAGGCACAGTGAACTTTTAAATACAGCTATTTGCTAAAACAAACTGTAATAAAATGGTTATCAAATTATTACAAACACTCTAATTAGAAAAGAAGTGTTGTTTTTAGGATTCTCTCATTTATTGCTGTCAGATTTATCTGACGGTTCAGGATTAGATGGCGAATGTTGGCTTTAGCCTAATTCACTTGATGTAATAAAGTAAAATATCAGATAATCAACAAGATACATTTATAAACTAATCGAATTACTCTTTATTCCTCGAATCAATCGAAATAGTCACAGGCCCATCATTAATTAACTCCACTTGCATTTTTGCACCAAATTCGCCTGTTTTTACTTTAGAATTCAATAGGCTGTCTAATTTTTTAATAAAATCTTCATAAAGAGGTATCGCTTTTTCCGGTCGGGCAGCTCGAATATAGGATGGTCTGGCGCCTTTTTTTGTACTGGCATGCAAGGTAAACTGACTGATCAACAAAATTTCACCTTCAATTTGATTAATCGATAAATTCATAACACCTTCTTCATCATCAAAAACGCGTAATGTTACAATTTTATTACAAAGCCATTCGATATCACGTTCATTATCAGCATCTTCAATGCCAATGAAAACGAGCATTCCTTTTTTTATTTTGGAATACTCCTGATTTTTAATTTTTACCGAAGCGCTTTGAACTCTTTGAATCAGGATACGCATAAAATATCTTTTTGCGAAATTAGGAAAAAAGAATCAAAGTCAATATTAGAAAATACTCGAATAAAAAGAAGAAAAACAATGAGGCTAAAGCCAGAAATTTCTAGTGTTCATACATCCGTCAGATAAATCTGACGGCAGTTGATTAGGATGTGCAAATGAGTCCTAAATTCTATTCCCTTTTGATTTATCAAACGGTTACAGTTTACAATAGAAAATTGGCTTTAGCCTCATTTCAATCAAAGAACTCTTATTCAATATTCGAATATTCTTGATCTTGTATTATAACTGAAGCAGATTTAACTCTTTGAGAAATTAGGAAAAAAGAATCAATTAGTTAAAAATGAAAATGCGCTAATGTATTAATACCATAATCAACACATAAGCACATCAACTTATTAGTATATTATTTTTTCCTGTCTTTCAGTTTATCAAGCTGATCCAACCCGTTGATATGCATATTTTTTGAAAGAGAACCAATGCTAGCTAGATCGATTTCGCCTTTAATAACGATCAATGCATTATCCTCGCGGGGGCCACCGGCGACAATAATTAGTTCGACAATGATATCGCCTTTTTCGCGCACCAAAAATTTAACATTTTTGCCTTTTTCTTGAACGGTCATCAATTCTTCATAATCTTTTCCGTTTAGAGCTTTCATTGTCAATTGGTAAAGATTTACGCCTGGATTGCTTACAGAATCCATAGCTAAAATTCGAATGCTTTCAAGTTTGGAAAGTGTATTTGTCAATTCTTCTCCATCTTCTGAAGTATCCATACGGCCAATCATTTCGAACATATATTTGTTCATAGTTACTGAAGTGAAACCAGCCGAGCCACTGTATTTATCGATGATTTTGTCAACGGCTGATTGTGCGTTGAGGTTTAAACTGAGGGCAAAAAATGCCGCTACAAGTACAAATGTGATCTTTTTCATAATTTTTATGTTTTATTTTTATAATTTAATTCCGCTATACTCAAATGTTTTAATGGGTTTTAATTGAATGATTGAATAATTAATTCGTTCGATGTGATTTAAATTTTTGAATTGATCTAAATAAGTAGTTTCATAAGATTGAAGTGTCTCAGCTGCTTTGTTTAACAAACTTAATTTTTCAAGATTAGTAGATGCCATGTTTTCCGAATAGGCCAGACTTTCTGCCATTAAATCGAGATATTTATGTGCTATACGAATTTCTTTCTCAGTTAATGGTTTGTATTTTGGTTGGAAGGATTGTTTAAGAAAAAATCCACCTGTTATAAGTATCAGAAAAACAGCAGCATAAGCAATAATTTTCGAAAAATTTATGGGTCTGTTTTTGTAACTGTTTAATTGCTCTAAAAACTGATTTTCAACATTTTGATTGGGGTGTTTAATCTCTTTCTGCTCTGTTGTAAAGACAAAATAGTTCTTTAATGAGACCAGGTGTTTTGGCACATCCTTACGCGATAAAGCATTTTTTAAAATTTGCTCTTCCAGAAGCGATGTTTCACCTTCCCAATACCGCTTAAGCAATAGTTCTACTTCTGACCAATTCATCTTCTTCTATTTTTATAAGATTCTCTTTTATCAATTTGCGGGCTCGCGAAATATTTACTCGAATTAAATTGATACTTAAACCGGTAATTTCTTCAATTTCAAAATATTCATATCCTTCTATGTCGCGCAATCTTAAGAGCATTTCTTGTTGGATACTCAGTTTTTTCATCGCTTCTGTTACCATCGCATAGGTTTCATTTTCTGTTAAGCTATCCAGTGGCGTATAGTTGTTTTCCGGTTCTAGATGAAGCTCATCCAATCTGTAAGTTTTTCTTTTTCTTAAGCGATCGATGCTCGCGTTTTTGATCATCGTCATTGCATAAGTCTCATGATTTTGTATGTTCAGCAATGTTTTTCGTTTCACCCATAATTTTAAGAACGTATCTTGAACAATATCTTCAGCTTCATCATCTTGTTTTACAAACTGTTTCGCAAAGCGAAATAATTTGTCTTTCAATGGAAAGATTAAGACTTTAAACTCGTTTAGCAGCATTAAAAGCAAAGTTTTGGTTCAAATCGCATCAAAATTAACGATTTCTTATTCTAAGACGAATAGTTATAGTTTTCATTACAAATTAGAATAAATATTTTCATTTAGCTTTTGTATCTTAGCCGCCTTATTCGTTAACCAATCATAAACCAATCATAATCATGTCAAAAAGAAATTACAGCATTATCGCCCTTGTCATTTTAGCCGTTCTTTTCATTTGGTGGACTTACCCCGGGAATAAAACAAAGGATAGCATTCTTGTAAATGCCGAACAGGGAGAATTTGTAATAAGCGTCACTACAACAGGGGAGCTCGGCTCGCAGTTTTCCACTCAAATTATTGGCCCTCAAAATTTGAGAAATATCGAAATTTATAGCGAAATAAAACTGGAAAATATTGTTCCTGAAGGAACTGTAGTTGAAACTGGTGACTTTATTGCTAGTTTGGATAAGACAGTAGTAATGAATAGATTGGATGAGATAGATGCCAATATCGAAAAACTGAACACGCAAGTTACTAATTCCAAATTGGATTCGGCACTGACTTTAAGAGCAGCTCGTGACAATATCGTTAATTTGCATTATTCAACAGAAAATTTGGCACTTGAAGTTGAAAACTCAAAATTCGAAGCTCCAGCTATCCAACGTCAAGCTGAGATAAATTTGGAGAAAGCTAAACGAAATTATGATCAGGCAGTCGAAGGCTATCTTTTGCGCAAAGAAAAAGAAGAAACAACCATTCAGCAAATTATGATTGATTTGAAGAAGCAAAAAAATGTAAAGCGTCAGACAATGGATATTTTAAGAGATTTCACCATTAAAGCGCCCCAGCCGGGAATGGTTATTTATACAAAAACACGTAGAGGTGAAAAGATAGAAACAGGATCGTTGATTAGCCCTTGGCAACCCGTAATTGCCCAATTGCCAGATTTAACGCGTATGTTGGTAAAAACTTATGTAAACGAAATAGATATTAGTAAAATAAAAGTCGGGCAAAATGTTGAAATTGGTGTAGATGCATTTCCTGGAAAAGAATTGAAAGGAAGTGTAACAAATGTGGCAAATATTGGTGAGGAATTGCGAAATTCAAGTGCCAATGTTTTTGAAGTCACTATTTTTATTGAGGGTTCTGACGAAAGTCTTCGCCCTGCTATGACAACTAAAAATGTAATTATTACTGAAGTTCTCGAGAATCCTGTATTTATTCCATTGGAGTGCTTGTATGTACAGGATAGTACTCAGTATGTGTATGTTAAAGGTGCAAAGAAAATTGTGGAAACAGGCAAAAGCAACGATAACAGTATCGTTATTACCAAAGGTTTGGAATCGGGTGATGATCTGTATCTTCTTCCTCCTGAGGGAGCAAATGAATGGAAGATTAAAAACTAAGCAATACATTCAATATGAAAAAGTTTAGATTGAAAATGGATAAGTATATACTTGTTCTAGGTATTGCGTCCAAAGCTATTTTGGAGAACAAAATAAGATCCTTGCTTACTGCTTTGGGAATTATATTTGGTGTGGCTGCTGTAATTTCTATGTTAGCAATCGGAAACGGTGCTAAAAAAGAAGTCCTCGATCAAATGAAACTAGTGGGTGTAAATAATATTGTGATTACACCACGTTTAATTAGGCCCAGCGAAAACTCATCAACGGAGAGTGAAGATGAACAGGAAAATGATTTAGCTAAGGCCAAACTTTCGCAGGGCTTGAATTTGAAAGAGGTAGCTGCTATGAAGAAAATTATTCCTACTATCGTTCGGGTTTCTCCAGAAGTAACAAACGAAACTATCGTTGTTTATGAAAACAAAAGCATAGCTGGCGATTTTACTGGCATTACACCTGACTTTTTTGAAGTATATGGTCTTGATTTGAATAATGGTCAATTCTTTAGCCAAAAACACTATCGCTATGGAGAGCAAGTATGTATAATTGGACATAAAATCAAGTCCCGTCTTTTCCCGACAGAAGAAGCCGTCGGAAAGCAAATTAAATGTGGTGATGTTTGGCTAACGGTTATTGGTGTTTTAAAAAGTAGAGGTGTTGGTGCCGGTAATGAGCGTAATTTGGGTATCGATGATTTTAATATGAATGTGTATGCTCCAATTCAAACCGCTCTCTTACGTTTTAATGATCGATCGATTATTAGCAAATCAAGTTTGGTTTCTGGAAGAAGGGATAATTCAAACCGATATAGCAACCGTAACCAACTGGATAAAATTGTAGTTCAAGTAGAAGATGCTGCACAGCTACAAGTAACGGCCAATGTACTTCAACGTATGTTGGAACGCAGACATGCCGGAGCAAAGGATTTCAGAGTCATAGTTCCTGAGTTATTACTAAAACAAGAACAAAAAACACGCAATATTTTCAATATTGTTTTGGGTGCTATTGCCAGCATTTCGCTTATTGTTGGAGGTATTGGAATTATGAATATTATGCTGGCTTCCGTTATGGAACGCATTCGCGAAATTGGTGTGAGAAGAGCAATTGGCGCTACTCAAAAAGACGTTATTCTTCAATTTTTAACCGAAGCAACATTAATTTCTGTTATCGGTGGTATAATCGGAATTTTTCTTGGTTTGATAATATCTTTTATTATCACACAAATAACCGGAATTTTAACCATTGTGTCTGTATTTTCCATATTGATTTCTTTTGGAGTATCAGCAGGTATAGGTGTGCTTTTTGGCTATATGCCAGCAAAAAAAGC
>Ga0307991_1002350_pt1 | contig 12855 bp, 9 predicted proteins | sample EllFjometagen131_FD_203146 | JGI IMG/M metagenome (GOLD analysis project Ga0307991, IMG submission 203146) | Marine microbial communities from Ellis Fjord, Antarctic Ocean - #131 | ecosystem: Environmental > Aquatic > Marine > Unclassified | place: Southern Ocean | collected 2014-10-08
AGAAGAGGTTTGCAAGATTTTTTGGAAATTTAGTGAAAGTAAAAAAAATTTACGAATAACAAATTATACTAATTTTGCTAAGAATTCACATGCAGGTTCATAACAAAGACCAAATAGTCGAACAACAGTGTCCAAAGTCAGCATAATATGCAGTTTATTTAATAAATAGTATACAAAAAACGTTACAATTAAAGAGTCACTCAATAATGTTTAGGGTTTATTAAGAGCCAAACAGTTCTTAGATTTGTTCAAAAAACCACCATTATTGAATTATGTAAAAAGAAGAAAATTAAAACTTAATTAAAAATTTTAATTTATGATATTACAATTAATTCTTTACTTATTCAATTTTAAAGAGTTTTTCTTCTTGAGAGAGTGAGACTGCAATATGAGCATTATTTTTTACTTCTTCTGTCAGTTTATCATTTAGAATAGATACCACTAATTGTATTTTTTTATCTTTGACAAATTTTGCTACTTTAGTAAGTTGATTAATATGCATTAATTCTTTTTTATCATTCAATAAAAAATAAAAACAAGGAATCTCCTCTTGTTCAGCAAAAAGAATATAGGCTAAATCATAACATAGAATTTCACCTTGTTTTTTTCCTGTACTCATATTCAAATTAAAAGCATTGAATTTATATAATAACTTCCCACTTTTTTTATTTATTTCCTTATCATATTTTAATGCATATTTCTCACCATATAATTCATATGAAATATTGGAAAACAGTTTATTGAATTTAGTTATTTGTAATTTTAATAATTCTTCAAAATTTGAAGAAAAAAATTGAACAGATTCAATTTCTTCAATTTCTATTTCCAATTTATCAATATTCTTATCAGTATCATCTAATTGGGATATTACTATATCATATTCACCTTTTTCTTTATATTTTGAATTTAATTCAATAATTATTTCTTCCAAATCTTCGAAAGTGTCACTTTTAGCAATTTTTTTAGAAAGTATTTTTTCTTGTTCTAATAAATCCTCCAAATTATATTTTTCAGTATCTAATTTCACATTCAAAGGGTTTAGTTCTTTTTCAATGAATTTTGACTTTTCAAATAACATTTTATTATGATAATCAACCAAATCACTAAAACTTTTATGAACATCAGAAACATTAATTGAGACTTCATCATATAATTGCTTTAATTTCTGTAAATCAATTGAAGAATGACAATCCTCCAAATCTTTTAAAGATTCTAATATTATGTCCTTTATAGATTCGCACGATATTTTTGATGTAAAAACGCATTCCCGATTAGAAAAATTTATGCAAAAAAATGCACTATAAAAAAATTACCCACTTATTTGAGGAAGTAATAAAATTACTCTAGCCTTGGCGGGTTTAATCATTTACAATATACATTACTAAACTTTTAATCAAACTTTTAATCAAACTTTTTAGGATTAAAATCTATAATTATGTTGATGTAATTTCTATAATTATAATGGCATTATCTATTGCAGTATATTGATGTTTAATAGTAAATCCAATTTCATTAATAATGGCTGGAAGCCCACCTCTTTCAATGTAATTCTTGAAACCAGCATAATGAGCTCCGCCTGCTAACATTTCTATGTGGCGAGAACCCCAACCAGAAATATTTTTAGGAAGCGGTGCACTATAATCAACAATTATAAGATTTTTAGAGATTCTTTTCATTTCTGTGAGTATATCCATACGTAAATTATCTGATAATTCATGTAATGCTAATGTTATGGTTGCATAATCAAATTCTTTATCTGAAATAAAGTTTAAATTACTTCCATCCGCCGTATGATACGTAATATTATCTAGATTTAGCTTATCTGCACGTTTAGATGCACAAGATCTCATTACCTCGTTAATATCAATACCAACAACTCTACGTCCTGTACGAGCTAAAAGTAGTGATTGTGCCCCTGTTCCGGACGCAATTTCAACCACACTGCTTTCATTTGGAATCATTGAAGCAACTTTACGTCTTAATTTATAAAGTAGAGGATCAATCAAAAATTTATAGAATTCACAAGCTAAAAACATTTTGTATTCCTTATTAATCTTTGAACTGTAGAGCATCTTTACAGCTTCAATAGGTCTTTAGATTAAGTCCATCAGGATTTTAATAACTCTTATAGATATAATCATATTTCAATAGAGATTAAGAGATTTTTATTGGTAAAAGTTTAACCGAAAAACCTTGAGAATACAAGAGTAAGAGAGAGTGCAAGCCTAATCCAAACGTTAGACTTGTACTCTCTCTTTTAATAAACTCTTAAATATAATACATATAGTTCAAAAGAAGTTATAATCAATATAAATATTCCCGCATCACCTGAAATACATGGAAACTATACCCTCGTTATCGCACTTAATAATTTTGAATAAAATGCTTGATTACAAGTTGTATTTTGTAATGATGAGAAAGTGTATATTTTAATTACCATATACAATTGCACCAATCTAATTAATTTATAAATGAGTGATAACCTATAAATAGAATGGTTGTAAAATCAATTCTAAACTATCTAATCCAAGCTGGTACCTTCACAGAGCATTTTTCTTTTGCACTACGATAAATAGCTTCAATTAATTCAACGGATTTTTTAGCTTCAGTTGCAGTAATCAGAGGTTCTCGATTTTCATCAATTGCATTTACTACATCTTCAAAAACCATAGCATGATATTTATAACGTATGGAACTTGCCTTCGATGCTCCACCTTCAGAGGTAGCAATGTTTTTTAATCTTTCAAAATCCCTTTTATCCTCTTCACACTCATCAACAAATTCATATTTAACCAAATTTTGCTCTTCTATTGAAGCACTACCTTTTGATCCACAAATATCTATCTTCTTTAAAAAGCCTGGATAAGAACCAGTTGTACCTTCAATAACACCAAGAGCACCGTTTTTAAACTTTAAGATTGCTGTAGCAGTATCCTCAACTTCAATGCCAGAGTGAGATCTTAGAGCAGTATAAGCTGTGACTTCTTCAACGGGACCACATAACCAAAGCAGAAGATCAATAGCATGAATACTTTGATTCATAAGAGTTCCTCCCCCATCTAAAGCCCAGGTACCTCTCCATTCAGCACTATCATAATACGCTTGAGATCTAAACCATTTAACGTGAGCATCACAAATACTTAGTACACCAAATTTTCCAGCATCAATAGCTTTTTTAATAATTTTAGGAGCTTCGTAAAATCGTGATTGAAATATTCCAGCTGCAATTACGCCGTGCTCTTTTGCCTTTTCTATAATTAAATTACATCTCTGAGAAGTAATTTCAAGAGGTTTTTCAATTATTACATGTCGTTTTGATTCTATTACTTTAATAGCTGGACCAAGATGCGCCCCAGAGGGAGTTGTAATTGTAACTATATCCAAATTTTTATTCGCTAAAAATTCTTCTATATCATCATAGCCCGTACAATTATCATAATTAGAACAAATTTCTTTTGCTTTACCAGGTACTAAATCGTAACCTGCTATAAATTGACAATTATTTAAGGATTCAATTGCTTTAATGTGTACTTTAGCTATATTGCCTAATCCTATTATTCCAAATCTTTTCATTTTATATCCTCCAATTTAGTTTTCTATAAATTCTTCATTCTTATTATTCTTGGTACTTAACTTTAATAATAATACTATTTTTCTTATTCCTCTACAACAATTGGATATTCAGCTCGTTTGCTAAAACCAGAATTCAATAACCACATAAAACTCTTACATTCTTATCAATTGTAAATGTCATTATTATTAGAAATTCACAATCCATCTTATCCTGAACTATAATGAAAATTATCCCTTTTATTTTTCAAGAACAAGTAACTTACCCTATTTTATTCTTCCATCAAAACCTTTAAATAATGCATCATCACCTGATTATCCTTGGTTTATAAAGGAATTCTATTGATGCCTAAAAAGATAAAATTTACAATGCAAAAGATAAAAATGAGGATTGAGAAATATCCATTATAATATCAATTATTAAATTCTTTTATATGATGCAAAAAGCCAATATGATATGCGTATTTGTAGGAATCTATAGTATTAAAATAGCTGAATTTAAACATCTCAAAGCTAATAAATTTCTAAAATAAATAAACATCAAAGTTTTAAATTGTAGTCTCAATATATGGTGATTATAAGCAAATAAATACTATCAGGGGACTGAATCAAGATAGCAAACCAGCTTGCAAAAACCTCAACTAAAATGCTTAATAATACCAATAAACCAAAAATATTTGCTAGTTAGAAACAATAATCGTAAATTATTAAATATCTTCAAGGTATAAAACCATAAGAAAATTAATACTGTTAGGTATGTTTTTTAATCAGAATTTATATAGTTAAAAAGCATTAATATAACTAAATAGTGCAAGTATATAGCATTTGTATTGTATTAACTTAATTATAAAAAAAAAGTATCATTTTTACAATTTTTTACTAACCATTTTCTATATTTTATGGTAATATTTTCTTCATGAACAAAAATAACAAAACACCAATAATATTACATGGACATTTCTATCAACCTCCAAGAGAAAATCCGGTGACAGGAATTATACCTAAACAACTTTCAGCAGAACCATTTGTTGACTGGAATGAGAGAATATTAAATTCATGCTATGCGGCAAACATCAATGCTCGCTATTTAGACGGAACAGGCCAGGTTATTTCAATTACAAATAACTTTGAACATATATCATTTAATTTTGGCCCAACCCTATTATCTTGGATGGAAGAACATCACAAAGACATTCATGACCAAATAATTGACGCTGATAAAAAAAGTGTTAAACACCTTGGACATGGCAATGCACTAGCGCAAGCTTTTAATCATACAATCCTTCCTCTAGATAGTTTGGATGATGCACGAATCCAAATTAGATGGGGAATTCAAGATTTCCAATCTAGGTTCGATAGGATGCCTGAGGGAATGTGGCTTCCTGAAACTGCAATCAATCCAAATGTTATTGATCTTTTAAGTGATGAAGGAATTAAATTTGTAATTCTATCTCCATGGCAATGCAAGAGTGTTGAAGATGAAGAAGGTAATACTGTTAATTTAAATGGTAAGCCTGCTCCATATGATAGAGCATATATTTTAACGGGAACAAACGGTGGAACAATTAATGCATTTTTCTATCATCCCCATCTTGCAGAGAATATTAGCTTTGGACACCTACTTCGTGATGCAGATGCTTTTTATTCACACTTTGAACACTTAAAAAATAATGAGAAACCTAAATTAATTCATACAGCAACTGATGGAGAAATCTATGGCCACCATGAACCATTTGGTGATATGGCTCTTGCTGCTGTGATTAAGAAGGTTGAAACTAGAGATGACTTTGAATTTACAAACTATGGTAAGTTCTTAGCAGAGAACCCTGCAACCTTGCATGCTACCCTTCACAAAGGAGAGGCAGATAAAGGAACATCCTGGTCCTGCTTCCACGGAGTATCACGTTGGTACAAAGATTGTGGTTGCAGCACAGGTGGACCTGAAAAATGGAACCAGAAATGGAGAACCCCTCTTAGAAACGCTCTCGACAATAATTCAGAAAGATTGACTAAAATTTTCAATTCTAGAATAAACACCATATTCCAAAACCAAGTAGAACCTTATCAACTTTTAACAAATTATGGAATTGTAGCAAGTCAACGAAAAACAATGATTGATTTTATTAAAGCTTTAATTGAGCAATATCCAGTTGCAAAAGGTAATGAGAGTGAAATTGCATGCCTTCTTGATGGAATGAAGAACAAATTTTTCTCCTTTACCTCTTGTGGTTGGTTCTTCAATGATCTTGCAGGAATTGAACCAAAACAAAACCTTCAATATGCTCTTTATGCAATAGACCTATTTCAAAGATATAGCAACACAAGCTTATTAGCACCTTTCTTAAAAGATTTACAGTTAGCAAAAAGCAATGATATAAAAGAAGGTAATGGCCTAAATATTGCACAAACAATCCTCAAATTAATTCCAGGTGAGGTAGAAGCTGCAATCTATTTTGTGATGAACAGAGCTATTGCCAATGATAAATTTTACACAAGTCATTATGGAAGATACGAGTTAAAATCAATTGAAAGCATAAAAGAAAATCCCAAACTAGATATCTATAATACAATATCTCTTCGAAGTTTTTCATTTGAAGGCCTATATGATTTGGATGATGAGGGAGAAAATTTAAATATTTCAATGACGGTAAAGGATATCCCAGATAACAATGTTCGTCATTACTCTTTAACAAATACCGACATAAACCCCCGTATCCTAGAAAGCGCCTTCTACTGGATTGAGTATTCTCTTTCCTTTGTAGATGATGAATCAATTAGACAAATTTCAAAAGATGTTAGAAATTACTCCTTCATATTCAATTCATCACCTTATCTTCCAATTGATAAAAACTCAGTTGAATTTATTGGGACAGCATTACGAGCATTAAGAAGCCTTTTTATCACTCCTGATACATTATCTTGGGATGAAATGGAACCAAGCGTTTATTCATTGGTTTCTTTTATTCAAAACCATGGTAGAATAAATGAAATTATTAAATTGAAAAAAATATTTATTGAAGAAACAGAGGATCTTACAACTAAAATATTAGATGAAGGTTTAACCAATTCTAGAATGATTGAATTATCTCAATTTTTAAAATTTACCTACAAAGTAAAATTAATTATTGATTTGGGAAATTTACAAAACGCCATTTATCCTTATTTTGATGATAAAGAATCCCGGAAAAATCTTGATATGAAGAAGTTCTTAAAGATGAAATCTCTTTTAAACTTTGTATAATTTCACATTATATAATTAGCAAATATTCTAGCTTGCATAAAAAATGTTAGTTAGAATATTTTTTTAAGTTATTATTTCCTTCATAAAGAAATTAATTTTTCTTATTTTAAGTATGTTATTATTAATGGATAAATATTTATCCTATTAACAAAAAAGACCAATTGAAACATAAATTCAATTGAAATAAAACATTAAAAATGATAGTTTAGAAAAAGTTAATTATTAATATTGCTATATTAGTTTTTCCAATTAACTAAATCAAACCTCCGTAGACATATCTATGGGACAAAAGATGGGAGGAATTACACTATGTTGTATTCCAAAGAAGTAATGAATATGTGCCCTATTACTAAAGGCGCATATCACGGACCAGCTCCAATTCCAGAAGAAGGAAAATGGGTTCAGGCAAAACAAATCGAAGATATCAGTGGTTTAACTCACGGTGTTGGTTGGTGTGCTCCTCAACAGGGTGCATGTAAATTAACATTAAATGTTAAGAAAGGTATCATTGAAGAAGCTTTAATTGAAACTCTAGGTTGTACTGGTATGACTCACTCTGCTGCAATGGCATCTGAAATACTTCCTGGTAAAACGATTCTTGAAGCTTTAAATACTGATTTAGTATGTGATGCTATTAACGTTGCTATGAGAGAATTATTCTTACAGATTGTTTACGGTAGAACACAAACTGCATTTAGTGAAGGTGGACTTCCAATTGGTGCTTCCCTTGAAGATTTAGGTAAAGGACTACGTTCTCAAATTGGTACCATGTTTGGTACTAAACTAAAGGGCTGTCGTTACTTAGAAATGGCTGAAGGTTATGTTACTCGTGTAGCTTTGAATGATAACAATGAAGTTATTGGTTATGAATTCGTTCACCTAGGTAAGATGATGGATGCTATCAAAGCAGGAACAGATGCTAATAAAGCACTCGAAAATGCTAAAGGTACTTATGGCTGTTGGTCTGACGGTGTAACCTTTATTGACCCTCGTAAGGAGTAAGAAGATGGCTGACTTTGAAAACAAAGATAGAAGAATTGACGGCGTAAACGCATGTCTTAAAGAATATGGTATAAAGAATCTAGAAGAAGCTTTAGCTCTTTGTGAAAGCAAGGGCTTCAATCCTGGTGAAATCGCTAAAAGTGTTCAACCAATCGCATTTGAAGATGCTGCATGGTCTTATGCTTTAGGTGCTGCAATTGCAATCAAAACAGGTTGTTCAACTGCTGCTAAAGCTGCTGAAGCAATCGGCATTGGCCTACAGGCTTTCTGTATTCCTGGTTCTGTTGCAGCAGAGAGAAAAGTTGGTATCGGTCATGGTAACTTAGGAGCTATGCTACTTAGAGAAGAAACAAAATGTTTCTGTTTCTTAGCTGGTCATGAATCCTTCGCTGCTGCTGAAGGTGCTATTGGTATTGCTCGTAACGCCAACAAAGCAAGAAAAGATCCTTTAAGAGTTATCTTAAACGGTCTTGGTAAAGATGCTGCACAAATTATCTCAAGAATTAATGGTTTCACATATGTTCAAACTCAATTTGATTATGATACAAGTGAGCTAGCAATAGTTCGTGAAGTACCTTATTCAAAGGGTGAAAGAGCTGGTGTTCGTTGTTTCGGTTGTGATGATGTACGTGAAGGTGTTGCAATCAATCACTTTGAAGGTGTTGATGTATCAATCACAGGTAACAGTACCAACCCTACTCGTTTCCAACATCCAGTAGCTGGTATCTACAAAAAAGAATGTAACCAACAAGGTAAAAAATACTTCTCAGTTGCATCCGGTGGTGGTACAGGTAGAACTCTACATCCAGATAACATGGCTGCAGGTCCTGCAAGTTATGGTATGACAGATACAATGGGTAGAATGCACAGTGATGCTCAATTCGCTGGATCATCTTCAGTTCCTGCACACGTAGAAATGATGGGATTCATCGGTATGGGTAACAACCCTATGGTAGGAGCTACTGTAGCTGTTGCCGTTGCTGTTGAACAAGGTATGAGAAAATAATTTTAGGAATCTAAATTTATTATCTTCACCAAAACCTCTTTTGCCATTAGTTTGGTAAAAGAGGTTAATTTTTTACCCTTGAATTATCAAAAAAAGTTCCCCTATAATTTAGAGGAACCATTTATATTAAAATCTAAAACCTATGAAGCAAATCAATCGCCTAATAGAGATTGTGCATGCTTTAAGGAAATGGTGCTATCACTATCACCTGAAAGCATTCTAGCTATCTCCTTAACTCTTTCAGCCTCATCCACATAGGCAATCGAAGAATAACTCATGTCTTTTTTAACATATTTACTTACAACAAGCTGTGCATCAGCTTTTGCAGCAATTGATGCAAGGTGTGTTATTGCAATAACCTGAGAAGAAGATGAAAGAACAATCAATTCATCAGCCACCTTGCTAGCAACTTCCCCTCCTATTCCAGCATCAACTTCATCAAATACCAAAGTTGAAACAGGATCTTTTTCTCTAAGAGTGCTTTTTATGGCTAGCATAACACGAGAGAGTTCGCCTCCACTTGCAATTTCTTTTATAGGACGTGCTTCTAAACCAGGATTTGCAGATAATTCAAAGGAAGAGGATTCATTACCACTTATTTTATATTCATCATATGATTCAAGCTTAATGTTAAAAGTTGCATGAGGCATTCCAAGTCCTCTAAGTGATTTTTCAATTGCTCGACTTAACTTTTTAGCACCTAACTGTCTCTTTAGAGTAAGTGCATTAGCCGATTCAATTAATTTTAATTTTGTTTTCTTTATTTGATTTTCAATAAATTCAATGTCGTCTCCACCATTTGTTAAAGCAGATAACTTTTCATCAATTTCATCTTTAAAGATGAGTACATTCTCAATGGTTGGACCATATTTCTTCTTAAGTCTTTGAAGTTGAGAAAGCCGTTGTTGCATGTTATCAAGATCATCTTGAGAGAAAACCATACCAGAGAGATAGTCTTTCAAACTTTCACAGATGTCCTCACATTCAAGTGCAGTAGATTTCAATCTATCTTGATAATCCTTCAAGGTCTCATCTGCATTAGCAGCTTTATTTAGTGATTCAATGCTATTGTTTATGTTGTTTATTGTACTGGAGACATCATAAGAACCATTCAATAGCTCAACTGCGTTTTTAAGGCTTTCATGTATATCTTCAAACTTACTTAATTTATTAATTTCATCTCTAAGATTTTCATCTTCATCTTTTTTAGGATCAACTTTATTTAATTCTTCAGCTGCAAACCTTAAGTAATCTTCCTCTCTCTTTGAAGAAGCGATGAGGGCTATAATATCAGCTCTCTCCACTTCCATTTTATTTAACTTATGAAATAAATCTTGATACTCAGAAAGAAGTTTATCACTCTCACAAAAGCTATCCACTAGAGATAGCTGCTTTTCACTCTTCATCAAGGATTGATGAGCATGCTGAGCAGATATATCCAAAAGCATTGTTGAAAGACGAGATAGCGATGCTTTATTTATTGGCATATCATTTAAATAGCTAAGAGTTCTTCCATTGCTTTTTAATATTCGTCTTATAATTAAAAAATCATCATTGCTCTCAATTGATAATTCATCAAGAAGAGCTGTAATTTCTTTAGATTTTCCATCAAGCGTAAAACATCCACTAACACTTGCACTTTCAAAACCAAATCTTATTGATTGAATATCACCACTGCCACCGAGTAAAAGAGATAATGCAGATAACAATATGGACTTACCTGCCCCAGTTTCACCGGTAATAACAGTAAAACCACTCTTTAATTCAATATGAATATCTTCTATAAGTGCAAAAGCATGAATATCTAAACTCTCTAGCATCTTGTTTCCCCTGACCAGTTTAATTTATCACGTATGATATCAAAACCATTTCTGTTTGTTGTTGTAAGAAGCAATGCATTTGATCTTGATGATAAGACTTCAACAATATCACCTTCCAAAAGATTGTAATTTACTTGTCCATCTAGTGTTACATTCAAGCCTGTTCTTTGACCTTCTAGTATCTTAACTGAAATCTTTGAATTACCTGAAATAACAAGAGGTCTGTTAGATAGTGCAGAAGGACATATAGGAGTTACTATCAGTGTTGATAATGTTGGATCTACAATAGGCCCACCAGCTGCCAAAGAATAACCGGTTGATCCCGTAGGTGTTCCAATGATAATCCCATCTGCTCTGAATTTTCCAACATATGTATTATCTATATAAACACCAAGGTTAATGACCTTATTGATTCCCCAGGATGAAATAACAGCTTCATTCAAGGCAGAACCATAAAACACCTTCTCTCCATTTCTTAATACCGCAGTCTTTATTGTAAGGCGACGAGTTATTCTGTGATTTTTTCCACCAGATAAATAAGAATCAAGAGTGGACTCCCACTCACCAACACCTACCTCTGTTATGTAACCAAAGGTTCCCATGTGCACAGGAAGAATTGGAATTCCTAGATCCTTTATATATCTTACACAATAAAGAACAGTTCCATCTCCCCCAAGTGAAATTACCAAATCAGCATTTTCAGGAAGAGTTAATTGCTCCATGCTCTTTTCAGTTTTTATTATAGAACTTGAGATGTTCTTTTTATTGAGGTATTCAACTACGTTTTGTGCAACACCCTCAACAGTGTCTCTTTGTAAATTTGCAACAATTACCACATGTCTAGCTAATATTATTTTATTAATCAAAATCAGCTCCTAAGGTAAATGAGATATAACTTTTACAAGTGTATCTATATCACTTGATTTCAAATATGGGTAAATAGGAAAAGCCACACCTCTAAGAAGAGATGAAGTTGCACCTGGATATAGGGCAAACTTATCCTTTGCATCAGATACCACCACATCATCAAACAAAGGTTTGCAGATTACATGGTATTTCTTTGAGAATGCTAGTACATCTTCTGGCTTTGAATCAAGAACTACAGGAAAAATCCATGCATTTGGATCAAAATCCAAATCGGTAATTCCAAATAATTTATGACCTGTTTTAAGCAAGGCTTTTTTAAACATGTCAAAAAGCTCTCTACGTCTTAATAAATATTTATCAAATTCTGCTAATTGGATTATTCCTAGAGCAGCATTCATGTCAGGCATCTCTTCATATCGTAGAATATCTTTGTACAAGGCTCGAAGAGGATCTTTATAAACCTTATTCTTGTAAAGAATAATTGCTCCACCACCACAGGATACTATGTGTTCCTGCTCAAAAGCACAAATTACAACATCACCAAAGCTACCGGCAAAGCTATCACCATAAGCAGAACCTAAACTCTGTGATATATCCTCAATTATAGGGATCCCTAATGCTGAGAAATCATCTCCATATGGTATTTGGCAGGCAGGCTCATTCAATAAAACGACCTCGCCACCCTTACCAACTGCTTCTAAAGCTGATTGAGGTGAAAGACATCCTGTATCTTTGTTTATGTCACAAAGCATCAATTTAGCACCCAATTTCCTAGCTGCAACCTTGTATATTTTAGGAGCCAATACTGATGTAATTATAACAGAACCTTCTCTAACATCTAGTAACTGCAAGGAGGAAGTTATTGCATCAAAGTAGCTTCTAAGTGCAATTCCACCTGCCATGTTTAATCTAGTTTTTAAGATATCAAGGAATTCTTTCTTTCTAACTCCAGGACCAATTCTCTCATCAACCATTGTCTGTATTACAGACTGCATATCTTTTCTTCTTAATGTTGGTTTGTAAAATTCTATATTGTCTGCCACCACATACCTCATAATATATTATAACGTGATTTAATCTACATAGCTATGATAAACCTTTCTAATTGTTACTACCATATATATTATAAAAAACAATCACTTTGCATCATCGTTTAACAAATCGCAATCGGAGTACTCATATTTCATAAAATCCAAATATTCTCTGCAATTTATTAATTCAAGCTACGAGCAACCTTAGAAATATCCTCACCCATTTTAAGAGAGTCCCTTAAATCATCGGTTAAATTAAAAGGCATATACGATTCTGCAGTTCCCTCATTCAATTTACCAATAACTAATTCATCCAAT
>Ga0307991_1002351_pt1 | contig 12850 bp, 15 predicted proteins | sample EllFjometagen131_FD_203146 | JGI IMG/M metagenome (GOLD analysis project Ga0307991, IMG submission 203146) | Marine microbial communities from Ellis Fjord, Antarctic Ocean - #131 | ecosystem: Environmental > Aquatic > Marine > Unclassified | place: Southern Ocean | collected 2014-10-08
CGGTCCCTTGGTAAGAATGGCCGTTTTTTTATTATCCATAATTAAAGTTATTATAAGCACTTTACACGAAAGTAGATATGTTTTATAGTAAAAACAGGAGAAATGCAAGAGGTTTTTGGTTTCTGACCGGAAAGAAAAAGCAGGGTATTTTTGAAAAGATAAAGAATAAAAGTTGAATAAATATGGGTAGCAAAAAGAAAATAGTAAGGCATGTGTGCAGATGTTTCCTTGTTATATTTTTCGTACAGATATTGATTCTACCTGAATTTGCTTTTACAGAAGATAAAACCTCCCAGAGGTTTGATAATATGGTCAAAGAAGCCGAGAAGTTAAGAGGAGCGGGTGATTTAGTCAGAGCAAAAGAAATTTATATGAAAATCTATGAAGACGCAAAAATAGAAGATTTGCCGGAATATAGGAAAAAAACGCGGAAAGCGATATGGATCATTAGAAAAGAAGAATATAAAGCGAGACTTGAAGAAAAAAGAGTCCAGGCTAGAAAGAGAAAAGAAGAAGAAAAGACAAGAAAAGAAATCGAAAGGTTAGAAAGAGAGAAAGAACAACAGGAGGAGGCCTCTAAAAAAGAAAAAAAACGTTTATTGGTAAAACAGGTTAAACGTACTTATAAAGAGGGCTGTGAATTGCATCGGGAAGGGGATTATGCTGGTGCGGATGAAAAATTCAGACAGGCGCAGAATGAGTATCCGGGATATTTAAGGACTGAATATTTTTTAGAACGCATTCCGGAAGATATTAAGGCGAGAGATGAAATAGAGAGAAAAAGAGAAGAAAAGAATGTAGAAAAAAAGAAAACCGCCTTAAGAAAGCAAAAGGAACGGGATTTACGGGAAAAGGTTAAAGAAAAATACCAACGGGCAAAAAAATTGTATAAATCCCGGGAGCAAGAAAAAGCTTTAGAAATATTTATGGAAGTGCAGGATCTTATTCCAGGGTACTCAAAAACAGAAGATTACATTAGGCGGATAACGGAAAATGCTAATAGTGAATAGCAATATAAGTTAAAAAGTTTAAAAGTTAAAAGGTTCAATAACTTAAAAGAGCTAAGGCCCAAAATTAGAGTTTTAAAGAACTTTAGAACTTGCGAACTTGTGAACTTTAGAACTTTAGAACTATATGGGTGTATGGGGAATGGTTTGGTGGACGTTTGTTTTGGAAGGCCTTTGATGGTATACTTTTCAAAAAAGGAGCTGGTCATGTTTCACAGGAGTGTCATATTAGCGGGAATTTGCATTTTTTTATTATCAGGATGTTCCGGACAAAAAGACGATCCAATTGCCGTTGAAATTGACGAAATAGCAGTAACCCAGGATGAGTATGAGCAGGCCTTTGAGAATTCACCTTATTCTAAAGTGGACGATCCGAAGGCAAAAGAAGAATTCCTGGATAATTTTATTGCAAAAAAAATACTTTTAAAGAAGGCAGAAGAAGAAAACTTGGACAAAGATCCGGAATTTTTGAAACATATTGAAATGTTTTGGCAGCAATCTCTTTTAAAGCTCATCCTTGACAAAAAATCTAAGGAATTTTCACTGGATATACGTGTTAGTGATAAAGAAGTGCGCAAATATTACGCGGAGAATAAGGATAAGTATTTTAAAGACAAAACAATAGAAGAAGTCTATACCCAGATCAAATGGGCTCTTCTAAGAGGAAAACAGCAGGAAGCGATGAAGGAGTGGATAACTTCTCTTAAAAAGAGTACGAAAATACGTGTTAATGAAAAGGTAGTAGGCGCTTAAGGGCAGGGGTTAGGGGGAGAGGTTTTAGAGCTTTAGGTGAAGTCATCTGACAATTAAAAACCTCAGCGTTCTCTGTGGTTAATTTTTTGACAAGGAGAAAATAATGGAAAAAAGATTCAGAAGAAGACAATACTTTATCGACAGAAAATTCCAGGCAAACTTTATTATAAAGTTCTGTGTGATAGTTATTCTTGCCTCGATAGTTTTCGGGATGCTTACCCTTTATCTTTCACGTAATTATACGACCGTTGCCATAGAGAACACAAGGGTAAACGTGAAAAGTGCATCAGATTTTATGTTCCCGATAATGGTACAAACGCTCTTGATCGTTAATTTAGTTTCCGCAGTTTGTGTGGTATTTCTCACACTTTTAGTGTCCCATAAAATTTCAGGACCGCTATATAGGATAAAAAAAGAACTGGAACTTTTAAAGACAGGAGACCTTGCTGCAAATTTTAGAATACGTACTAATGATCAATTACAGGAACTTTCACAGGATCTTGTGGAAACCACAGATTTCTTAAGAGATAAGCAGAAAAAACTTCTGGAAAAAACAAATAAGATAAAAGAGATTATAGCGAAGTCGCCCGCTAGTGCTGATGATGAAGTTAAAAAAGTGCTTAATGAAATAGATAATATCATCAGTCATTTTAAAATATAATGAAACTATTCAAAAAAATAATCATATGTATAATTTTTAGTTGTATCATTTTTTCATCCGTTACCGGGTTCGCTCTATCGTGTGAAAGCAAATATTTTAAAATTAACGTTGCGGATAGTCTTGATCTGTATGAAATATTAGTACGGCTTAATATAAAATCCTACCTGCACGTTGACGCAGCAAAAAAAGTAATAGATAGCAGTCTTACGGGTATTTTAAAAGAAAACATAGATGCGCTTTATTTGGAAGTTTCAGATTGTTTGGATATACATGTTTATAGCTTTCAGATAAACTTAGAAATAGTCCCGGACAATGAAACTTTAATAGAAAGAATAGGACCTTTTGCGGAAGATCTTATTAACCCGGGATCATATTATAGCGAGCAAAAAAACACGATTTATATATCGTTCAAAGCCTTAGGAGTAAGCGCTCTCGCGCATGAAACAGCAGAAGCTATCATATCGCATTATTTCCTAATACCCCCTCCGGAAAAATTCCGAAAGATCCTAGCAGGATATGTCGAAAGCACGGTCAATAGGATAGATAATACGAGTAGATAGTCGCTGGTCGTTAGCAGCTAGTCGCTAGTATAGAAAACCTGGTTTTTCGGAAAACTGGGTTTTCTTTGTTAAAAAGTTCAAATGTTCAAAAGTTGAAAGGTTCCAAACCCGTCGTCATTTTGAGTGAGGACGAAGACATCATTTCTGTTCCACCGAAGGAGAACAAAAATCTCACGCCCCTCGTCTTTTTGAGGAACGAAGTGACGAAGAATCTCATCGCCGCTCTGAGTTCCCCGGGCATGCCCGGGGGGACCCACATTTAAATAAAAATGTAGGGGCAAACCTCTGTGTTTACCCCTACATGGCCCATTCTACCACTCCTGGGTTGTAGCAATCCCAGAGTGGTAGAGGGATCTACAAGCAGGATTGATAGCTTTAGAACGTAATAGCTATTCCGCCTATAACACTATGTGCCGGGTTTTGTTCATTAGCCAGACCGATTTTATATGCAGTATCAAGCGTTATGTTCTCGGTAAGTTTATATCTTGTCCCGATAAGAGGTGTAATAGTGGTCAATTCTTTTTCATAATCTGTTTCAGTTTCGAAAAATGCTTCACTTTCTAGTGAAAAATTTTCAGTATAAGTATATATATGGTGATTGACTTCAAATGAAGCGTTTGGTAATATGTCCATGAAATGCATAATCTGGACAGGATCATAATGAAACGTACAAATCTTAAAAACCGACCATTAATTGTTGTGCCGCTAGTAATCTGCGCGGTGTTTTATTTATTTCTTTCTGTGGGAAATTTTTATTTGCACAACCATAATGTTGACGGAAGACATCATAATGGTTGTCCGTCCTGTGAGTTTTTGACTGTCGCCTCTTTCTTTAATGTGCCCGAGATAGAGTTTATTTCTTTCTATTTATGCCAGGTGACGCATGTGCTTATTTTAGATGATAAATGTGTTGCCAGGCATATCTACGATCAATTATTTTCCGGTAGACCGCCACCGACAATCTTATAATTAACCGCAATTAAATTAGGTATAATGACTAGCCCTCAATATGGGGTTAACTTTTTTTGTTTTGGAACAAGGGGGAAACTGTATGGGGAAAACATTCTTCATAACATTGTTTTTAACATCTTTTCTAAGCTTAACAATACCCGGAGCTTATGTATACGCAGATGATATAGCGGAACTAAAAATGCTTATTAAAGAGTTAAAAGATGAAATTAGCGATATGCAAACAAGACATGAAGCAGAATTAAACGTTCTGAGAGAGGGCATAAGAGAGATTCGTGAGGTCCGTGGGATTTTGGGGGTAAAAGAGTCAGAAACGGAAGAGTTACGGCGTCTTGCAGGAGAACTAGCGGCAAAAGAGGACAAGAAAGAAGAATTCAATGAAACTATTTTCAAAGATGCTGGACTTGCTTTACAAAAACTCAATCCGGAAATAAGTGTTACGGGGGATATTGTTAACACTTATACAGTTGATGCCGATACCGATAGGTTTGAATCCGACTTTAGAACGCTGGGCATTCATTTTGAATCTTATCTTGATCCTTATACGCGTTTCAAGGCGGCTATTCCGGTTACTACAAGTGCGGCTGTAATAGGTGAAGCATATTTAACAAGATACGGTATAGTAAAGGACGTTAATTTCTCTATGGGAAAATTTAGACAACAATTCGGAGTTGTTAACAGGTGGCATAAACATGGATTGGATCAGGTCGATTTTCCTTTAGCATTACGTCAAATATTCGGAGATGGAGGACTGAATCAAACCGGGATATCCTTTGATTGGGCTATGCCTCCTCTTTTCAGTTCATCGCAGGAATTTTTAATACAGATTACAAATGGGGAAAATGACCGTGTTTTTTCGGGGAACAGTATAAGTGTTCCAAGCGTCTTGGCACATTACAAAAATTATAAGGATCTTTCTAAGGATACATATCTTGAAATCGGATTTACGGGGCTTCTTGGTTGGAATGAGGAATGGGATGTAAACTCCGGAGGAACAACCGTTACAGAAAAAGATTACCGGCATGCGGCTTGTTTCGGGGCTGATTTAACAGTGTTATGGGAACCGACGGAAAATATGAGATATCGTAATCTTGAATGGAGAAATGAGTTTTACTGGCTTAACAAGAGGATTATGGCTCCGGATGATTCGGGCGGTGACATCATCAATGCATGGGGAGTTTATAGTTATTTGCAGGCGAAAATATCACGCACACTGGATATTGGTCTCCGCGGAGATTTTTATATGCCTGATGATAAAAACTATGCAGATATTTCCGGTCTTTCTCTTGCGCCGCTTGCCTATGTTGAAAAAGATCCGTATCAATGGCAGATCAGTCCGTATATAACTTGGTGGCAAAGCCCTTTTGTAAAATTTAGATTAGAATATGATCATCTGGATGGAAGAAATTTAGCGCAACCTGAAGATAAAATAATGCTTCAGGCTGTATTTGCTGTGGGACCTCACAAGCATGAGAGGTATTAATAAACGGAGGAAGTATTATGAGGAAAATATGTTTGAACATGTTGTTTTTACTTATAGTCATTTGCTGTCAGCAGAAAGATGGGATATGTGAAAATGATAATAAACTTAAGGTGGTAACAACGCTTCCTGACTATGCGTTCTTTGCGGAAAAAATAGGAAAAGAACGCGTTTCAGTAAGTCATATAGTTAGCGGGGATCAAGATGCCCACTTTATACGGCCCAAACCATCATTTGTTACGCTTGTCCGTGATGCGGATGTGTTGATAGCTACGGGATTAGATCTTGAGTTATGGCTACCGACTATAGTTAATAAATCAGGTAATGTTTATATTCGCAGCGGACAGCAGGGATATGTTGCGGCTGCATATGGGATGCGTCTTTTGGAAAAACCAGTAACTGTATCAAGGATAGAAGGAGGGGTGCATCTTTATGGCAATCCTCATGTTACCTGCAGTCCGATCAATATGAAAATAGCCGCGAGTAATATAGCAACGGGGCTTGTTAAGAACGATCCTGAAGGGAAAGAAATATATCTGGCAAATCTTAAGAATTTGCATGATGAGATAGACAGGTGTCTTTTTGGGGATGAACTTGTAGATTTGTTTGGAGGCGATACTTTATGCGGGATGGCGGAAAACGGGACATTAATTTCTTTTCTTAAGAAGCAAAAGTCTCAAGGTATGCCGCTTATAGATCTTCTTGGGGGGTGGCTGGGGAAAATGCTTCCTCTTAGAGGTACTCCTATTGTTACTTATCATAAAAACTGGATCTATTTTTTAAAGCTTTTTGGTCTAAAAGAAGCCGGGACAATAGAACCTAAACCGGGTATTCCGCCATCATCCAGGCATGTTGCGGATCTTGTGGAGTTGATGCGTACAGATGATATATGTATTATTTTGGCGGCGAATTATTTTGATGAACAAAAGATACGGACCATTGCTAACAGAGTAAATGCCGGGGCAGTTATTGTTCCTATTTATGTCGGGGGAGAAAAAGGGGTTAATGATTATTTTCAACTTGTTGATTGCTGGACGAACGGTATCATAACAGCAATTAACGAAAATGTTTCTTTGGAATAAGTACGAATAAAGGAATGGAGTCTGAAATGACTGAAGTTGTTAGATTTTTTACGATACAAATCGTATTTTTAGCGGTAGTCCTTATTTTGCATACTTATCTTGGGCTGCATGTTATCAGGCGGACAATTATCTTTTCAGATCTTGTTTTGGATCAGCTGGCGGCTTTTGGTGCTTTAGTAGGGATAGGCATCGGAATTCGATATGGAACACCAAGTTCATATTTGGTTTCACTGGCAGCTGTTCTTTTTGGCGCTTTGCTGCTTGCTGTATTTAAGCCCAGAAATAAATTAATACCAAGAGAAGCTGTTATTGGCATTATGTATGTTGTAGCTCTTGCACTCAGTCTTTTCGTGGCGGACAAACTTTCGGGGGGAGAAACTTATGTTACTAAAACCCTTTCCGGTTGTATGTTATGGGTAACCTGGCCTCTTGTTATTGTAACAATCATTGCTTACGTAGCACTATTATTGTTTCATTACAAATTCCGCCATAAATTTATTGGTTTGACCGAAAAAAATATTGAAATTAGGAATGAAAAGTTCTGGGATTTTTTATTTTTTACTACACAAGGGATTATTACGGTTCTCGTCGTTCCTATCGCCGGAGTTCTCTTGGCATACGCGTTTCTTATGATTCCGGCAGCAATAGTTGCTATGTTTACAAGAAAATGGGCAAGTGCTGTGGCAATCGGATGGGGTATAGGATTCATGGCCTGTTTGGTAGGGCTTTTTGCGTCATATTTTTTCGATCTACCTTATGGACCCAGTTTGGTTTTATCGTTAGGGGGAGTTTTCGTTTGTGCTGTAATTATACGCATTGTGTTGCCACAAAAGGACTAATTTATGACATATTTCATTCAAACTTTTAGTCAGCCATTCCTGGTTTGCCTGACAATGGTTATCATTTTGGGATATATGGGAATCCACGTTCTCCAGAGGGAGGTAATATTTATTGATATCGCTCTTGCTCAGATCGCGGTGGTAGGAGCAATTGTCGCTCATGTTATCTTTGTAGTACATGGAGATTCAATGCTTAGTTATGCCTGTGCGTTTGGATTTACGTTAATAGCTTCCATTTTCTATTCTTTTGTTCGCAGAAAGGTCAATCAGATCCCTTTGGAAGCGGTTATCGGGGTTACCTACGCGATCGCCGCCGCCGCAGCGCTCTTTTTGGTTGGTGTGGCTCCGGGAGGGCATATTCATGTGCAGCAGATGTTATCAGGGAGTATTCTTTGGGCAACGAGGGGAGATTTTTTGTCATGTGTTATTGTTTTTTCTGTAGTCGGCTGTTGTTTTTATCTTTTTAGGGGACCTTTTAAGGAAATCTCCGATAATTATGAAAACGCTCTTAAGAAGGGGATAAAGGTAGTGTGGTGGGATCTTTTTTTCTACGCGTTATTTGGTATCGTGATCACATTGGCTGTCAGGATCGGTGGTGTAGTGGTGATCTTTGCCTTGCTCATTATACCGGCAACAGTTTCCGCCATGTTTTCTTCAAGTTTTGGGAAACGTTTGGTTATCGGCTGGACGGTCGGTATAGGGGTGACGATCGCGGGGTTCCTGTTCGCGAATCGTTTCGATTTTTCGATAGGATCTGTTATTTCTCTTTTTCTTGGGGTGACCGTAGTTCTTGCGGGTTTTTTCCAGATATGCCTAAAACTTATTCTGGCAAGGAGGGATTATGGACGGTAAAAGAGACAGAATGATCACTTGGAAAAAAGTAATAATGATATTGATTGTTGCCATGGTAGTTTATTCTTTTCTGCCGCTCATTCCTTTTTGGATCATGGGACCTGGGCCTAACGGCGACAATAACCAAACAAATATTAAAAGATTAGAGGATAATAAAGGAGCGTATTTTTCATTTATTGTTTTCGGGGATAACCGTTCTGGATTGGTATTTAATGATGCGTCAACCCTTAAGCTAATATGGCATATGAATAGGGAGGACAGATTCAGGAAAGTTCCGATAGACTTTGTTCTGAATACAGGAGATGTTACGCTCGGAGAAGAGCTAGCTCATATTAAAGCATATAAAAAGATACAAAAACTCATTAAATATCCGTTAATTACGGTTTTTGGAAATCATGAAAACGTAAAATTATTTGAAGAGTTCGTAGGCGAAAGACAATTTGCTTTTGCAAACAGAAATTCTTACTTCATCATAGCTGATAATGGTGAAGGGTCTATTGAGGAAGAACAGTTTGAATGGCTGGAAAAGCAGTTAAAAGAAGGACAAAAGTATAAACATATTTTTGTAGCTATGCATAAACCGCCCTTTAATCCATATCAGCAGTCTTGGAAGAATACGGGAAAGGAAGAATGGGCTTATAGGGTGGGTAAGCTTTGTGAGAAATACAATGTTGATATGGTATTCTCTGGTGATGTTCATATGTTTAAGCATGAAAACCTGGGTGGGGTAGATTATATCGTTACAGCAGGAGGCGGTATCTTAATGGAGATACCAGAAGCCGATGGCGGATACCTTCACTATACAAGAGTGATGGTAAATAATGATTATGTAACATATGAAGTACGAAAAATATCACCTCCGTTGTGGCTTCATGTAACTTATTATTTTAGCAAAGAAGCACTTTACTGGATTAGGAATTGGTACGGGTCTGGCTATATTTTTGGACGAAACACAAAGATAATTGAATCGTAACAGAAGGATCCAACAGTTACTAATATTGACTTGATAAGAGGTTACACGCTTGTAATACAGAAAGACGTAAAAAACGTGAACAAAAACGTGAACTATTGCCCATTTTAGCTATGAATGGTGCCTGGTCCCGGCACCTCCACCAAGTTGTTTAAGCAAGAAGGCGATTCTAGTCATGGGGTCGCCTTTTTTGTTGATACCCCTGCAAAATCAAGGGTCATAGAACGGTAGACAACCCCAGTCAACATCAGTTCTCATCAGGGGTAAAAGTACACTTTTAGGTACAAAATGTGTTGGAAACGTGGTGAAAAAAAGTTAATTAAAAAAGTCTTGACAATGTAGAGAAAAATGTTAGAATACCCTAACAATGTAAGATTAATCTAACAATAGGATCTAGATGTGGAAAAGAAAAATACTAAAAAAGACAATAGAACGTTAACCTCGAACATGGAAGACTATCTGGAGACCATTTATGTTCTTGACCTGAGGAACGAGACGGTAAGAGTCCGGGATATAGGTGCTCTTATGGATGTGAAAAAGTCCAGTGTCAATAACGCTATAAACGTGCTTTTGGAGATGGATCTGGTAAAGCATGAGAAATATGGGTGTGTGATATTAACGATCGAAGGCAGAAAGATTTCCAAGGCGATCAAGAAAAAACATGATCTTTTGGTGAGATTTCTTAAGGATATTTTGGGTGTGGACGAGGAGTCGGCGGTGGAAGATGCGTGCAGGATAGAACATGTGATAAGTCCTGTTACGAATGACAGGCTTAAAAAATTCATAGAGTTTGTTGATACCTGTCCTACTGGGGAAAGGCCCGAATGGCTGGACAGTCTGGAGTATTATATGAAGAAAGGGAAAAGACCGAAAAAATGTAGCACTAAGGCCGAGAAAAAGTAAAAATTTTTTGTAATTAATGTTAGACATATCTAACAAATTGGGATCAAAAAAAGGATACAGGAGAGTAAAGATGGAAAAAATGAATAGTTTAAAAGTAGGGGGAAAAGGGAAGGTTGTAAAGATCTCGGGAGACGATTCCCTCAGGAGAAGACTGCTTGATATGGGGCTTACTCCCGGCGCAAGGGTAGAAGTTATCAAGGTGGCGCCTTTGGGAGATCCCATGGAGATAAAAGTGAGAGGGTATCATCTAAGCCTCAGGAAAGAAGAGGCTTCCGGTGTAAGCGTAGAGGTGGATAATGATTGAATTAACTAAGGCAAGTACAGGGAGAACATTGTTTTTTAGCCATATCCGGGGGGGTGAGGGTGCCCGCCGCAAACTTCTTGATATGGGATTGGTGCCCGGCGTAAAGATTAGGGTTATGCAGAATACTGGAATAGGTCAGGTGATGCTCGAGGTGAAAGGGTCAAAGATAGCTATCGGGCTCGGGCTTGCCGAAAAGATCATAGTTGAGGAGGAAAAAATGAAAAAGGAGATATTTACGATAGCGCTTACCGGAAACCCAAATTCCGGCAAATCATCTTTATTCAATAATTTAACCGGAGCGCGTCAGCATGTGGCTAATTATCCCGGCGTGACCGTGGATACTCGGGAAGGGGAAGTTACGTTTGGAAACTACATAATAAAGGTTGTGGATCTTCCTGGTACTTACAGTCTGTCCGCTAGATCCGAAGATGAGTATGTCGCTAGAAATTTTATTATTGGAAATAATCCGCAGGTCGTAGTCAATGTAATAGATTCTTCCAACCTGGAAAGGAACCTGTATCTAGCTACACAGATAATGGAACTGGATGTTCCTATGATCCTGGCGATGAATATGAGCGATGTAGCCGGGGATAAAGGACAGGACATTGATTACACGAAATTGTCAGGCCTGTTGGGCATGGAAGTGGTGCCGACAATAGGCAACAGGAATATCGGGACAAGAGAACTTCTTGAAAAAATAGTCAAAGTATACAAGAACAGAAAAAACGAAAAAGCAAAACGTATTGATTACGGTGGAGAAATAAGTGAGGAAATTAACAAATTAGAAGGTCTTTTTAAAAAAAATAAAGAGGTTATAAACAAGTATTCGATGAGATGGATGGTGGTCAAACTTATAGAGAATGATAAGGACGTGGTGGATCTGGTCGGCAAGATGTCGAATGCCACGGAGATACTGGATCAGCAGCAAAGGAGCAGAAAGCATCTGGAGGCTCATTTCGGGGATAATGGAGAAACATTGATAGCGGACAGAAGATACGGGTTTATTTCGGGAGCCTGTACGGAATCTGTTAAAGAGACAGTGGAACTCAGACACAGCATTTCTGACAGGATAGATAAGGTAGTGTTGAACCGTGTATTGGGATTGCCTATTTTCGGTCTGGTCATGTACGGTATTTTTAAGTTTACATTCGCTTTTTCCGGACCGGTGGTCGGATGGTGTGAAACGTTCTTTGAGAAAATTTCGGAAACGGTCGCAGGCATTATTCCAGAAGGCTTATTGCAGTCTCTGGTGGTTGATGGGGTTATAGGCGGAGTCGGGGGAGTTTTGGGGTTTTTCCCGCTTATATTATTCATGTTTTTTGCGATAGCGTTCTTCGAGGATACTGGTTATATGGCCAGGGCCGCATTTGTTATGGATAAGGTAATGAGCAAGTTCGGGCTTCATGGTAAGTCTTTTCTTCCCATGATGATATCGACGAACGGTTGCGCTGTACCGGGTATAATGGCCAGTCGTACGCTTGACAGCAAAAGAGACCGTCTTATAACGATGATGGTGACGCCTTTCATGATATGTGGCGCTAAACTTCCGATATTCGCTTTATTTATCGGGGCATTTTTCTCTGAGGGATCCGGGGCGAATATAATGTTCATGATGTATGTGTTAAGCATAATGATTGCTTTCGGTTCTGCGTGGGTTTTGAAAAAACTTGTATTTAAGGGAGAAAACGCTCATTTTGTTATGGAACTACCGCCATATAGGGTTCCTACAATAAAAGGTCTTATGCTCAAAATGTGGGAAAGAGGGTGGATGTATCTGAAAAAAGCCGGAACGATAGTAGTGTTAATCTCCGTTATAATATGGGCGGGATTTACCTTCCCTGTGCAGAAGACTCCGGAAGGGAAAGTAATGAGCGAAGAAAGAGCGGCTGCTGAGCAGATGGCACAAAGTTATGCGGGCAGGTTCGGACATTTGATAGAACCGCTGATGAAGCCTATAGGCTTGGACTGGAGGAGTGGAATAGCTTTAACTGCGGGAATAGCGGCTAAAGAAGTTGTGGTAAGTACTTACGGGACTATTTATTCACTCGGAGAGGTTGATTCCGAAGGAGACGATACGCTTAAGGAAGCTATGAGTAAAGATCCTTCATGGTCGCCTTTAAAGGCCATGGTTTTTCTTATATTCTGCCTGATATATTTGCCGTGTTTTGTAGCTATGGCGGTTTTTTACAGGGAATCCGGTTCGAATATAAAATGGACTTTATTTTTGATCTTCTGGACGACTATTATGGCCTGGGGGGCGTCATTTATCGTTTATCGAGGAGGCCTGCTTCTGGGTTTAGGGGGTTAAAATGGAAAAGATAATGGTTTTTGCTATCGTTTTTGGAAGCATTATATGGATTTTAGTAAAGATATTCAATATGTTCATGGATCCGTGTCAAGCCAAAGTTAAAATGTCCGGTTTTAAGCAAAGTTAAAATGTCCCCTTTTTTGTTAATGAACTAGTAGTAGC
>Ga0307991_1002352_pt1 | contig 12848 bp, 9 predicted proteins | sample EllFjometagen131_FD_203146 | JGI IMG/M metagenome (GOLD analysis project Ga0307991, IMG submission 203146) | Marine microbial communities from Ellis Fjord, Antarctic Ocean - #131 | ecosystem: Environmental > Aquatic > Marine > Unclassified | place: Southern Ocean | collected 2014-10-08
GGTTGACCATTTACCAATTGATAAAAGATTGGACTATCCGAACGGGCAGCTGCTACATCAAAACCTGATCCATTGGATGTTACTTTGGCAAGACTATACGGATCAACATCCAGCCAATAGCCAATATTGGAAAGCAGCGAAGAACTACTTCCTAATCCCCAGTTTTTATCAAAATCGAGGTTAGTACGAATAAGAATTCCTTTTTGATTGTCGACAGAAATATTTCCCAATTCAAACGCCTTTTTAAGGATTTTCTTAAGATGAAGGGCTAATTTCTGATCGTTCGTATGGATGATATTAAAAAGTCGTGAACCAAAACTAACTTGTAACCATCCTTTATTCAGTACATACGATTCCCAGCGAATACCAGAAAAATTATCGTGTAAAGTAACGTCCAGTCGTTGACCGAACTTAGTAGGCACTGCCATAGCTAAAGCGCCATCCAGCACCAGATATTCACCTGATATGAGTAATTTTCCGTTAGAATGAAAAGCGGATATATTCACTTTTGTTTATTTTCTAATTGATTTTAGAAAGCTATCAACTGCATTAAAAGACACTTTTTCAGTTTTAAAATACTCAATTGCAGCCTCTTTCTCTTGCTCTGAAGCTGCAAAGGTATTTAAAATATTTAATAAATGCATCTTCATATGTCCTTTTTGTATGCCTTTAGTAGTTAATGAACGAAGGGCACCAAAATTATTGGCTAATCCAGCAACTGCCGATATTTGCATAAGGTCCTCCGCAGAGGGGTCGCCTAAGAGTTCAAGGGTAAATTTTGCGAGTGGATGCAAACTCGTCAATCCTCCAACGGTGCCCAATGAGATGGGAAGCAAGAGAGAATATTTAAAAATTCCATTTTCAACCTGAAGCTGAGTCAAACTCCGATACTGTCCATCGCGGGCAGCAAAGGTATGACCACAAGCCTCAACGGCTCTGAAATCATTTCCTGTAGCCAGAACCACCGAATCAATTCCATTAAAAATACCTTTGTTATGCGTCGTAGCGCGATGTGGATCTACACGAGCAATCTGCACCGCTTTCTCAAATTTCCAGACAAATTCTTCTGCCGACATATCTGCATCCATAACGTCAAATTCTTCAACTGGACATTCAACCCAAGCCTCCACCAAACATTCTGGTGTATAATTGGAAAGGATGGACATAATAATATTGACTTCCTTATCACAAATTTCATTGGTACGAAGAACAAAGCTTTTTAAAATTGCAGCAAATTCTTCCAAACAGGAATTTATAAAATTCGCACCCATGGCATCCAGTGTATTGAAACTGGCTTTCAATTGGTAATAATCAGGAATTTCATTCCTCATATCAACCAATTCGATATCCAAAATACCACCTCCACGTTCACGCATATTTTTCGTAATCGGATTGGTGCCATCAATCAATTCTTGCTTTAGCTTAGGGAAATGATTCTCCAGTTCTTCTTTTTTCCCTTTCCAAAGAAAATGAACCTGTCCTATTTTAGTTGTAGATAGAATTCGAGTATGAAAACCACCTCGTGTTGACCAAAATTTTGCACTATTAGAAGCCGCAGCCACAACAGAGCTTTCTTCAATCACCATCGGAATTAAATAATTTTTCCCATTTATCAACACATTGGGAGCAATGCCAAATGGGAAATGAAAATTAGAAATAGTATTCTCACTAAACTCATCAAATAAATCTTGTTGTTCCTGGTCAGAATACCAAAATGAAGCTAAAAATTGACTTGTCTCTTTTGGATTTTTAAAATACTTTGCAACTGCGTTAATTTTTTCCTCTTTAGAAAGCTTGTGAAAACCTGTGATAATTTCTTTTTCTCGCATTATTCTTTTATAGTTAAATAGGAATGAGCTAGTAATAAACCTTTTTTAAGATTTGAAACATAGTCGTTGAGTTGATTATAATCTTCCTGTGCATATTTCAAAAAAGCGGATGCCTGGCCAAAAACGGCCGGATATTTTATCTTTTTCAATAAATAATATCCTTCTAACCAATTACTTAATCCGCCAGAAATAATAATATTTTTCCCTTCTACTAAAGAACTTGGCAAATCATTCATAAAGTTTACCATCTCTTCTGCAGTATGACCGATATTGGCAATTGGACTTAATAATTCACGCATTAATTCTGTTGATCTGAAAAGTTCCATTTGAGCGAAATTTGTTCCACCAAAAGCGCCAAATTCTATTCCAGCAATTTTCAATTTCAATAAAGCTTTTAAACTTTCAGGACCCATCCCCTGTCCTACTTCTTTTACCATTATGGGAAAATCTACAATCTCAATAAGTTTTTCGAGGGTTTCGATAGGTGAAACCAGAAAGCGATCGCCTTCGGGTTGAAGGCATTCCTGGATTGGATTAAGGTGCACAAAAAGACCATCAACTTTAAGTTTATCAATCATTTGTGATAATTTATCGACTTCTCCTTTTTTAAGCAATTCCTCTATTTGAGCAATTCCCAAATTAGCTAATAAGGGCATTTCATTGCCAATTAAAGGTCGCATATCAAAATCGGCCAATCGCGAAGAATCTTCCAAAAGTGGACGGCAGGAACCCAATCCCATTCCCATTCCATATTCGCGACATACCTTTGCCAAATTTGTATTGATCTTTTTAGCCTGAGCAGTACCTCCAGTCATACTGGAAACCCAAACAGGTAATTTCAATTTTTTATTCAAAAAATCATAGTTTGGTAAATCATCCATTGGATGAGCACTCAACGCAGGCTCATAATTGAATTTTTTATTCAAATAATCTTTACCTATTTGCGAACGTAAGGCTAAACTAATATGATCTTTTTTTCTTGATTCCATAATTAGAAGCAAAGATACGGATTTCAATATCAGTAACAACCAGAGAGCGGTTAAAATTTGGACACTAAAACTACCAATTTAAAGTTTAATGCCACGAATGCACGAATGCACCTAAAAATAAAAAAAGCCCCTGCTATAAACAGAGGCTTTTGAAATATATATGGAGTTTGATGTATTACATCATACCTGGCATTCCGCCACCCATTCCGCCCATAGCGGCAGGATTGACAGCAGGCTCATTAGGATCTTTGTGTTCTGATAAAACAACGCCAGTGGTTAAAAGCATACCGGCAATAGAAGCTGCATTTTCCAAAGCAACACGAGTTACTTTAGCTGGGTCAATAACTCCTGCTTCATACAAATTCTCGTATTTTTCAGTTTGCGCATTAAAACCAAAGTCACCTTTGCCTTCTTTAACTCTGTTAACAACAACACTGCCTTCCATTCCGGCATTTTCAACAATCTGACGCAATGGCTCTTCCAAAGCGCGGCGAATGATTTGGATTCCGGTTTTTTCGTCAGCATTTGCGCTAACTACAGAATCCAGAGCAAAAATAGAGCGGATATAAGCAACACCACCACCTGGTATAGTTCCTTCTTCGATAGCAGCACGAGTAGCAGCCAAAGCATCGTCGAAACGATCTTTTTTCTCTTTCATTTCCATTTCAGAAGCAGCTCCAACATAAATAACGGCAACACCTCCAGCTAATTTAGCTAAACGCTCTTGTAGTTTTTCTTTATCGTAATCTGAAGCTGTAGTCTCGATTTGAGCTTTAATCTGGCTGACGCGGGCTTTAATTAAATCCTTCTCACCTTTTCCGCTTACAATGGTTGTATTGTCTTTATCGATAACCACTTTTTCTGCTTCACCTAATTGATCAAGTGTTGCATCTTCCAGTTTATATCCTTTTTCTTCGGAGATAACAGTACCACCTGTTAAAATGGCAATATCTTCTAACATTTCTTTTCTTCGGTCGCCAAATCCGGGTGCTTTAACAGCAGCAATTTTTAAAGAACCTCTTAAGCGGTTAACTACCAATGTAGCCAATGCTTCAGATTCAACATCTTCGGAAACAATAATAAGTGCACGACCAGTTTGTGCAGCTTTTTCCAAAGTTGGAAGCAACTCTTTCATTATTGAAATCTTTTTGTCGTAGATTAAAATGTAAGGATTTTCGTAAACCACTTCCATTTTTTCGGTATCAGTAACAAAATAAGGAGAAATATATCCACGATCGAATTGCATACCTTCAACAACATCCACACTTGTTTCAATTCCTTTGGCCTCTTCGATGGTAATAACACCTTCTTTTTTCACTTTAGCCATTGCATGAGCAATCATATCTCCAATAGAAGACTCGTTATTGGCAGAAATAGTAGCGATTTGACGAATTTTTTCGTTGCTATCGCCTACTGATATCGCCTGGCTTTTGATGTTTGCAACGATAGCTGCTACAGCTTTATCAATTCCACGTTTCAAATCCATAGGATTTGCGCCGGCGGTAACATTTTTCAAACCAGTTGCAATAATGGATTGAGCCAAAACGGTTGCAGTAGTTGTTCCGTCACCAGCTAAATCGTTGGTTTTAGAAGCCACTTCTTTTACCATTTGAGCACCCATATTTTCCACTGGGTCAGTCAGTTCAATTTCTTTAGCTACAGTAACACCATCTTTAGTAATGGATGGTCCACCATAAGATTTTTCAATAATTACATTCCGACCTTTAGGTCCTAAAGTCACTTTAACCGCATTGGCTAATGCATCAACACCTTTTTTTAGTGCTTCGCGTGCTTCGTAATCATAAATGATATCTTTTGCCATAATTATAAATTTTATCTATTTTTTTTTTAAATTCGAATTAAATAATTGCCAATATTTCTGATTCTGGCATGATTAAGTAATCAGTACCTTCGAGATTAATTTCAGTACCAACAAATCTACCATAAAGAACAGTATCATCAACTTTAACAGTTAGTTCTTTGTCATCCAAGCCTTTTCCAACGGCGATTACTTTGCCCATCAGAGGCTTTTCTTTTGCTGTATCAGGAATAATAATTCCGCCGGCAGTAATTTTTTCGGGAGCTAAAGGCTTAATCAAAACCCTATCGCCTAGTGGTTGTATTTTCATTTTCAAAATCTATTTATATTAACTTGAACGCCAATTATCCAATATTGTGCCAAAGCTGAAAGCAAAAAAAAATGTCAGATTGTGTGACAATCTGACATTTTAAAAATTTCTTCATCCTGACTACTTTGTATCAGCAGGTGGTGGAGTTTGGAAATCGATTGGCTGTGTATTTTCAATTTGATCGCGTAATTCTGTATCTACAGCACCTTCAACATTTGCTGAACGAGGAATTACAAAAATAGAGAACAAACTCAAAACAAGCAAAACAATTGCTAATGTCCAAGTTGATTTTTCAAGAAAGTCAGCAGTTTTACGAACACCCATATATTGATTGTTGCCGGAAAAATTGGAAGCTAAGCCGCCGCCTTTTGAATTCTGCACCAACACAACTAACATTAATAAGATACTAGTGATCAAGATTAAAACTGAAACAATTATATAAGCACCCATTGCTTTTTATTTTTAATTAATTTAATTTATTTTCCAATTCCTGAATTAGGGCTGCAAAGTAAGCACTTTTTTCTGGATTATTCAAGCTTAAAATCTGATAAATTTCTGCCGCTTTCTGATAATTTCCTTGATCGCTATAAATTCTTGCAAGTGTTTCGGTAACATAAGCTCCATCATCAAATAGGCTTTCTTGTGCAGCCGTATCCGGATCGAAGAAAGCTGTTTTTACAGGTCGAGGAATCCGCGGTTCTACGCGAATAAATTCATCAATTAAATCCAATTTATTATGAAGTGGAACCTCTTCCTGAACTTCTTTTTCTTTTAAGCTTTGTTCTTTTTCCTTTTCTTCCAGAGCATCTTCAATTTTTACTAAGCGTTCTTTAACCAACTTTAGCAACTCTGCTTTCGATCGAATATTATTGCGTTCCTCTATTAAATCTTCAAGAGATTCTGCTTCAGAGGTTTTCTCGTATATAGGATTTTCTGAAATTACTGAAGACGAAAGATCCGTTGGATCAACATTTTCAATATCAAGCGATTTATTGCTTTCGTCTGTTGTTTTTGGAGGGAGTGGATCAACAGGAGAAACAACAGATTCCTTTTCCGTACTTGCCACTATAGAACTAGCAGCTTCAGTGGAAGATATAACTTTTGGATTCTTTAATTCTTCAAGCTGCCATTTTAACAAACGTCTGTTTGCAGCATAAGTAGCCGTCTTTTGCAATTGCTCGCCAAAACGAATATCCTGAGTATTGGATAAGTTAAACAAAAATAGAAGCTGCGCATTTTGAAAATAGGGAAAAAGACCTACTAAATTTTGAATTTCCTCCATCGAATCGCGGTTAAGCATTTGAGGATCAGAAATATAGTTTAAAAGTTTCTCCTTATTCATTCTTACCAGTTTACTACAGCTTTATTGAAAATATCATCAATAATCATTACCTTAATTACCTCAATTAAACCGTCCTGAACCGTTGTCAAATCTAAGTCGCTACTATAATCTTCGTAAGCCGAAAAAGTGGTTTCAAAATCATTTTCAGGCTCAATCAGATTCGTAAACTTCATTTTAACAGTTACTGTTAATCGGTTCAGAGCGGCCACATCATCACCCTGAATAGCCTGTGGACTTGTTCTATAGTTTGTAATTTCTCCTACAAATTGTAGATCTCCTCCACTTGGAATTAAGGTCAATGAAGATTGGGATGTAAATCTGTCGCGCAAAGCCTGTGTGAGTATTTCACTCAGCGTGGGATTGACAAAATCAGCATTGTTTTCAAAATAATCAATGCTAATTGTTTTAGCCGTAACAGGAATAGACGCGCCTGTAAAAGAATATGTGATACAGGAATTGAATGTGAAAACACTCAATACCAAAACAACTATTTTAATGGCTCGTCTTTTCATTTAGATAATATTGTATTCCTTTATTTTACGGTAGAGTGTGCGCTCAGATATTCCTAAATCTTTAGCGGCTTCCTTTCTTTTTCCCTTGTGCTTTTCGAGTGCTTTCCGAATAAGGTCTTCTTCTTTCTTTTGAATTGACAGGGATTCTTCAATTACATCTGCATTGGAAGTAATGGAATCAAAAACCTGATCATCAAAACCTTCATCATCATAATCATCAGCTTCCTGATGCGAGTTTTTCAATTCTTCCGCGTTTCGAATAATTTCATAACCCCTATCCAATTTATTAATCGATTCCGAATCATTGTCATTTTTTAGATTAGCCGATTTCCCTTCCCGTTGCAGCATTTCCAAAACTACTTTTTTTAAATCGGTCATATCGCGCTTCATATCGAAAAAAACTTTATATAACAAATCACGTTCCGATATATTTTCACTTTCGCCTTTATTGTAAAGAATTGGCAAATCGCGATTGTAAGTATCTGGCAAATACTTCGTTAACGTTGGGGCATCAATATCTTTAACATGTTCTATTATTGATATCTGCTCTGTAATATTTTTCAACTGTCTGATATTTCCATCCCAGCGATAACGAATAAGAATTTTTAAAGACTCTTCGTCCAGACGAATAGCAGGCATCCGGTATTTTTCAGCAAAATCGCTGGCGAATTTTCGAAACAATATGTGAATATCTTCTTTCCGCTCACGCAAAGGCGGTATTTGAATAGGCACCGTATTTAAACGATAATAAAGATCTTGCCTGAATTTGCCTTTTGAAATTGCTTCCGGAATATGAACATTTGTTGCAGCAATAACACGTACATCTGTTTTTTGTCCTTTTGATGAACCCACTTTCATAAACTCACCACTTTCAAGCACACGCAATAATCGTACTTGTGTTCCGATTGGCAACTCTGCAATTTCGTCTAAAAAAATAGTTCCTCCATCGGCGACTTCAAAATAACCTTTACGTGAGTCGTGGGCACCTGTAAACGAACCTTTTTCGTGTCCAAAAAGCTCCGAATCAATTGTTCCTTCAGGTATCGCGCCACAGTTTACGGCAATATAATTCCCATGTTTCTTGCTGCTTAAACTATGGATAATCTTTGGAAATACTTCTTTACCAACACCACTTTCACCAGTTATTAACACAGTTAAATCTGTAGTAGCAACCTGAACAGCAATATCCAAAGCTCTTTCCAGAGCAGGGGAATTCCCGATGACACTAAAACGTTGTTTTATACTTTGTAAATCCATTTTTCCTTGTTTTTGTATCGGATTTTCAGACCCTAAATTACAAAGAATCTCAAATAATTTCCGGTTATCGCCTAATAATTGCGCCTAAATCTTGTTCATACATTCTAATAAACCCTTTCATAATCTTGTCTATTTGCTTATCATTCAGTGTTTTATCTGAATTTTGCAAAAAGAAACTGATTGAATACGACTTTTTCCCTTCACCCAATTCTTTGCCTTCGTAAATATCGAACAAATTTACCGATTTTAAGGTGCGCTTTTCAGCTTTATAAGCCATTGCTTCAATTGATTCAAATTTCACTGATTTATCCAAGACAAGAGCTAAATCGCGTCGAACAACGGGGAATTTTGAAATCTCTTCATATTGAACATCGCTTTGTTTAACGGTTTTAAAGATGCTTTGCCAATTGAAATCGGCATAAAATACAGCTTGCTTTATTCCGAACGATTTTAAAATTTTCGGGCTCAATTCGCCAAATTCAACCAAGGGTTTATTATTGAGCGAATATCGCAAACCTTCCCCAAAATAATTCTTTATCTCCGTGTCAGCCGTTAGCGATAATAAATTGAACTGAAGCTTCTTAAGGATATGTTGAACTACTAATTTTAAATCGTAAATATCAACAAGTTTCGTCTGATTATCCCACGATTCTGGTGATTTTTTGCCCGACATCTGAATAGCCAAATGTTTTTCTTCGGAATATCGTTTTTCAACTTTCTCAGCATCGCTATTTTGAAAGCGATAGGTTTTACCAAATTCGTAAAATCTTAAATCAGGATTTTTTCGATTGATATTGTATAAAATAGTTTCTAAGCCACCGTAAATCAATGACTGACGTAATACATTCAAATCGCTGCTAAGTGGATTTAACATTTTAACACTATATTCAGCATCAAAATCAGAATTGTCCTCGTAGTAATGGCCTTTTGTTAAGGAATTATTCATTGCCTCCGAAAAACCATTATTCGATAAATAATCGGAAATCAAATTCTGCAGCTTCTCATTATCTGGTTTTTTTCCATAAGATAGTGCCGAATGAACACTTTCTGAAAAATCAATATTATTGTATCCGTAAACACGTAATATTTCTTCAATTATATCCGCTTCGCGTGTGACATCCGTTTTAAAAGTAGGAATCTCCAAAAGCAATCCAATTTCATCTTCTTCTAATATATTTATTTCCAGATCGTTCAAGATCGTTTTTATCATTGTTTTTGGAATCTCTTTTCCAATTAAACGTGAAACATTTGCATAGCGAATATTTATTTGCCAGGGATTTATTTTGTTTGGATACACATCTTTAATTTCACTGCTAATATCGGCTCCGGCCAATTCTTTCATCAAAAGAGCCGCTCTTTTAAGTGCGAAAATGGTAATATTTGGATCAGCACCTCTTTCGTAACGGAAAGAAGCATCCGTTTTCAAACCATGAAATTTAGATGTTTTACGAATACCAGTAGGCTCAAAATAAGCGCTCTCCAGAAACATTCGTTTTGTTTTTGAGGTGATTCCTGATTTTAATCCACCAAAAACACCACCAATACACATTCCATCCTGCGTATTGCAAATCATTAAATCGTTGCCAGAAAGTTCACGTTCCACTTCATCAAGCGTAAGGAATTTACTTCCTTTTGCCAGTTTCTTCACAATCACTTTATTTCCAACTACAGCATCTGCATCAAAGGCATGCAAGGGCTGACCTGTTTCGTACATCACAAAATTAGTGATATCAACAATATTGTTAATTGGCCTAATATCAATTGTTTGCAATGCATTTTTTAACCATTCAGGCGATTCTTTTACTTCGATATTAGAAAGTGTAAGTCCTGAATAACGAGGGCAAGCCTGAGCATCTTCAACAATAACATCTATATCCAGATTGGTGTTGTCAACTTTAAAAGCAGAAACATCTGGAAGCATTAATTTGCTTTCGCGATTTCCATTCATTTGATTTAAAACTGCAACTAAATCGCGAGCAGAACCAATATGCGAAGTAGCATCGGAACGATTGGGCGTTAAACCGATTTCAAATCGATAATCATCCTCAATATTAAAATAATCTTTTGCATTGGAACCAACAACAGCACTGTAATCCAATACCATAATTCCATCGTGCATAGTGCCTAAGCCAAGTTCATCCTCAGCACAAATCATCCCTTCAGAAATTTCACCCCGAATTTTAGACTTTTTGATTTTAAATCCCGTGTCACCATCATACAATATAGTTCCAACTCTTGCAACCGGCACTTTTTGTCCGGCAGCTACATTGGGGGCTCCACAAACAATTGGCAAAACAATTCCATTGCCTATGTTTACTGTTGTAACACTCAGCGTATCAGCATTTGAATGTTTCTCACAAGTAAGTACTTCGCCAATAACTACTCCTTCCAAGCCTCCTTTCACAGATTGAACACGTTCTATTTTCTCTACTTCAAGACCACAGTCAGTAAGCAATTCTCCAAGCTTTTCGGGTGCAACATCAAAAGCAACATATTTTTTTAACCAGTTGTATGATAAGTTCATTTGAAATTTCTTTTTAATAGGATTATCGATGAATTGACCTCTCAAATTTTTGATTTCAATTCAGATTTAATTGAATGCAAAATTAGTATTTTTTTCGAACCAAATACAGATTGGACGTGAGTAAAGCACTTGTTTTTAAGGAAAATAAATCGATAATTTAGCTTATTTCAATCCAATTTTTTCCTTTGTTTTCCATTTTATGCAGTTCAAGGGCTGTTTGTTTATTTTCGGGAAGCGAAAGATGAGGATCCATTTCGAGTAATTCCATTGCTTTTTCTCTTGCAAAACGGAGTATTTTCTCATCTTTTGCCAGATCAGCAATTTTTAAATCAAGAATGCCACTTTGCTGAGTGCCATGCATATCGCCAGGGCCACGCAATTTCAAATCAACATCGGCAATCTCAAATCCATCGGTGGTAGCTACCATTGTTTGCAAACGTTTTTTACCATCCACCGTTAATTTATAACTCGACATCAAAATGCAAAAGGACTGTTCTGCTCCACGCCCCACTCTTCCGCGCAATTGGTGCAATTGCGACAGGCCAAAACGTTCGGCATTCTCAATCACCATTACGGAAGCATTGGGCACATCAACTCCAACTTCTATCACGGTAGTTGAAACCATAATTTGAGTTTCTCCTTTTACAAATCGTGCCATTTCAAAATCTTTATCAGCAGGTTTCATTTTCCCGTGCAAAATACTTACCTGATACTCTGGGCGCGGAAAATCGCGGACTATACTTTCGTAGCCATCTTCCAAATCTTTTAAATCCAAACTTTCCGATTCTTTGATTAAAGGGTAAACCACATAAACCTGACGGCCTTCTTCAATTTGCTGACGCATAAAACCAAAAACTTTCAATCGGTCTTTATCATAAAAATGATGCGTTTTAACAGCTTTTCTTCCAGGAGGCAATTCATCAATGACTGAATAATCCAAATCGCCATAGAGAGTCATAGCAAGTGTTCTTGGAATGGGTGTTGCCGTCATAACCAGCACATGCGGCGGAATGTGGCTTTTGCTCCATAACTTGGCACGCTGTGCAACGCCAAAACGATGTTGTTCATCAATGACAACAAAACCCAAATCCTTGAATTGTACTGTGTCTTCAATAAGTGCGTGAGTTCCAATCAATAATTGCAAATCTCCATTTAAAAGTGCCTGATGGATTTCTCTGCGCTTTTTTGTTTTGGTTGATCCTGTCAATAATTCTATTTCTATATCGAGGCCTTGCAAAAACTTTGAGATACTGTTAAAATGTTGTTGGGCCAATATTTCAGTTGGCGCCATCATACAGGTTTGATATCCATTGTCAACCGACAAAAGCATTCCCAACAAAGCCACCAAAGTTTTACCGCTTCCCACGTCGCCTTGTAAAAGTCGGTTCATTTGTTTGCCGGAACCCATATCAATACGAATTTCGCGCATTACTTTTTTTTGCGCATTCGTTAACTCAAAAGGTAAATTTTTGCTGTAAAACTGATTGAATTTCTCACCAACTTTATTAAAAATATGACCTTTCACTTTTTCAGTTCGAATGAGTTTTTGTTTCAGCAAACGTAACTGAATAAAAAACAATTCTTCAAATTTTAAACGCTTACGGGCTGCTTCCAGTTGATTCAAATTTTCGGGGTAATGAATGGCATGCAAAGCCTCCTCGCGTGAAATAAAACGATATTTATTAAGAAGCAAAGGAGGCAGATTTTCATCAATCACGCCATTTAATGATTTCAAAGCTCCATAAATAATTTTTGCAATTCCCTTAGAATCAAGTCCACGCCGTGATAATTTCTCCCCTGAATTGTAAAAAGGCTGAAGCTTGATGTTTATTATATCCTCTTTTTCCAAGTCAATTGCCTCTATCTCAGGATGCGTAATGTTGAAACGCTTATTAAACAGGGCGGGTCTACCAAAAACAATGTATTCTTTGCCATAAACAAGTTTTCCCCTTATCCACTTGATTCCGGCAAACCAGACTAGTTCAATCTGACCGCTTTCATCCTGGAGTATCACACTTAAGCGAGTAGCCCTACCACTACCAAGTGTTTGAAGATTAGAAAGTTTTCCTTTAATTTGAACATAAGGCATGTCTTCACGAATTTCCTGAATCGTGTAAATTTTGCTTCTGTCGATATAACGAAACGGAAAATAATAGAGCAAGTCATTGAGTGTATGAATTCCCAGTTCGGTTTTAAAACTGCTTTCTTTTGCAGGTCCAACTCCTTTTACAAATTTTATGGGTGTATTTACAAATGGCTCCATCCA
>Ga0307991_1002353_pt1 | contig 12845 bp, 11 predicted proteins | sample EllFjometagen131_FD_203146 | JGI IMG/M metagenome (GOLD analysis project Ga0307991, IMG submission 203146) | Marine microbial communities from Ellis Fjord, Antarctic Ocean - #131 | ecosystem: Environmental > Aquatic > Marine > Unclassified | place: Southern Ocean | collected 2014-10-08
GAAGCAATCGAGTTTACAAATCCCAGACATTTCAAAAAAGTTATTAATAAATTTCATATTCTTAAATATTTTGATGAAGACACAACTTTTGCAAATACAGATAGTTTATTGAAATACTTAGATTTAACCCAAAAAGAGAATAAATTATATATAATTATATACTTTTTTTTAATTATCTTATTTGAATTTTATCCAGAAGAATATAAAGTTATTAAAAATTATAGAAAAAAAATTGAATTGATGAAAGAATATAATCATCAGGCAACAATGAAAGAATACAAAAATCTAACTATTTCAGATAATAGAAGAAAGTCTAATTTAATGATAAAGAGTATTTCTATTTCTCAAACGAAGGCAACAAAAATATTTAATAAAATAAATGATTCAGGAGATATTAAGGATATATTAAAAGGAATTAGTATTTTCTTACCATTTCCAATGGAAAATTTTGCATATGCGAATGATGATTTTTCTTTTTTGGAACAATTTGAAAAGAATAGTAATAATGTACTTATAAAATTTTGTAGATTTATATTAGATAATGAAGAAAAATTAGAAGGAAGTACTTCTATACAGATATTTCAATTGATAAAAGATATTGAAAATTATTTATAAACTATATAATATTGAAAATAGGTAAATATAAAGAGAAGGGCGTTATAAATAATGCCCCTACGAAAAGCAAAAAAAAACAATATTTGAATCAAAAGTTAAGAAATATAGGAGTGTTATTCATAACATCCAAAAACATAAATCACATATATGAAATAAAATTGGAGAAATATAAAAATATAAAAAGGTATGATGTGAGAATAATTAAGATAATAAATTAGGTGGATATAAAAAGAAGGGCGTTATAAATAACGCCCCTACGAAAAGCAGGAAAATAATAATATTTGAATCAAAAGGTAACAAATGTAGAGATGTTATTTATAACATCCAAAATTATCGAAATGGATAATTTTAATGGCAATGTAATTATTATAATGATATTATTAGAAATAAAAAGAATATTTAAAATTATCGGAATATAAAAAAAGAAGGAGATAGAATGATATATTTAAATGGAGAAATTACAAAAGAAGAAATGAAAAGCAATGGATTTTTTTATGGATATGGTTGTTTTGAAACAATAATGGGATTAAAAAAGAAACCCACCTTTTTTGATGAGCACATAAATAGATTACAAAAAAGTCTAAAATATCTCGATATTTACAGAGAGATTGATTATAAAAAAATTGTAACAGAATTAATCAAAAAAGAAGACTTAAAATTAGAAGATGAATTTTATATAAAAATAGCAGTAACAGATACAGAAGTATATATTAAATTGGAAAAAATAAAATTAAGAGAAGAAAATAATGGAATTATTATTGGGAAAATAGAAAAATATTATCAAAATGAATTAGGATGTATAAAAAGTATGAATTTTATGAATAATATATTGGCGAGAAAAGAAATTGCCAAAAAAGGTTTTTATGAAGGTATATTTATAAATAGAAATGAAATTATAACAGAGGGAACGATAAGTAATATTTTTTGGATAAAAGGAAATAAAATTATAACGCCATCATTGGATTTAAATATATTACCAGGAATAACAAGAGATAAAATAATAGAAATTGCCAAAAAAGGGAATATAGAAGTGGTAGAAGGAAAATATAAGTATAAAGAAATACTAAATTCAGATGCTGTTTTTATAACAAACTCATTAATGAAAAAAGGAATCTTGTGGGTAAAAAAAATAGATGGAATAGAAAAATCAAAGAATAAAGTGGTAAGCTTAATAGAAAAAGAATATTTAAAAATACTAAAAAATATGTTATAATAGATTGATAAAAAGACTAAAAATAAGGGGTAATTATGAAAAAGGTAAGTTTTAGAGGAAGATTGATAACAGTATTTATGATTTTTAGTATAGCTTTTATAGCGATAATAGTTAATATAATAAGAATTCAATTATTTCAACATAAAGAATGGAGTGAAACTGCATATAAACAGTATTATAGAGGAAAAGAAATAAGAGGTGAAAGAGGAAAAATATTAACTAAAAATAGAGTGAAAATTGCTTACGATACCCAAAAGTATGAAATAGTATTAGATCCTACAAAAATAACAGATAATTTAGATAAAATGATAGAAGTTTTGGATAAATATCTCGAAATAAATAAATCAAAATTAAAAAAAGATATATTATATAAGCAGAAAATAAAAAGTAAATATTTACAAGTAGGAAAATCAATATTAAAAATGGATAGAGATGAAATTTCAAAAAAAATGACTCGAGAAGAGAAGAAAGGATTATATTTTGTAAAAAAAATAGAACGTGTTTATCCAAAATGGGATCAATTTAATCATATAACAGGATTTTTAAATATAGAAAATAATGGAGTTTATGGAATAGAAAAAGAATTTAATAAATATCTAAAAGAAGATGTAGGGTTTCAAAAAAAATATATTGCAACGCATATAGCTTTTAATCTTCCTGTAGGGAAAAAAGGAGAATTTGTACCACCAGAAAATGGTAAAAATATTATATTAACAATCGATTATGTAATGCAACATATATTAAAAGAAGAAGTAACAAAGATATTTGAAGAATCAAAATCTGATTGGAGTGCAGGAATAATATTAGATCCATCAACTGGTAAAATATTAGCGATGACTTCATTACCTATAAATGAAAAAAAAGTAAGAATTAGAAATAATGCAATATATAATCAATATGAACCGGGATCAGTATTTAAACCTTTAATTATAGCAGCAGCATTGAATGAAGGATTGATAAATCAAAATTCTGTATTTCATTCAGATGGTAAAATAAAAGTATATAATAAAATAATTAGAGAACATGATTCAAAAACAAAAGGAGATTTTTCAATAGAAGATACTTTAGTTCATTCAAGTAATGTAGCGATGGTAAGGATTGGAGAGAAATTTGATAGAAATACATATTATAATTATTTGAAAGAGTATGGATTTGGAGAATATACAGGAATAGAATTATCAGGAGAAAGAAAAGTAAGTTTACCTCATTATTCAAAATGGAGTGGATTAAGTATACCTACAATCTCTTTTGGACAAGGAATAGCACTTACACCATTGCAAATGGCAATTTCTTTTGCTGCTGTGATAAACGGAGGGATTTTATATAAACCTCAAATAGTGGATAGTATTGAAAATGATTCGGGAGAGGTTTTGAAAAAATATGTTCCAGTATTTAAAAGAAGAATTATAACGGATGAAATTTCAAAAAAAATGAGAGAATATTTATATGCTGTCGTAGAAAAAGGAACAGGAAAAAATGCAAAAATAGTAGGGTATAAAATAGGTGGAAAAACAGGGACATCTCAAATGAGTGAAAAAGGAAAAGGATATAATTCTGGGAAGCATGTATCATCTTTTATAGGGTTTTTTCCAGTAGAAGATCCTAAATATCTAATGTTGGTTCTCTATAGCAATCCCAAAGGACGAAAGTTTTATGGAAGTCAATTGGCAGCACCTGCATTTAAAGAAACTATGAAAAGAATTTTGAAATATAAAAATATATATCCAACAAATATAGCTTCAAATATAATAGATTTATCTAATATCAAAAAAGAGGAAGTTGAAGATAATGAATTTCTTAAAGAAATAACTGACAAATTATATTTGCCAGATATGACAGGAAAAACATTGAGATCAGCTTTAAATTTATTGAATGGAGCGGAGATAGACCTTGATATCAAAGGGAATGGAATAATAAAGAAACAAAGTCCAAGACCCGGAGTTTTAATCAAAAAAGTAAAAAAAATATATTTGACATTAGAGGAGTAAGAAATTTGAAAAAAACAATATTACAAAGTAATAAATCAATAATTGATTTTTATGAAAATAATAGAGAGAGATTTTCAGAAGAGATTATTATATTGGATTCATCAGATACAAAACAAGGTAAGTATTCGTATATAATGTCTGAATTTTCAGATAAGATTGAATTGAAAAACTCTAAATTATTTTTAAATAATCAAATATTGGAAGGGGATATATTTGAAAATCTGAGAAAAATAAAGAAAAGAAAATCACCTGAAAATTATAAATCAGAAAAATATTTTACTGGGGGATTAACTGGAATAATATCATATGATTTTAATAGAGAAATAGAAAAGATACCAGATTTAACTATAGATGATTTGAAATTGCCAGAATTAGTATTTGGGATACCACAATTAATAATAGTAAAAGATGAAATAAATAATAAATTCATTGAAATAAATTATATGAATAAAGAAAAAAAATGGACTTTGGAATTGAATATAAAAAAAACAAATGTTAATATAAAGGATATCAAAAAAGATGATTTGAAATTATTTAAATCTAATTTATCAAAAGAAAAATTTTATAAAATAGTAGAGCAAGCAATAGAATACATAAAAGCAGGAGAGATATTTCAAGTTAATTTGAGCCAAAGATTTTCTGCTGACTTACAAGAGAATGAAGCATATGAATTATATAAAATATTAAGAGCGGTTAATCCATCTCCATTTGCATCTTTTGTAAAAATGAATGATTTTTATCTGATAAGTCAGTCACCAGAAAGGTTAGTAAAAATAGAAAATCAAAAAGTAGAAGAAAGACCAATAGCTGGGACTAGAAGAAAAAAAGCAGAGACAGAAGAAGCCATGGAACAAGAGTTGAAATTAAATGAAAAAGAGAGAGCCGAACATATTATGTTAGTTGATTTAGTTAGAAATGATATTGGACGAGTATGTGAATACGGAACAGTAAAAGTAGATGAATTAATGACAATAGAAAAATATTCTCATGTAATGCATATTGTCTCTAATGTTATTGGTAAAATTGATGCCAAAAAAGATGAATTTGATTTAATAAAAGCAACTTTTCCTGGTGGAACAATAACGGGAGCACCAAAAGTGAGAACAATGGAAATAATAGAAGAATTAGAACCGACACGAAGAGGTTTTTATACAGGAAGTATAGGTTATATTGGATTTGATGGGAATATTGATTTTAATATTATAATTAGATCATTTATACAGAAAGATAAAAAAGTGTATTTTCAAGTAGGCGGTGGAATTGTATATGACTCAATTCAAAAAAGGGAATATGAAGAGACAATAAATAAAGCAAGAGCAATGATAGTTGCATATAAAATATTAAGGGATGGGGATGAAAATGTCTAAAGGAAAAGTGTTTTATTTGGATGATGAGCCAGAATTATTGGAATTTGTAACATTTGTATTAGAAAGATATGATTATGAAATTATAACAGCTAGAAAATGGGAAGAAAGCTTAGTAGAAAAAATATTGGAAGTGGATATGATAATTTTAGACTTAATGTTTCCTGATGAGCAATATGATGGATTTGATATATGTGAAAAGATTAAAAAAGATGAAAAATTAAAGAAAAAACCAGTATATATTTTTTCAGCAAAAACTTTTACTGAAGATAAAGAAAAAGCTTTTGATTTGGGAGCAAATGGTTATATAGAAAAACCGGTGAGAGTAGCTAAGTTGATGGAAATAGTAGAAAATGCGGTAAGGGGGTATAGAAATGATATTAATGATTGATAATTATGATTCATTTACATATAATTTAGTACAGTATTTTGGGATACTAGGAGAAGAAATAGAAGTAGTAAGAAATGATAAAATTACAATAAGTGAAATCAAGGCAAAAAATCCAGAGGCTATAATAATTTCTCCAGGACCAGGAACTCCTGAAGATGCAGGGATTTCATTAGAATTAGTAGATAAATTTAAAGGGGAAATTCCTATATTTGGTGTATGTTTGGGACATCAAACAATAGGGCAAGTCTTTGGCTCAAAAATAGTGAGAGCAGATAAAATAATGCATGGAAAAATTTCAAAGATGTATCATAATTCTAAAGGAGTTTTTAAAGGTTTGAAGAATCCTTTGGAAGCAACAAGATATCATTCATTGATAATTGAAAAAGATAGTTTGAGTGAAGAATTAGAAATTACAGCTTGGACAGATGAAGATGAAATAATGGGAGTAAAACATAAAAAATATTTGATAGAAGGAGTTCAATTTCATCCAGAATCAATATTGACAGAAGATGGATTGAAAATGTTAGAAAATTTTTTATTAGAAGTTAGAGAAAAATGAAATATTATACATTATACATTGATGAAGTAAAAGGGAAACAATTTACTTATAAGGGTGATAAGGAAAAATACTTTATTGGTGATTGGGTAAAAGTGAAATTTGGTAAAAAAGAAAAAATAGGATTAATTATATTAGAAGAGGAAAAAAAGGAATATGAATATGAAGTAAAGCAAATAGAAGAAAAAATAAAAGAACAACCTTCAATTCCTAAAAATATAGTGACATTATTATTATGGATAAGTGAATATTATTTAGCAGATTTAAAAGATGTGATTTCTGCTGCTTATCCTAAAGATTTGAAAATGAAATATTATGAATATTATATTTTTCAAAATCCAATTATTCCTTTAAATGAAAATGAACAGAAATTTTTAGAATATATACAAAAAAAAGATGAAATTACAGTGTTAACTTTGAAAAAACATTTTGAAAAAGAATTGATTCAGAAATTTGAAAAAAATGGTACTATAAAGTTAATAAAAAAAAGCAACTTTAAAAAAAGGAAAATAAAAAAAAATCCGTATATAAAGATTGAAGAATATGTTACAAAATTAACTAAGGAGCAAAATGAAGTTAAAGAAGCAATAATTAATTTGAAAAACAGATTTTATTTATTGAAAGGAATCACTGGCTCTGGAAAAACAGAGGTATATATAGAAATAATAAAAGATGCTATCAAAAAAGATTGTGGAGCAATGTTTTTAGTACCAGAAATTTCCTTAACACCTCAAATGATTAGTAGATTTACAAAAGAATTTTCGAATACAATAGCCATTTTACATAGTAGAATGACACCAAAAGAAAGAGCAGATGAATGGTATAGTTTATATACAGGAGAAAAGAAAATAGTTTTAGGAGTTAGATCTGCAGTATTTGCACCAGTTAAAAATCTAAAATATTTAATAATAGATGAAGAACAGGAAACAACATATAAACAAGATACAAGTCCGAGATATAATGCAAAATTTGTAGCAATAAAAAGAGTCGAATTGGAAAATGCAAAATTAATATTTGGGACAGCAACACCTTCAATTGAAACTTATAATTATGCTAAAAATGGAGTTTTTAAATTATTGGAATTAAATAGTAGATTTAATAATGTGAAAATGCCAAAAGTTAAAGTTGTAGATATGAAAAAAGAAAAAGACGGTATATTGAGTTATACTTTATTAGAAGAAATTTCGGAAAGACTTAGAAAAAAAGAACAAGTTTTAATATTTTTAAACAAAAAAGGTTTTTCAAATTTTGTACAATGTAAGGACTGCGGAGAAATAGAACACTGCCCTCATTGTTCAGTTTCATTGAGTTATTATAAATATAAAAATATTTTGAAATGCAATTATTGTGGGTATACAAAAAAGTTTGAATCAAAATGTATTAAATGTGGTAGTCATGATTTGAAATATCATGGACAAGGTACTGAAAAAGTGGAAATAGAGTTGCAAAAGTACTTTAAAAGTGCTAAAATACTTAGGGTAGACTCAGAGACAGTAAAAGAAAAAGGAAGCTATAAAAGAATTTATGAAGACTTTTTAAATAATAAATATGATATTTTATTAGGGACTCAAATAATAGCTAAAGGATTTCATTTTCCAAATATAACATTAGTTGGAATAATTTCTGCAGATTCGACATTAAATTTCCCAGATTTTAGAGCAGGAGAAAAGACGTTTAATTTGATAGTACAAGCATCAGGGAGAGCGGGAAGAGCAGAAAAAGAAGGAGAAGTAATAATTCAAACTTATACTCCCGACCATTATGTGATAGAAAGATCCAAAAAAGCGGATTATGAAAAGTTATATGAAGAAGAAATTGAAATGAGAAAAGAATTGAATTATCCACCATTTGGTAAAATAATAAATATAATTATTTCTTCTGAAGAAGAAGAAATCTTAGAAAAGGAAGCACAGGACTTTTTTGATGAGATTTATGATGAAGAATTAGAAATATATGGACCATTTCAAGCACCGTTGTATAGAATAAAGAAAAGATATAGATATCAAATATTTATAAAAGGATCAAGAAAACAGATAAATAAATATAAATTAAAATTAAAAGAAAAATACAAAAAAATTAGGAATAAAAAAATTAGGATAACTATAGATGTTGATCCAATAAACTTAATGTGAAAAAGCAAATAATCGGTTTAAATTTAAATTTTAAATTAATAAAAAAGGAGAAAAAGAATGATATTAAAGATAACAAAATATGGGAACCCTGTTCTTAGAAAAAAATCAGAAAAAGTAGAAGAAATAAATAAGGAAATATTGGAATTGCTAAATAATATGGTAGAAACAATGTATGATGCTCCAGGAGTAGGTTTAGCAGGACCTCAAGTAGGAGAATCAAAAAGATTGGCAGTAATAGATACAGAAGGTGTACTAAAAAAAGTGATAAATCCAGAGATATTAGAAATGTCTGAAGAAACTGATATTTCAGAAGAAGGATGTTTAAGTATTCCTGGGGCATATGGAAATGTAGAAAGACCAAATAAAATAAATGTGAAATATCAAAATGAAAAAGGTGAAGAAATTATTGAAGAATTAGAAGGAATGCCTGCAAGAGCATTTCAACATGAAACAAATCATTTAGATGGTATACTTTTTGTAGATAAAATTAGTCCATTGAAGAAGAGATTAATATCAAAAAAATTGATGAAATTAAAGAAGCAAACTCTAAAAGATCTCAAAAAAGAGTCGAATTAAATGAAAATATTATTTATGGGAACTCCAGATTTTGCAGTTGGATCATTGAAAATGTTAAATGAAAAATATGATGTAGTAGGTGTATTTACAAAACCAGATAAAGTAAATAAAAGGGGAAACAAAGTTAGCTTTTCTCCAGTAAAAAAATATGCGTTAGATAATGATTTGAAAGTATATCAACCAGAATCAGTTAAATCAAATGAAACACTAGATTTAGTAAGATCATTGAAACCAGATATAATTATAGTAATAGCATATGGAAAAATATTACCAAATGAATTAATAGAGATACCAAAATTTAAAATAATAAATGTTCACGCTTCATTATTACCAAAATATAGAGGAGCTGCACCTATTCATTATTCAATTATTAACGGAGATGAAAAAACAGGTGTTAGTATAATGTATATTGTGGAAAAATTGGATGCAGGTGATGTAATATTACAAAAGGAAACTAAAATTAAAGAAGAAGATATTTTGGAAACTGTTTACGATAGATTAGCAAAATTAGGAGAAGAAGCTTTGGGAGAAGCTTTGGAATTAATAAAAGATGGAAAACAAAATCCAAAAGCACAAAATGAATCTGAAGTAAGTTTTGTTAAGCCTATTTCTAAAGAAGAAGCTCAAATAAATTGGAATCAAACAAAAGAAAATATATATAATTTTGTAAGAGGAATGAATCCATTTCCATGTTCGTATACTTTTTTGAATCAAAAAAGGTATAAAATATATGAAGTAGAAAAAGTTGAAACAGATTTTGTTGGAGAAATAGGAGAAGTTATAGATTTGATAAAAGGAAAAGGACCATTAATTAAAGTTGAAAATGGTGCAGTAATTTTAAAACAGGTGAAGCCTGAAAATAAAAAAATATTAACAGGAAAAGATTTAATTAATGGTAATTTTATCTCTAAAGGGGATAGATTTGAAAATAGGATAAATAAATAGGAGGAGTAAAAAAATGACAAAAAATAGAATATCTCCAAGAGTGATAGAGAGATTAACAAAGTATTTAAGATGTTTGGCGAATTTAGAATCAGATGATTTTATTTCATCAGAAGGTTTAGCAAAAAAAATGGGATATACAGCTGCACAAGTAAGAAAGGATTTGTCAAACTTTGGTGAATTTGGAATAAGAGGAAAAGGATATCAAATAAAAAGTTTGTTTGAAGATATTGAAAATATATTAGGAATTAATAAAATTAATAAAATAATATTAATAGGTGTAGGAAGATTAGGGGAAGCTCTTTTATCTGAACCAGAATTTACAAATAAGAATTTCAATTTAGTAGGAGTTTTTGAAAAATCAAAAGAGAAAATCGGAAATGAAATACAAGGATTAAAAATTAAAGATATTGATACAATAACAGATTTTTTAGGAGAAAATAAAGATGTTGAAATAGCAATAATAACAGTTCCTAAAATAGTAGCTCAAGAATTGGCAAACACATTAGTGGGATTAGGAATTAGAGCTATTTTAAATTTTGCTCCAATGAAATTAGATTTACCAAAAGAGATAAGTGTTGAAAATATTGATTTATATGCAAAATTACAAGTTTTAAATTATTGGAAAGAAAGTTCTAAATTGAAATAAAGATATCTATGTTTAGTTTGAAGTTTTGAATATGAATTTATTTTATAAAATCTAAGTTTAACTGAATATTTAAATGAATTTTAAGTGTAATAGACAACGGAGAATTACTTCTTGGAATAAAAAAATAGGAGGCTATGTAGTGGCAGAATTAATTAATGGAAGAGAGTTATCAAAAAAGATAAAGCAGGAAATTAAGGAAGAAATTGTAAAGTTGAGAGAAAAGACTGGGAAAATACCAGGATTAGCAGTAATATTGGTAGGAGATGATCCTGCAAGTCAGACATATGTGAGAATGAAGGGAAAAGCCTGTGCAGATGCGGGGATATACTCAGTTACATATAAAATGCCTATTGAAATAACTGAAAATGAAATTATAAATGAGATAGAAAGAATTAATGAAAATGAAAATATTGATGGAATATTAGTTCAATTACCATTGCCCAAACATATAAATGAATCTGCAATTTTAGAGAAAATAAAAATATCAAAAGATATTGATGGTTTTCATCCTCATAATGTAGGAAAACTTTCTGTTGGATTAGATGGTTTTGTTCCTTGTACACCATTAGGAGTAATGGAAATGTTAGAAGAGTATAAAGTAGAAATAAAAGGTAAAAATGCAGTAGTAGTAGGAGCAAGTAATATTGTAGGAAAACCAATGGCAGCATTATTATTAAATGAAAATGCTACAGTAGAGATATGTCATATTTATACAGATGATCTTAAAAAACATACTTTAAATGCAGATATTTTGGTAGTCGGAGTAGGTAAACCAGGTTTAATCAAAAAAGATATGGTCAAAAAAGGAGCTGTAGTAATTGATGTAGGAACTAGTAAAGTGGATGGTAAAATTGTGGGTGATGTTGAATTTGATGAAGTTGAAAAAATAGCATCGAAGATAACACCAGTTCCTGGTGGAGTTGGACCAATGACGATTGCTCTATTACTAAAAAATACATTAAAAGCATTCAAGAGAAGATTATTATAATCTTCTCTTTTGAATTTGTGAAATTTTATCAGTTGATATCGTTATTTGATATATTCAGAAAATTAAAGGTTTATTTTATAACCGCAAAAGTACAGTAAATATACTAAAAAATAACATAAATTGAAAAGAGGAAAAAGTAGTGAAAAAGAATTTTTTAAAATTAACAAGTTTTATTTTTGGAATATTTATACTGGCATTTGGAGTAGCATTATCAGTAAAATCCAATTTAGGAGTTTCTCCTATATCTTGTGTACCTTATGTCTGTAGCTTTAAATCACAATTCACATTAGGGGAATTAACAATATTCTTTAATACAATATTGGTCGTATTACAAATAATTATTTTACGAAAAAGTTACCGTTTTCTACAATTAATACAGCTTCCTATGGTATTTATTTTTGGAATTTTTATTGATTTTAATATGAGCCTGATTTCAAATCTTGTAGTATCTACCTTTTTTGGTAAGTTAATATTTGCATTAATTAGTTGTGTAGTTATGGGAGTGGGAGTATATATTGAAGTAAAATCAAATATAACGTATTTACCCGGAGAAGGATTAGTCATTGCAATATCAGATACTATCAAAAAAGAGTTTGGAAAAGTAAAAATATCAATGGATACTTCTATGGTAATCTTAGGAGTGATAATCTCAATTTTATTTTTTCATAAAATAAAAGGTCTTGGAGTGGGAACAATATTAGCTGCTTTTTCTGTTGGAGCAATTGTGAGAATGATTAATAAGATTTCAGATAAATTTATTAAGGTGAAATCTTAGTTTAAAAGATAAAAAAAGCGTGTTTTTCTATTTTTTCGTTCTTTATATAAAAAAGTGGAAAAATACTATTGAAAAAAAGGAAGAAATAAATTATAATAGAATGAAACTATTGACTCAAAAAGTGTGAATTTGTTATATAGTTAAAAATAACTTTATAAAAGTATTGAAATTGAATTTAATTATCTTTAAAAAAAGGTATTTAAAATTTTGGATTAAAAAATTTTAAAAATATAAGAATTTGGATAGTACCCAATAAAAAGGAGTTGAATATTATGAAGAAAAAGTATTTTATTATAATGTATTTATTGGTTTCTTTTTTTGTGTTGTCAAAAGAAAATATTAGATTTGAAAAAATAACTACTACTAATGGTTTATCTCAAGACAATATTTTAGCAATTTTTGAAGATTCTGAAGGTTATATGTGGTTTGGAACACATGATGGTTTAAATAAATATAATGGAGCTAAATTTAAAATTTATAAAAGTAATAAAAATGATGAAGCATCAATTAGCGGTAACGTTATTCAGGCGATTTTTGAAGATTCTGAAGGTTATATATGGATAGGGACAGAAGGAGTAGGATTAAATAGATATGATAGGGACAAGGATGAATTTAAAAGATTTTATTCTGATGAAGATAATAAAAGTATTAATCAT
>Ga0307991_1002355_pt1 | contig 12835 bp, 12 predicted proteins | sample EllFjometagen131_FD_203146 | JGI IMG/M metagenome (GOLD analysis project Ga0307991, IMG submission 203146) | Marine microbial communities from Ellis Fjord, Antarctic Ocean - #131 | ecosystem: Environmental > Aquatic > Marine > Unclassified | place: Southern Ocean | collected 2014-10-08
CGGATATCTTAAAACAGCTACCCTTAAGTGATAATGAAAAAACGACCGTTCACAAAGAGATGGAACAATATCGTGAAGATGTAAGAAAGTCTTCTTTCGGAAAGCAACAAGGTACTTCCTAACCAACTTTTTGCGGGTATTGTGCGAGCGCGAAGAGTTACTAGCGACAGATCAAAAAATTGCTATTGCATCGGATGATGACACAACATTGACAAGGAAGGATATGGAAGCAGATCTTTTGGAAGAAAATTGAGGTGTTTAATCTCTTTTATAAGCTTCAAATTCAAGATATCTATTTAGATCAGCCTTGCTCAGCGAAGGCTTAAATTGAGAAGCTTCCTCTACCAATAATACCATAGAGATCAAGGCATTTTCCTGCAGAGCCTTCAGGGAGGCGTTGTTGGCAATCAACTTTAAATCGGAAGAGATCAGTCCTTCAGTAATCCTGGCTAGGGTGTCGAAATCAATATCATTGCTGATTGGCCTTTCTTCTAAAAGTAAGTGGAAGAGTTCGCATCGCGCTTCTGTATCCGGAGGGGGAAGGAAGATCCTTTTATCCATCCGCCCAGAACGTAGAATCGCCGGATCAATCCTTTCGGGGAAATTAGTTGCTCCAATAACCAAAACCTTATTCTTTACGCTGCCTTCCAGGTGCATTAGAAATTCACTGATCTCCACTTCCCGATATTGTTCGCAAGATGACAAGCCATCCCTTCTAGGCATCAGTCCGGAGATTTCATCTATAAAAAGAACGCATGGAGCCATTTGCTCGGCTTTTCTAAAGGCTTGTGCGATGTTATTTGAAGTTGCGTGAATATATGAGTTGCCTACGGTTCCCTCGCTCATCTCAACAAGTTCAGCCCTCATAGCCTCTGCCAGCTTCTTTGCTACGAACGTTTTACCGCAGCTGGGAGGTCCAAAAAAAAGAATGCCATTGGAGGGGGTGACTCCGTATTTTTCATATGCTTCCCAATTCAGAAACGGCTGAATCACATCTCTGGTAAGTGTATTTTTAAGCCCTACCATTCCAGCAATAGCATCTAGACCTCTTCTTTGAATCAGGTTTTTAAATCTTCCGTCTTTAGTGTTGACCAGTCTTAATCCATGTAAGCGTAAAGCTTCAGCTGCTTCAGTAACCGAGATTTTAATTTTCACAGATTCTTTTGTTGCACTTCACGGTTGAAAGAGCCGAGGTATTCAAGAACGGCTTGAAAGGGTTTTTGACTGCAAAATAAGCATTGGCAGTATTCATAACTGATGTTAGCAAATGATGACCTTGGGAACTTTTGCTAAATTTGACGCTCATTTGTTGATTTTCTTAGCGAGATAAGAGGTAAGAGGGTTTGGAAATCATGATTCTCAATCTTGCACCTCGTTGACTTGAATTAGTAGAGCCAAGTCTGTGAACATTACAGAATATTTATGACGGGAGTATGCCTTCGAGAAGGTTATTGAAATGTTTCTAGTAATTCATTTCTTTTTGCGCACAGCACTATATTTCTGGTTTGCGGCATTTGCTTTAGGATTAACAACCTTTAAGCGTCCTTCTCTTTTAAGTGGGGTAAGATGGTCTCTCACCAGAGCTTTTTTGCTTTTTCTACCAAGTGTACTCGTTAATTCTGTGGCCGAAACTGGCCAACTGGAACATAATTCTACGATCACTAGATGTAGATCTTTTTTCGATGGGTGCGATTTAAGGGCTTTCAGCTTTTTTTGCAGTGGGTTCAGTAATGTTTTCTTGCCGACGACTCTGTCCTTATTTATTAACTGGGCACTTTCGGCCTTCAACTGGGTACTCTTAGCCTTCGACTGGGTACTTTTCTTTGATTTTGAAGGGGCTAATAGTGGATGAATGGGGAGGGTTGTTAAAAAATAGCTGCGGTCGTTATCAGTTTCGAATGAAGCCTCAGGAGAGCCGTTGTCCCGCATGGAACGTTGTATTTTAGGAATGCCTGTACATCTACCTTCAGTAAGATGGAGCTCTTTGAGGAAGTCTCCAATGCGACGGTTGCGGTATTCTCTTACTTTTATCTGTCGTCCTTCATTGAGCTCCTCAATGGTTATAGGTGGCAACGGTCCAGGGAACGACTGGATTTCGATGCGGTCAGGATAGATTCTAACTTCAACAGGTTCTCGCTTTTGGTAGTTGCGATGGTAGATAGCATTGGCGAGGGCTTCCTCAATGGCAACAAATGGGTAACTGTAAAATCGTTGAGCTTCTGCTTGATTGGGAATTTTCCGGACTTCTTCCCGAACATACATGCTCTGGATATAGCGAAGCGCTTCAGATAACTGTTTGTGAATGGGGCCCTTGAAAATCTTTTCAGAAAAGCTATTCCCTTCAAGATCACGATATTCAACGACTTCTATTTGAGTATATGGAAAATGAAATTCAGGGTGTTCGCTAAACATCATCAAGCCAATATTGATAGGCATAAGATATTCTTCCGGCCCTCGAGCTATTTGCATATTGCGATAAAGTGTTCGATAAGAGATAGATCCAATATTTGAAGCAAGATCACTCTTGATTTTGCTCAAGAACTCACGAATCAAAGCAAGACTAAAGTCATCAAGTTTGGCATGATGATTAACTTGGTCATCATAAGGAATTTAGTTTGCCCGTTCGTATAGAAAACCAATTGCTTTTTCATTGGCGATGACGGTTTCTGAATGGCGTCGGATGTAATATTCATGAATAACGAGCTCTTTCTTTTTCCCCTTGACTTGTAAGCTTTTGGGTACTTTGTATGGTCTTGTAGAGCCACCAGGACACCATAAAATAAGGATGTGTTTTCCTTGATATAATCGAGGTTCGACAACGGGGTGGTAGTCAGGTCTGAGATAATTGCCGAGTTCTACGAGTTTTTTTTGAATAGAGTCCAATTCTGAAACTTGCAGGCCAGCAGGGGGCAATTTTGGTCTTCCATCGACTTCTTCGATTCCGATGAAAATATAACCTCCACCCAAGTTATTTATATCATTGGCAAAAGCGCAAGTCGTGTGTAAAACAGCAAGAGGATTCCAACCCTTCTTGAATTCTAACCGTTCCCATTCGACGCTTCCGCCGCTAAGGATATCGTCGATATTAATAGGTAGCACAGCCATTAGATTGCCTCAGTTGTAGGGAGAAACGTAACAGCCAGAGATGACAAAGTCAAGTTTTACTCTTATCTGGTAATGTGTAATAACATAAAGATAGTACTGTAACATCCTTTGAGAGGATTTGCAGGTAGCCAATTACTGCGCTAAATCTTTGCTATCATAATTAATAATATTGTTCAAGAAGCGATAGGACAAGCACAGGCTATTAATGGTAAAGAAGACTTTTCGTCAATAAAAGTCGGAGCCCTGGATGAGATTTTTCAGAGCGATATCCCAGTCTTAGTATCTAATGTTACGCACTAGACTTGTTTTGGTAGCTTAACAAAAGATGTTAGATACAAGCATCTCGAAAAAGCCAACTCGAAAGAGTTTGACGAAAAGAGATGTGAAGTAGATTGTACCTTGTAGAAAACCAATAAAGTGAGACTCACGCGTAACATCAGTTACCAAGAGACATATTATTTATTAGCGGATAACGAACATAAAAAAAGAGGCTACAACAATGAGCTTTAAAAAATTCATTCCATATGGTCGCCAATCCATTGATAAAATCGACATTGAAAATGTATGCAGTGCATTATCTGAAGATATTATCACCAGAGGAAAAACTGTAGAAAAATTTGAGACAGAAACAGCAAATTATTGTGGAGCCAAATATGCTGTAGCTTTTAACAGTGGTACCACAGCACTACACGCAGCATATTATGCTGCCAAGACCTCTTACAACGATCAAATTATCAGCACAGGTAATACATTTGTTGCTACAGTAAACGCTGGCATGTACTATAGCAAGCGTCCGCCTCTCTTCGTTGATATCGACAAAGACACTGGTAATATCGACCTTAAAAAGCTTGACAATGTTCTTCACAATTCGCCTTCTCGGGGCAAGAATATTATTGTTCCCACACACTTCAGCGGGATACCTGTAGATATGGCACGCCTAGAAAGCCTAATCTTAAAACCAGACACAGTCATCATAGAAGATGCTGCGCATGCTCTCGGATCATCGTATTATAAAGGAGGACCAAAGGTCGGAAGCTGTAAATATAGCCATATGACAATCCTAAGTTTTCACCCAGTCAAAACAATCACCACTGGAGAAGGTGGTATGGTGTTGACAAACGACGAAGCGACGCTTCAGCGTCTAGGTCTTTTCCGAAACAATGGCATCGAATACAAAAGAGAAACATTTCCGTGGTATTACGAGGTCCAGGACACCACAGGGAACTTTAATTTCACAGATTTTCAGGCAGCACTTGGACTTTCTCAACTAAAAAAGTTAGACAAATTCACTAAAAGCCGTCGAAAACTCGTCGGGCGATATCGACGAGAGCTTGCAAACATTCCTCATATACGTTTATTTTCTTCGTCGTTCGACAGTCATACTTGCTATCATATTTTTGTTGTTAGAATAGATTTCTCAGCATACAACACCACCCGCGAACATATCATGAAGCACCTTAAGGAAAAAAATATAGGGACTCAGGTTCACTATATTCCTCTATATCATCATCCAATTTTCACGAACATTTCAGGAGACATCTCAGAACAGTTTCCAAACACCGAAGATTACTACTCGCAAACGCTGACATTGCCTCTATATTATGGATTGGAAGAAAAAGATGTCATTAAAATCTGTGATACATTGAAAAAACTACTTAACTAACTGATCTTACTACCGAAGATTGATAACAATATCTCTTTATTTAAGTGAAAGGATTAATGCCTCGGCAGAATCAGCAATATAGGTGTTTTCGTGTTTTTTCAGGATACGGGCGATCTTAAGACCTTCTACCGTTTTCCCTAGTTCCAGAAGAGCTTTTGCGCGGTTCAATTGCGTTGGAGCATGAAGCGAATCGAATTTCAACGCTTCTTCCAGGATCTTCAATGCTTTTGATGCATTGCCAAGCTGAAGATACAGACCACCAAGCATCTGCTTGCAATAAAGATCGTCAGCATCAAGTATAACAAGAGCCCTGAAGAATGAAATCGCTATATCATATTTTCCTTGGCGAATATAGGAATATCCAGCGACTTTCATATCTTCTATCTGTTCTCCTCCCCATCCAAGAACATCACACCACTCAATTTTTTCTGACATAATCTTATCCCTGTAAAAACTGTGCTACCCTTCCTATAATATGCCCTATCCATCCATTGATCTTATCTATCTGCTGAAAACACGACATTATAGCCTGTTTCTCCGATTCTTGTTTCGAAGACCTACAAGAGTAATTATTTATTTTGGAATAATCGGAGACTTGTTTTTCCAGAGTCCCTAGACTCGGAAGAACACGATAACTGGTAAACGACGGTCTTCTCTGGGAAAAGAATTTCCTAGGCGGCCAGAACATCGCCCATGGCGCATGACTTCTTACCATCCCCAGGAGAAGATCTATCTCCATAAAACGCGGGTACATATCGACGACTTTAATCTGTTCAGGAATCGATGATGCCTCGGAAATACGATATTCCTTATTGATACTTTCTACCATCTGTGTTCTTCGAGCATACTGGACGTGTACACGAAAATCAAGCTTGTCAATAGTAGCCATCATCCTCACCTATAAGATTGTTGACAAAAACGCTAGTTCCCTACGATAACATATAGTACGATATTCTTATATCCTATAAGATTCAAAAATCAATTCTTGAAGCTGATTGGATATAGCCCCCTCGATGGTTTAATTTTATCAATGAAGACGCTTTTTAGTAAACCACATTTGACGAATGGTTGTCATCAACATATGTAAAAGGTTGTAATTATGGATTGTGATCATAAGCCAGTAATGGTTCGAGAATTTATTGAGTTTTTTAAAGACAAAAATATAGACACCTTTGTCGACGGCACACTAGGACTTGGTGGCCACAGTATGGCTATCATGGAAAACCATCCTGAAATCAAGACCCTCGTTGCTATCGATGAAGATTATATTGCACAAAAGAAAGCCAAGGAGAACCTGAGAAGGTTTTCTTATAAAGTAAACTTTGTTCTAGAAAATTTCCGTGAATTAGAATCGGTCCTTTCTGAGATGAACATCACCGCTGTCGACGGCATTTTTCTGGACCTTGGTATTTCATCGCTACAGATTGATTCGCCTGAAAGAGGCATGAGCTTCTCCAAAGACGGTCCATTAGACATGCGGCGAAATTCAAATTCAGAACTCACTGCTAAAAAAATTGTGAACCGGTGGCCACAAAAAAAACTAGAGGAAATTTTCCGCGTCTACGGCGAAGACCCAAGCTGGAGGATAATAGCCAGAACTATTGTAGAGGCCCGTTCCAATAAGAAAATTAACACCACGAAGGAGCTCGTCGATATTCTCATGCCAATCCTATCCAAAAGACATCGCAGAAAAATACACCCTATGACTCTCTTATTTCAAGCTCTACGCATAGCTGTCAATGACGAACTCGGTGCATTGCGGGAAGTATTGCCAGCGGCCATTTCTCTTCTGAAGCCTGGAGGACTCCTAGGCGTCATAAGTTTTCATAGCCTTGAAGACCGTATTGTCAAGAGAACCTTCAGACTTGCTGCCAGCAATGACAGCATTTCTCAAGAAATAGGAGGTATCACTCTTCCGCCATATCCTACAGGGAAAATCATAACGCGCAAACCCTTGACACCAACACCCGAGGAGATCAGAGAGAACCCCCGAAGCCGTAGCGCCAAGATGCGTTTTATTGAAAAGCTCCCCAATAGTCCACAGGGGGCATTTCACAATAAAATCAATATTATGCGATGATAACAAATAAACAAAAAGACCGTAGTGGTATAGGGATTTTTGTACGGATTATTACGTGCATCATTTTTCTATGTCTTCTGGTGTATTCATATATCGACAAGCAAAACGATGTCACTGAGCGTCGCCTTGAAATTCCGACCATCTCAAGAGAAATCCGTGAACTAGAGGGGGCAACATCGAAGCTACACTATGAAGTCGAGAGATTCGAAAGCCCCGTACATCTTATCGAGCTTTCACGCAAGCCTGAATTTGGACATCTCAAGAATCCTTATCTCGAGGACATCTTACAGTTGCCCGAAGGAAACGCGCTACAATGACCAACAGGAAAAATCATCATAACATAACTCCCGACAACAAAAAGAAAATGATTGTCGTAGCAATCAGCATCTTTTTGTTGTTCTCCCTTCTCATAATCCAATTCTTCAAACTTCAAATTATCGATGGCGATATATGGAGTGAAAAAGCACAGAATCTTCACGAAATTGTTGTCACCGAACCATTTCAACGAGGAACATTTTATTCCAATACTTCTATAAAAAAGGGGCATCCAGAGACCTCTCAACCATTTGTCATAGATGTCCCAAAGTTTCATCTTTATATTGATCCCGTAGCAATACCAGAAAATCATCGCAAGGATATCGCGGAAAAACTTTTTTCTTTGGTATCACTTCCTTCTTCTCAATGGGACGAATTTTTTCGCCAGTTCACAATAAAGAGCCGCAGCCGCAAGCTTACCATGTGGATAGGAAAGGATACAAAAGAAAATATTCTCTCGTGGTGGTCGCCTTTAGCTCGCAAGAACAAAATCGCACGGAATGCTATTTTTTTCATCAACGACTACCAGCGATCGTATCCTTTCGGCAAACTCCTCGGTCAAGTCCTTCATACAATAAGAAGTACCAAGGAAGAAACGACGAAACAGGCTCTGCCTACGGGCGGATTGGAACACTATTTTAACAGCCAACTCAAAGGCTCGCTCGGGAAACGCACTATTATCAGGTCACTGCGACATCCTATAGAGAAGAGTACTACCATCGTTCCTCCCGAAAATGGTGCGGACATTTATCTCACGATCAACCACTACCTACAAGCTATCACCGAAGAAGAACTTGCCAAAGGAGTGAAACGCGCCCAAGCCGCCGGAGGATGGGCTGTGTTGATGGAACCCAATACTGGAGAAATTTGGGCACTAGCACAATACCCTTTTTTCAATCCTAGCAATTACAGCGAATATTTCAATGACACTGAGCTTATCAATTACACATATGTAAAATCTGCCGTCGACGCCTATGAACCAGGATCTGTTATGAAACCAGTTACTATTGCTACAGCTCTCCTTGCCAACAAAGCCTTGCAATCAATGGGAAAGAAGGAATTATTCTCTCCCGATGAAAAGATTGCAACAAGTTCTGGACACTTCCCGGGTCGCTCTCGACCAATTCGCGACACCCATCTTCACCATTTCCTAAACATGAATCTCGCCATGCAAAAATCATCTAATATCTATATGGGTAAACTCGCCCAACGTATAGTCGATACTCTCGGCAATGACTGGTATCGATCTATTTTAAAAGACACCTTCGCTTTAGGCCAAGAGACTGGCATAGAACTTCCATCAGAGAGTTCTGGTCTTATACCTCGCCCCGGCAAAAAACATCCTAACGGAACTCTAGAATGGTCATTATCGACACCATATTCACTTGCCATGGGCTACAACATGCAGGTCAATAGCTTACAACTTGCACGCATATATAGCATATTTGCCAACGGAGGCTTTTTAGTAAAACCAACACTTGTAAGAAAAATAGTAAAAACCAGCAATAACGGTAAAGAAGAGATTATCCTCAACAACACAACGCCTGAGCGAAGACAATCATTTCCACGGGTTCTCGATGCTGATATTGTTGAGAAAGTCGTCACAGCGATGAAATATGTTACAAAACCGGGAGGAACAGCAAAGCGCGCTGATATCAGCGGATATACAGAAGCGGGCAAATCTAACACCTCGGAAAAAATCGTCAATGGTGTATACTCCAAAGAAAAGTACATTGCTGGATTTGCAGGATTTGCACCAGCAGATAAACCTCGTTTTGTGTTGATTGTCACCATAGACGAACCAGCACACATTTACATCCCGGGGCTTGGTAAAAATTGGCACGGAGGTCATAGCGCAGCACCAGTATTCCAACAGATAGCGAGAAATACATTAGAATATTTAGGTGTATCGCCTGACGATCCTCACGGATATCCCACCGGAGACCCTCGTCATGACAGCCAAAAGGCTGATTGGGTTATGGAGACCAAAGATCTCCAAAAAATATACGAAAAATGGAACGAACAACCTCATATAACAGGAAAATCTCGATGAAACTAAAAAAAATGCTAAAAAACATACCTGTAGAAATGATACGAGGATCCAAAGACATTGAAATTACAGGACTGTCTGCCAATTCCAAAGACGTTGCTCCGGGCACAATATTTATAGCAAAAAAAGGTTCCAGATATGATGGCAACGCATACGTGCTAGAAGCTATCTCTAACGGTGCAACTGCCGTTTTGACAGATATCTATAATCCGTTTTTAAAGGACATCGTACAGATCATACACAGCGATGTTACCTCTATAGAAGCCGCTCTTGCCGAACAATACTATGACAAACCCGGAAGTAAACTTTTTGTCGTAGGAGTTACAGGAACTAACGGCAAGACAACGACAGCAACGCTTATCAAACATATCATGGATTCTATCGGGAAGCGTTGCGGTCTTATAGGAACTAACGAATATATTATCGGCGACCACCATTATCATGCTTCACACACAACTCCTGATGTAATCACTAACCACCGACTTCTTCACGATATGACAACAAAAGACTGTTCTGCCGCCGTCATAGAAGTATCTTCTCATGCATTATCGCAAGGAAGGACCAAAAACATACCATTCGATACTGCAATATTCACAAACCTTTCACAAGAACACCTCGATTATCACAAGACAATGAAAAACTATGCTGCATCAAAAGCTATACTCTTTGAAACACTAGGAAAGCAACATAACGATAAAACAACTACAGCCATCGTCAACAAAGATGATCGCTGGCATAAAACAATAATAAAAAATTGCCATAGCAATCTGATAACATATGGTATGAAATGCGAAGCGGATCTACGTATCGGAAATATCTCGCATTCGGAAGAAGGGACATCTTTCGATATAATCCACTGTGGAGAAGTGGTAAGATTCTCTTGGGGGCTTCTTGGAGTTCATAACATCTATAATTGCCTCTCTGCTGTCGCACTCGGAACAACATTGGGAATACCTCTAAAGAATTTATCGAAGATAATAGCTTCATTCCCCGGAGTCGCAGGCCGACTTGAACGCGTAGAAAATCCTCTCAACCTTAAGATTTATGTCGACTACGCCGTAACTCCTGACGCCATTCAAAATGCACTGAGCACACTACAAGCACTTAAACCGCGACGCATTATCGTCGTATTTGGCTGCGGCGGTGACCGCGATAAATCGAAACGTTCCAAGATGGCAAAAATATGCGAAAAAAATGCAGACTTTAGTGTCATCACTTCCGACAATCCTCGCAGCGAAGACCCAACCACCATCTGCAAAGAGATCGCCAAGGGCTTTAGATCTTCATCAAACTTTACTATCAACATCGATCGCAAGGACGCTATTGCATATGCCATAGAATATGCCTCCGCTGAGGATATCATCCTCATCGCTGGTAAGGGTCATGAGAAATATCAGATATTCTCTCATAACACTATAGAGTTCAATGACAAGGATGTAGTCAATACCATCTGCGAAGAAAAAACGACGTTGGCAGTATAATGATCAGAAGGACTCTAATAACACTCTTTATTGTTATTATAGGAACATCTTGTTCATATCGCCCACACACGACCTCCCATAACGACACCATCTCCGCTACCGATTATTATCGCTTTGATCCCAAGCCATCACTACATCCAACAAAAAAAGAGAAGCACCTTATCGTCATAGACCCTGGCCATGGAGGAAAAGACCCAGGGACTAAATCGTGGGACAAAAAACACCTAGAAAAGAACCTCAACCTTGCCACAGCGCTTATGTTAATGGATCAGCTAGATAATCTCGGTTATCGCTCTATATTTACACGCAAAAACGACGTATTCATCCCCCTTGTCAAGCGCGCGACTATCGCAAACGAAAATAACGGAACGATATTCGTAAGCATACATTTCAACTCAGGACTCAGCCGAAAAGCCAATGGCGTAGAGATCTTTTATTTTCCTAATGCAATGCATTCTCGCGTGCTAGCCAGCAATATATTGTCGAACATCATAACATATTCGGCAGCCAACTCAAGGGGAGTAAAATCCTCTCGTTTCACCGTACTCAAAAAAACGTCGATGCCAGCGGTACTCGTCGAAGGTGGTTTTATGTCCAACCCACCAGAAATGCAAAAGCTCCGAGATCCCGTCTATCTCAATATCATCGCTTGGGGAATAGCAAAAGGCATCGACACATATCTATCGGAATATTGGAACACACTACAGGGTAATTGAAATGACAAATACAACGACGGCTCTATTAAACCTTATGATGGAGGATATGAACGATGCTCCAGCTGTCTTCAGACCAACAAAATATTGGAAAACTGCCTCAAAACACATTCTCGAAGACATAAAGACTGCCGGTATTGAGAACTTCCAATCACACAAAAGCGCCTCAAAATATTACGTGCCTTCATACTCGGAAAACCTCTCTGGGCAAGAAATGAACTGCTTCTCCCTTATAGAAGAAAATTTTGTTCAATTTGCCCTCAGCAATGATATCGATCCATCACGCGCAGCACACTGCAAAACATTATACCAATACTTCATTAAAGGCTTTCTGGAAGGACATATCAAAGGCTATATGCACTACAACACATTCCTTGCCGCCGATACTAGCAAAGCCCCTCACCTTTCTAACATAAGCCAGTCTTCGATAGGCAATCCTCATGAATTATTTACATTCCACGGGAAAAAATATAGTCGCGTATTCCTCAACTATCTGAGGGCTTTAGCTTTTCTCAAGAAACACGTATCAGATACCGATACAATAAAGACCATCCTGGAAATCGGTGGCGGATATGGAACACTAGGTGAGATTATGTTGCAGTCAAACCACGATTGCTTTTACATCAACATCGACATTCCACCACTTTCATACGTCTCCACATACTACCTACAGCAAGTTTTCGGCCAAGATGCTATCGCCGATTATAGCACCACAAGAGATATGGAAATCATCGACATTGACATTCTCAAAGAAAAATATCGAGGCGCCGTACTATGTCCATGGCAGCTCCCTAGAATTAAAGGAAACTTCGACCTCTTTGCTAATTTCATCTCATTCCAAGAGATGGAGCCCGCTATTGTAGAAAACTACGCTTCTTACCTCAATAGAATTATCAGCAAATATATGCTCTTAAGAAACAGCTCCACTGGGAAACCATCGTCATCATCATCTAACAATAAACCATGTGTAGATACCCCTGTGGTACGACAGCACTATCTGGATTTTTTCGAACCATTTTCACTAATAGCTGCAGACTCTAAGATCTTCGGCGATCAACACCAGGGGCTCGATTCTGAAGTACTAATACTGGGACGCTGAAGCAGATTGAAAGAAGTGTCCCCGGCGCGATTCGAACGCACGGCCTATTGCTTAGGAGGCAATCGCTCTATCCAGCTGAGCTACGGGGACACAAGAAAGAACTCAATACTATACTACAGTAAATCTGTAATTTTCAAGCTTCTTCATGATACTACACGTAGAATTTTCATTATTAGGAATCACCACAGAAATCTTTCCAGCACCTAGGAGAAAAATAATAGCCTCTGGCATCAATTCTACTAGAATATGATAACATGCATCGCACGCTTTGTCATCCAAAAAAGACAGCATAACTTCTCCGGTATTAACAAACACTCCGCTTTTATCTA
>Ga0307991_1002356_pt1 | contig 12833 bp, 16 predicted proteins | sample EllFjometagen131_FD_203146 | JGI IMG/M metagenome (GOLD analysis project Ga0307991, IMG submission 203146) | Marine microbial communities from Ellis Fjord, Antarctic Ocean - #131 | ecosystem: Environmental > Aquatic > Marine > Unclassified | place: Southern Ocean | collected 2014-10-08
GCCTTATTTGAGGACGATTACTACTATTTTAACTATATTAGATTTATTTGTTAAACCGCCCTGTACCGAACGGTATGCAGTGGTGGTGTGAGAGGACGGTTCCGTGAGGAACCCTCCTACTCGATTTGTTGCAAATGCAACTGATTAATTTATTCTTTATTATTATTATCTTAATATTAATTAGATTTAATGAGGAACAAATATGAAAATAGATAAAAAAGATATGCTTTATGATATATTGTCTAGATACCCACAGACAAAAGATTTTTTTATGTTAAATGGTGTAAAACAAGTTGAAAATGAAAAATTAGTTGAAACGCTTGGAAAATCATTAAAACTTGAAACTTTAATAAAATCAAAAAAATTAAATCAAGACTTATTTTTACAACAAGTAAACGAAATAGTTGAAGAGGAAAAGGTTGATTCAACATTATTTGATTTAGAAAAAAATAATAAAGCAGAAATCAAATTAACAGGTGTGTTGCCCTGCCCTGTAAGAATCCCCCTTTTAGAATCCTTTGAGACTTGGTTAGATGAGACTGATAAAAAAGGTAAAATAGATTATGAGTTGAAAGCTGCCTCTATGGGAGTGGATTGGCTCAAAGATAGCATGAGTGAAGAGTTGTTATCTGATGTATTTTTATCAGCTGGTTTTGATTTATTTTTTGATGATAAATATATGAACCAGTTTAAGAAAAGAAAAGTATTCAAAGATTTAACTCAAAGAGAAAAATACAATGAAGATTTTGAAAATGATTATATGTCATTAAAAGATCCTGATGGGGATTATTCAATAATAAGTGTTGTGCCTGCTGTATTTTTGGTAAATGAAGAAATTTTAGGAGATAAAAAAGCTCCAACATCTTGGAGTGAATTAATTAGTGGTGATTATAATAATAGTGTAAGCCTGCCAATTGGTGATTTTGATTTATTTAACGCTATTTTATTAAATATATACAAAGAGTTTGGACTTGAGGGTATACAGAGACTTGGTAAAACTTTATTAAAAAGTATGCACCCCTCACAAATGGTAAAATCAAATGTAGGTAGAGTCCAACCAGCTATTACCATTATGCCTTATTTCTTTACTAAAATGGTAAAGTTTGGAGGTCCTATGAAGGCTATTTGGCCTAAAGATGGAGCAATTATTTCCCCAATATTTATGCTTACTAAAGCCGAAAAACAAGATAAACTTGTTGATATTGCAAAGTTTTTTGCATCAAAAAGGGTTGGAGAAATTTTAAGTCATACAGGCTTATTTCCCTCCACTCATCCTGAGGTTGATAACAAAATTGAAAAGGATAATAAATATATGTGGATTGGTTGGTCGTACATAAAAGCCAATGATATTGGTAGTATTTTAGAGCTTTGTACAAAAGAATTTAACGATTCAAGTGAGGATATGGTATGAATTTAATAACAATTTCTGGACCTCCTTCATCTGGAAAAACATCAGTTATAGTAAAAACAATTGATGCTTTAAAGAAAAGGGATTTAAAGGTTGGTGTAGTAAAGTTTGACTGTTTATATACTGATGATGATGTTTTATATAAAAAATTAAATATCCCAGTAAAAAAAGGCTTATCGGGTTCTTTGTGTCCTGACCATTATTTTGTCTCTAATATAGAAGAGGTAACCCAGTGGGGAGTAAAGATGAAACTTGATGTTTTAATTACTGAATCTGCAGGTCTTTGTAACAGATGTTCTCCATATATTAAAGATATTAAAGCTATTTGCGTTATTGATAATTTATCTGGAATTAATACTCCAAAGAAAATTGGACCCATGTTAAAAGCAGCTGATATTGTTGTAATTACAAAAGGTGATATTGTCTCTCAAGCAGAAAGAGAAGTTTTTGCTTCTAGAGTTAGACAGGTTAATCCAAAAGCAATTACGATGAATATAAATGGATTGACAGGTCAAGGTGCCTTTGAATTATCAACACTTGTATTAAGTGATGAGGATATTACAACTGTAAAAGGAAAAGAATTAAGATTTTCAATGCCTAGTGCATTATGCTCTTATTGTTTGGGAGAAAGAAGGATTGGGGATGATTACCAACTTGGTAATGTTAGAAAGATGGATCTAGGTGATAAATGAAAATAAATGAATTTGTAAAATTAAATATAAACTATGTAATAGCTGAATATCCGTTTATGGCAGACTATTTTTCAGATAATGATAATCTTTATACTGATTTTGATAAAAGCCCTTTTGAAATTTTAAATAGCATTAGTGAAGAAGATTTAGAAGACATAGCTATTGATAAACAATTGACTTTTAATAATTATTTTGAATTTTTTAAACAAATGAAAGAATTTTTAGGAATTGAAGATGATAGGGTTGATAGTTTAACAATATTAAAGGGTCATGATAAAAAAGGAAATCCTGAAGCTTATGATTTAACAATCAAGGTAGGGGAAGTTATAGCTATTGTGGGTCCTACAGGATCTGGTAAAAGTAGATTATTAGCAGATATAGAGTGGATAGCTGATAAAGATACACCTACTCAAAGAAAAATTTTAATCAATGAAAAAGAAGCTGATAAAAAATGGCGATTTTCTTCAGGTAATAAAATAGTAGCTCAATTGTCTCAAAATATGAACTTTGTAATGGATTTAAGTGTTAAGGAATTTTTAGAATTGCATGCGAATAGTCGTTTGGTAGACGATGTTGATAATATTGTTGATAAGATAATTATTGAGGCTAATCTATTAGCAGGTGAATCTTTTGACTTGGATACACCAATAACTAGTTTGTCCGGTGGACAATCTAGAGCTTTGATGATAGCAGATACTGCTATTTTATCAAAATCTCCTATTGTGCTTATTGATGAAATTGAAAATGCCGGTATTGATAGAAAAAAAGCTTTAGCTTTGCTGGTAAAAGAAGAAAAAATAGTATTAATGGCAACGCATGATCCCATATTAGCACTTATGGCTGATAAAAGAATTGTTATTAAAAATGGTGGTATTAATAAGATTTTACAAACCAGTGATGAAGAAAAAGAAATGTTAGGCAAATTAGAACAAATTGATAAATTTTTGATGAAACAGAGACAGTTGATTAGACTAGGAAAAGTCGTCAAACTTGAATCATTTCATACACAATAAAGGAGAAAATATATGCATGATGGATGCTCAGGAAGTTTTGAAAGCGGTAAAGAAGTTTTAAATAAAGTTAGAATGATGGGATACTCTAGTGCATATCTGCCTATGCCTTTACAAATAAAATGTGAATGTGGCAATGAGTTTCAAATGGTAACTTTTGAAGAAAGGTGTGATAAGTGTCAAATGGTTTTTGCTGTTACCCCTTGTCATGCTTTTGATAGTGAAAATGTTAAGCCTGCCGGCAAATAATAAAAACACATAATGCAATATTTTGTATCATAAAATAATTGCAGTTTACAAGTATTTAGGATTTTAAGCAAAAATAAAATTTAAACCGAAAAATATTTTAATTTTATAAATTATTAATATAAAATTTTTGATTAAAGTATCATATAATTTTTATTAGTTATTTAACAAAAACTAGTCTTGATAAAGTAAAATTATGGTATTTAATAAATTTAATATATTCACTAACTATATGTACTATAATGATTTAGAAGCATTATTTTCCCCTGTAACTTTAGGTGGTAGTTTTGAGTTAATATGTTATGTCTTAGTAAGCATACATTCAAGTATTAACTCAATTATCTTTTTATCAATTACTTGATATTTACTCTTCTTTATATGATGATAGAATCATATAGTAGGGGTTTTTTATATGAGTTTAATAATTGTCATTGTGTTAGTATTCTATCTTCTTGTTACATTAGGAGTTGGATATTCCACTTCAAAAAAAATTGAAAGTAACGAAGATTTTGCTGTATCTGGTAGAAGGTTAAGTCCTTTATTATTAGCTTTTTCTTTGGCTGCTACAGAAATTGGTGTTGGAAGTAGTTTAGGGGTTTTTGAAAAATCTTTAGGGGACCTTGGGGGTTTTCTGCTTCTTGGTATGTTTTAGCTATGGCCTTTGCTTTTATTATTTTATCAGTTTTTGCACCAACTTTTAGAAGAACTGAAGTAAAAACAGTCTTTGAATATTTTAGAAGAAGATATGGAAAAAGTTCAGGTCTGTTTGCGTCTCTAATTATGATTTTTCCTCTAATTATTTTTGCTGTTGTTCAATTTGTGGCTGCTGGGAAAATTATATCTATATTGTTTAATATTGTTTAATATTGATTAATATTGATTATAGCATTGGTGTTACAGTTATTGCTTTTGTTGTTATAGCTTATTGTGTTATGGGTGGTATTAAAAGTGTTGCAATAACAGACTTTATTCAAATGGTTTTGATTTTAGGTGGCTTCTTTTTAGCTATTCCCTTTGCTATTAGGTTGTGTTGTAATTTTCCAACAGCTTTAAAAAATATTCCTTACGAATCATTAAATTTATTTAAAGGGATAAGTCCAGCTACTATAATTTCATTAATCATTATGTATGTTGCTACATTTACAGTCGGACAAGAAGTTACATCCTCTATTTATTCAATTAGACATGCCCATGATGCAACTAAAGCTTTAATATTATCTGCTTTTTTGATTATTTTGTTTGCTTTTCTTCCTACATTTCTAGGATTAATTTCGCTATCAATGGCTGAGATTGGGTATGTTGATACTTCATTTATGTTTCAGGATGGAGCTAGGTATGCTTTCCTTAATTTAGTAGTAAATACAATGCCACCTTTAATTGTTAGCTTAGTATTTGTTGGAATACTTTCTGCCATTATGAGTAGTGCTGATTCAGATATTTTAGCAGCTGGGACTATCTTTTCAAATGATATTTATAAAATTCACATCGATAAAGGTGCAGATGATGATCAAGTTGTTAAAATAACCAGATTAACTATTATAATGTTTGGTATTATCGCCTACTTATTAGCTTTGTTTAACTCAGGATCTATAATAATAGTTTTAATATTTGTTTTTTCTCTTAGAGCTGCTGGTGCATTTATTCCTTATGTATTTGGATTATATTGGAGTAAATCTTCAGCTGCTGGAACAATTGCATCCTTAACTTTTGGTTGTGGTTCTTTTATTGTTTTAGAAATTTATAAAATTAGTGTATTGGGCTTACAATCCATTATCATTTCTTTAATTGTAAGCTTATTTTGCTTTATAATTTTTAGTAAATTATTTCCACCTGTAATTAATTCTTTAGAATTAGCTGATGATTAATATTTATAATTGGTTTTTTAGTTTTGTCTTATTAAGCCAATTGCCTTTAAAATAATAAATTATAAATACAATAGCACTGAGCGTCCAAGTAATTGGGTATGCAGAAAATACTATTCTAATATCATAAACAAAATTTAAAGCAACCTTTATATAACTTACTCTAAATAAACACCAGAATAATAGCATGACAGACATTGGGATTATTGATTTCCCTGCACCTCTAAATATTCCTGCCATAGTATGAGATAGAGCTAATTGCATGAAAAAGAATGCCATTATTCTAGCTTTTAAAACTCCGATTTCTATTACTTGAGGATCATCAGTAAATATTAACATCAATTGAGGGGAATAGAAATAAATTAATATTCCTATAGCTTGAGCCAATATAATTGCAGATAATAAACCAAATTTAGTTCCTTTTTTAACACGTAAATATTCACCGGCCCCAATATTTTGACTAGTAAAAGTCGTCATTGCCATAGCAAAGCTAGTGACTGGAATAAATGCAAAGCCTTGAATTCTCATCATAGAACCACTCCCTGCCATAGCTATTGGTCCAAAAAGATTTATACTTGATTGAACAAATACATTTGCTATTGATATAACTGAATTTTGAATTCCAGAAGGAATCCCAACTATCAAGAATTGCTTTAGTAAGGGTAAATCTAATTTAATATCCTTGATCTTGACTCTATAAATATCATCAGTAGTTAATAATATTCTATAAGCTAAAATAGCGCTAATACCTTGGCTAATAACTGTAGCTAATGCAACACCTTTAGTTCCTAAATTAAAATAAATAACAAATACCAAATCAAGTATTATATTAGATAGGGAGGCAACTATAAGAAAATATAAGGGTCTTTTGCTATCTCCCATAGCTTGTAAAATACCACTAGCACTGTTAAATAAAACAAGGGCAGTTATTCCTAGAAAATATATTTGAATGTAGGATGTTGCATCATCTAAAACAGAAGGTGGAGTTTTCATTAATATGAGTATTTTTGGAGCTAAAAAATAACCAAGAACGGTTAAAATTACACTACTAATTAAAGCAAAGGCTACAGTTGTATGAACAGCAGCTTTTACTTTTTCAGTGTCTTTGGCTCCAAATAATTTTGAAATTACAACACCAACACCAATGAATATTCCTGCAAAAAGTCCAACTAGTAAAAACAAAAGAGGACCACAAGAGGTAATGGCCGCTAAGGCTTCTTTCCCCACATATCTGCCAAGGACGACGGTATCAACTATCATATATAATTGTTGAAATAAGTTTCCTAAAAAGATAGGAAAAGCAAAGGATAATATATTTTTACTTATAGATCCAGAAGTCATAAGTTTAGTGTTAGTTTTCATGATTATCTTCAAAATAACCCAATAATAAGTTATAGTAAAGATTAAATATATGATTTGTTATAACAAACATCCGCAAGTCGAACGATATCAACTTATGGATGTTTTTTTAATTAGATACGGAGTTTTTTATTATACGAAAAGTGAGATAATTAAGACAATTGTAATTGTTTTAAATCCCTTAACAATTGTTACACCAGTTTGACATTTGTAAGCTTGTTTTGTATTCATATCACTAAATTATGATAATACCTAGAAGTAAGAATCATTTGTATGAGAGGCTGTCATAGAACCCGCTCCAATTGCCATAATAACTAGTACTTTTGTTATTTCACTATCAAAGCCTAGTGTATGAAAATATTAGCATATAAGCTATAAATAATTAGGGATGTTGAAATCCCTAATTTATAGATTTACAATCGCTTGGCTTTTCTTTTTGCCTTTAAATTTTTATAGAGAGCAGTATTGGTTAAGAAAGTAGCAACGATTACAATTAATAGAATTAAAGCTACAGGTCTTGTAAAGAAAGGTTTTAGTGAACCCTCTGATATCATAAGACCTCTTCTTAAGTTTGCATCAGCCATTTTTCCTAGTATGACCCCTATAACAAGAGGCGGTACAGGGAATCCAAATTTAACAAGGTAATAAGTAATAACACCCATTGGAATCATTAGATATAGGTTAAATATTTTTAAACCCAAAGCGTAAGAGCCAATAATACAAAGAATCCCAACAACTGGCATAAATAATGCTGGTGGAACTTGTAATATTTTTACAACTTTTGGAGCTAAGAAAATACCACAGAACCACATTGCAAAGGATGCAAGTAAAAGAATAGCTGCAATTTCAGTAATAAAACCAGGTCTATCAATTTGTAGCATAGGTCCAGGAGAAACTCCATGAAGTAATAGCGCCCCTAAAAGCATTGCAGCTGGAGGAGATCCTGGAATACCCATAGATAATAATGGAATCATTGCCCCACCAATACATGCATTATTTGCAACTTCTGTAGCAATAATGCCTTCTTCACAACCGGTTCCATATAGCTCTGGGGTTTTAGATGTACCTTTTGCAGTTCCGTAGGAAACCCAAGCGGCAATATCTTCACCAATACCAGGAACAGCTCCAATTCCTACACCAATTAAAGCAGATCTTACAATATGCTTAAATTTAGATCCAATAGATCTCCAAGAAGGAATTATTTTATCTAGTTTTGTAGCTTTAGGGGGTTGTTGTTGCTCTTTTAATACTTGAATAATTTGAGGTATTCCAAAAGCACCAATTAATACAGGGACTGTTTCAATCCCACCTTCTAAAGCATAAGAACCTAAAGTAAATCTAGGATATACTTGAAGGCTATCAGTCCCAACCATAGCAAGGAATAAACCAAAGAATCCAGCTAACCAACCTTTTTGAACTGTATCAGGGCAAGAAATACTACCACTGATCAAAATACCAAAGAAAGCTAGTAGAAAGTATTCGACTGAAGTAAATTGAAGTGCGAGCTTAGAAATTACAGGAATAAATATTACTACGAAGAAAATGGAAATTACTGTTCCTATTGCTGATGCAGTAGTTGTTAAACCTAATGCTTTTCCAGCTAATCCTTTTTTTGCCATTGGATAACCTTCCATAGCAGTAGCAGCTGAAGCGGCAGTGCCAGGAATGTTAAGTGTAATAGCTGAAAAAGATCCGCCATATACAGCACCAACGTAAATTGCCATTAAGGCAACCATTGCAACGTTTAGATCCATTCCGTAGGTTAATGTTGTTAATAGTGCAACCCCTAGTGTTGCAGTTAAGCCAGGTAGCGCCCCAAAAATAATACCCAAAAATGTACAACCAAATAATAATAAAAGCTGGACTGGGCTAGTAAGAATTGATCCGATTTGGGCGAAGAAAATCGAAAATTGATTTAATACGTTCATTTTTTATCTTCTCTCTTATTTTATTGCATAATATATTAAATACATGAAATTCATTATGAATCCTTCTTTTGGCATAGGAATTCTAAGTGCAAAACGGAAAATTGCAGCAACAGCAATTGGGGTAATTAGCGAAACGCTAAGAGCCTGATGATATTTTTTAATTAAATCATTTTTCACATCGCTAGCTTTAACTTTCTTTTTGATGTAGAAAATTAATACAATAAGTTCGATTGTAGCAAGTATATCAGTGGTAAATACAAAGAATCCATCTAGTATAATATTCAGAGTTGTAACTCTAAATAGTAGATTTATTATCATTAAAATACAATAAAACTTTAAAGTTTCTTTCAAAATTTTGGAGTCTTCAAAATAGAAAACACTAATTGTAAAAGTTAAATATAGTGCAACTGCAATACAAAAATCTAGCATTCTTAAATGAACAAAGACCAACCAAAAAAGAGGGATTAAAGTTGCAAGCATTCTTATCATTGATTCATTAAATAATATATCTTTTTTTCTTTCAGCAATACTTTCTTTTAATAATTTCATACCACCTTGTTTTAGAGCAAAAGAAAGAATACTTATTGAAAGTAATATAATAGCAATTCCGATAATAATTGGCATTAATGCCGGTGATACATACCAAACACTGTCAACGCCACCGTATGAATCGGTTAATGGCATTTGGGATGCTCCAATTAATATGAAAATTCCTAAAATTAAAAAGATAATGCTAATTACTATATCAGCACCTCTCATATCTTTGTTTTTGTCATTCTGATCCATATCTATTTCCTTGAAAAACCCCACTGAGCATTACCTCAGCGGGTATTTTAAGTTTAATTAAAAATTATTTTCTAGCAATTCCTAGTGTAGCTGGATCTACTTCAGCTGCACCTAAATCACTCAAAGTCCAAGAGAATTTTGATTCTAAGTTTGCAAATATTTCATTAGCTTCATCTCCACATTTACTACTTAAGTTATAGTAATGTTGTGCACCAAATGCTATAACAGCATCTGATTTCATTGCTTCTTTGAAAGCATCATGTAAGGTGGTTTTAATAGCTTCAGGAGTATCAGCTCTTACAGCAAAACCAATTTGTTGGCCTAAAGGTAAGTAGTTTGATAATTCTGAATAGCTATCAAATGAGGACGGAATGTTTATAGCTTTTAGAGTATAAGCATCAGGTGTCATCATAGCTAAAGGTCTTAATTTACCAGCTTTAATCATTTCAGCTTGTTCTGCAACAGATGTGATAACAACAGTGATTTCACCTGTCATAGCAGCATTTTGAGAACCAGCAGAACCATCATAAGGAATAAATGCTAATTCAGCACCTGAACCTGACATGAAAGCTAATAGGTTTAGATGGTGAATAGAACCAGGTCCACTAGCACCAGCTTTAATTTTATTAGGTCTAGCTTTTGAAGCTGATACTAATTCTTCTAGTGTAGTGTAAGGACTATCTGGAGTTACAGAAAGAATATCAGGAGATCCACCTACAATAAAGAAATCCCATACATTCATTGTTTGAGGCTAACCATATACAGCAGCAGTTACATTTGATTCTGATAAACCACAAAGAGTATATCCATCAGCTGGTTTGTTATAAGCTTCAGTCATACCAATCATTCCGGCTTTACCACCAGTAACGTTATTAACATTAATGTTTACACCAAGAACTGATCCCATTTCTTCCATGATGATACGGTTACATGAATCTGTTCCGCCACCAGCACTCCATACTACGATATCAGTAATATCTCTAGAAGGATATTCTTGTTGAGCTTGAGCAAAAACGGATCCAAAAGTAAGGGATACCATTAATAGAGCTAATAAAATTTATTATTTTTCAATTTTGTATACAATATCTTATTATTAGGATTACACAATTGTCAAGTTTTATTTTGAAAAACTTTTTTAGTCACAAAAATTAAAATTGATTTTTGTATTTAAAAAGCAAAATAATAAAAAATAGGGGACAATCCCCCTTAATTGGGTAAAAGTATTTTTTAGTTTGATTTTTTGAGCAAATTTAATATTCTATCTCTAGAACCGAGTAAATGTATTTCCATAGCTATTTGAGCTTTTTTACCATCTCTTAGCTTTAAGCCTGCTATTATTTCATTATGTTCTAGTAGAGAATCTTTCATAGGTTTTATTAGTCCTTTTTGGTAAGTTCTATTTAAAAATCCCAGAGAATTTCTCACTTGAGAAATTAAGGGGTTATGAGCTAAGAAAATTATTTTTTGATGAAAATCTTTATCAATACGAGTGTATTGTTTTATCATGCTATCTTGCATGTTGTTTTCAAATATATCAAAACTATGAATCAGTTCATTTAAATCTTCATCGGATGCTCTTTCGCAGCAAAGACGGACAGCAATACCCTCTAGTCCAGCTCTTATTTCAAACAAGTCACATAGCTCTTTTGGTGAAAATTCTTTTACAAAAAAGCCTTTTCTAGGGTATTGAACAAGATAGTTTTCTCCCACAAGCCTGTTTAAGGCATCATTGATTGGAGTAAGACTAATGTTGAACTTTGAAGCTAAATCATTTTTGTTAATTTTTTCTCCAACAACAAATTCATTGTTTTCAAGTAGTTGTTTTATTCGGTCATAAATATAGTCTTTTACAGATCTATTTTCTAGTTTTGTTTCCATTTTAACCTCTTTGCTCTAATATTTGTAAAAGCTTATTTTTAGTTGAACCATAAATGTGATAATACATTAATTGAGAGACACTTAAAGTATCCCCATCAATTAGAGATTCTAATATATTTTTATGATCTTGAATTGATTTATCCATTGGTTTTAATAAATTTACACTATGCATCAGAGGTACATATTTTTGTAATATTTCAGAGATAAAGAAATTCTCGGAGCTTTCAATTATTAGAGTGTGAAATTGGTTATCTAGCTTCTTAAACATAGTCTCATCATTGTTATCTATAGCAATTTGCATTTTCTTAATATTTTCTTTTATCGCGTTTATACCCTCTAAAGTAATCTTTTTTGAGGCTAATTCGCAAATATAAGGCTCAAGTCTACCTCTAATTTCAAAAATAGATAATAAATCTTCATCGGTAAATAATCGGACTCTAGTTCCTCGTCTAGGAATTGTTTCTGTCAATTTTTCACTTGTAAGTCTATTCATTGCTTGCAAAAGAGGTGTTCTGCTTATACCCAATTGATCTGCTAATTGTACTTGATTTAGTTTTTGACCTGGTTTTAATTCCCCTGAAATAATCATTTCTTTCAGTTTTTTGTAGGCTTTTGTTCCCAGGTCATCAAAAACTATTGTATTGTAGTCTTCATTCATTTGTTACTCTTGTATTTAAAATTTTATTTAATATTACCATATCAATTAAATAAATTAAAGAAAATTATATTTTTTTTGTTGACAGTAGAGTAATTTCATTTTACTATAAATTAAATTTTGAATACAGAATTTTGATTAATGAGGTTGATATGATTGGTGTTTCTCCATCTTTTATCTTTTCTAAGTATACTACAGACTTTAGTGTTGATGATTATATTGACAGTTTAAGTAGCCTTAAAGAGCTTAAAGTTGATTGTTTTCAAGGAGAAATTTTTAAAAGAGCAAATATCAAAGAATGGAGTGATAATGCTTCTAAATTAGCCGCAGCTTATAAAAATTTTGATTTACAAATGAGTTCATTTGTTGCTCATTTTTTAATTAACTACACCAAAGATTTTAATTCATTATTTGATGAGGCCTGTTTTGATGAAATAAGAAGAGTTTGTGAATTGGTAAAATATAATTTTGTTGAAGAACACCTCTTCAAATAAAAATTATTTATAAATACATAGTTGGAGCTTTGCAGATCTGCAAAGCTCTTTTTAGTCTCTTAGCAGAAACATAGAGAATTGAAAAAGTCTGAAATATCAAAATTGAGTCATAATATACTTAAAATAATTTAGAAGAATATTTTATGGGTTGAACACCAATAACACAATAAGATTATTTAAGTTAGTTTTGACTATCTAGATATAGGCGAAATAATAATATCCTTTTTTTATTTATTAATTTGTACAGAATAAAAAAAGCAGCTGGTATTGAGCTGCTTTTTAAAAGGAGTTTGTTATATTTTAGGTTTATTATTTGATTGTGTATTCGATTTTTACGTTACTTACATAGTCACCAGCAGGAAGATCGGCATCGCCATTCCAGCTTAAGTTAAATTGATTTACTAATAAGGCAATATGTTTACCAGCTGCGATTGTTTTTAAATTAACAGTTGTGTTTACACTAGGAGTAATTTCTGAATTAAAATTATCTGCACCATCATTTAATGTTGTTCTAA
>Ga0307991_1002360_pt1 | contig 12825 bp, 10 predicted proteins | sample EllFjometagen131_FD_203146 | JGI IMG/M metagenome (GOLD analysis project Ga0307991, IMG submission 203146) | Marine microbial communities from Ellis Fjord, Antarctic Ocean - #131 | ecosystem: Environmental > Aquatic > Marine > Unclassified | place: Southern Ocean | collected 2014-10-08
ATCTGACAAGGCTGATTGCCGGTCTTGGTGTTGGCAGTGAATCAACAGTGCAAGTCAGCCGGAACGGTAAAATAAAGATATTTACGGTGAAAATCGCCCGGCGGGATGAAGAGAATCTTCTTGCATCTGGCAGCGGTCCCCTGGGGCGCATGGAAAGCGAACTGGGCATTGAAGTTTCAAACATAAGACCTGAAATGTTAACGCAATTCAATCTTGGTAATACGGACGGCGTAATTGTGGTAAATGTTCAGCCCGACAGTAAAGGGAGAAAATCCGGCATTGCCAAAGGGGATATTATAAGGGAAATAAATCATCAGCCGGTTCAGAATGTTTCCGATTATAACAAGATCGTTGGTGATGTGAAAAAAGGGGCGGCTATTCAGATGCATATCCGTCGGTTAAACAAAGGATTTATGGTTGTGAAAATAATCAAATAATAGTGTTTTGCAAATATATTTAAATTGTCGGGTGGGCGGATAGCCGCCGCTCACCCGTTGATCCGACTCCCTTGCTCCCGGGAAGAGACCATCTTTATCCCCCCTATAAAAGGTCGTCTTCTTTGTGCCCTCCACTTAACCCGGGGGCGAGAGGAGTTTTTCCTTGAATTAACTAAAATAATTTCAAGGGATTTTTTTCTTATTCATTATTCTTTCCGTCTTCATCTATTCTTTACACGTTTTTTGCTCCTGCAGAGGAATTATAGCGAGTGATAAAAATAATGATGACCGGCTATTGATTTTCAGCTGTATTTCAGATAGTTTGGTTAAAATTGTCACAGACTCAAATGTTGCAAAAACACAAACGCTTTTTCGAATTTTCCAGGAAACGGCTATCAATCAAATAACTTCTCATATTGTGATCATAGATGACGAAACGATCACGCTCAAGCAGCTTCGGCGAATCCTTGAAAAAGAAGGATATCAGGTTGCGGCTTTTTCCGATCCGCAGCGGGCGCTCAAGCATATTGAAGCTTCGCCCTGCCATCTTGTAATCAGCGACGTTAGAATGCCGACCATGGACGGACTGGATTTGATGACACGGGTCAAGGCCCGTTTCCCGGCCACGGAAGTCATTCTGATTACCGGTTACGCCTCCATCGACGGTGCGGTCGAAGCCACCCGGGAAGGCGCTTATTATTATCTTGAAAAACCGTTTACACCGGACCAGGTTCGGGACCTGGTGAAGCAGGCACTAACGCTCAGGCACACCAGAGATGCTGCGACCGGTGATTCAGCATCCGGTAATTCGGTATCCGGTGATTCAGCATTCGGTGATTCAGTGTCCGGGGAGCGTGATTCGCAAACCCCGGTGATTATCGGGGAAAGCAGCAAAATCCGGGAAGTCGTCTCCATTATTCAGCAGATTGCCCCCACGGACTGCAATGTGATGATCACCGGCGATTCCGGAAGCGGCAAGGAGCTGGTGGCCCGCGCTATTCACGCGGCCAGCAAGCGTGCCAATGGTCCGTTTATGGCGTTTAACTGTGGAGCGCTGAACGAGACGCTCATTGATAATGAACTTTTTGGTCATGAAAAAGGCGCTTTCACAGGGGCAGAAACCAGAAGCACCGGATTGCTGGAAGCAGCAGCCGGCGGTACGCTCTTTCTGGACGAAATCGGGGAAATGCCCAATTCCATGCAGGTAAAACTTCTTCGGGTACTCCAGGAAAGGGAGTTGATCCGGGTCGGCGGCAGCCGTCCTATTCCTATCGATGTCCGTATCGTGTCCGCAACCGCCGTGGACGTAAAGGCGGCAGTCAACGGCGGCGCGTTTCGCAAGGATCTGTATTTCCGTATTAATGTCGTGAATATCAAGCTGCCTGGCTTAAGCGAACGGAAAAAAGACATTCCCCTGTTAACCTATCATATCCTCAGCCGTTTGAAGCGCCGGGGCGGCAAAGATATCTCCGCTGTTTCACAGAAAGCTATTTTGTTGCTGATCAACTATGCGTTTCCCGGCAACGTGCGGGAATTGGAAAACATTCTTGAACGGGCGGTGGCTGTTTGTTCCGCAGACGTAATCCGCGTATGTGATCTGCCCCCGGACCTGATCGAGTTTGAACTCCAGGCATACAAACCGCCGGATGAGCAGTTTATGACCCTGGCCGAACTGGAGCAGGACTATATTTCCCATTTGCTCAAAATAACCGGCGGCGTTCGCAATAAAACCGCCGATATTCTTGGCATTGACCGCGCCTCGCTGTGGCGGAAAATGAAAAAGTATAAGCTGGGATAGCTTTTTTGCAACATGCATGTTCGTTTTTGCTACAAATGAATCCTTCCTCCCTGCTCATGCAGGTCATCTCTTCTTGTTTTTGATCTCGTTGCATTCTGCAACATTCTTATCCGTACGTCACTTTTTAATAAATCTAAAAATTAAATAAATTAAGTAAGTTAAAAATATTTTTGAACTTGGCAGGCCTTTTGCACCTCATGTCGGCCAGGAGGCGGAATATGTTCCGTAACATTTTACTTGTATTTGAAAATGAAGAAATATTTCCGGAAGCGCTGATTTATGTTCGGGAATTTGCCCGGCGCATCGACGCAAAGGTCACATTATTAATGATTGTGCCCATGTCGTTTGTGGGGCGTACCGTCATCGGGCCCAAAAGAAACACCATCAGAAACACAGAAACCCGGGTGGGAAAGCTCTTGTCCGATTGCCTGCAAGGCTTTATCCAGGAGGGGATTGAGGTGAATTCCGCGCTCAAAATCGGAGACCCGGCTGAGGAGCTGATGAAATTTTTGGCGGACCGGCCGCCGTTTCAATCGATAGTCTGGGGCAGCGGACGTGATTTGCCGGACAAGGGAAGGGGTGCTCAGCGTCACTGGATGTCCGGTGTTGTCGGCAGCCTGGAGTGTCCTCTGCTGACCGTCAGTAAGAGAGAGGGCCGCTGGGGGAAATGACAGATTCAAATTGATCGGTTCAACAGGTTTTGAAGTGAAAACAATCATATAAAATATGAACCCGTTTACTTAAGTACAACTGCTGATGTGCTTTCAACCATTGTCCTGTAAGCACTCACCGGGTGCCGCAGATGCGAGGCGCTGAGCGTATAGACGTACTTTTGTACTTCAAGTGCTCGGCAACAAAGCAGGTGCGGTGCCCTGTGAATGCTTACCAAAATATAAATTCTAAAGCGGAGTAAATATGGAACCTTTGACTTTTGATATGATCCTGGTGATGTCCATGATCGGGTTGGCCATCTTTTTGTTTATTGTTGAGTGGGTTCGGGTGGATGTGGTCGCCATTTTAATGATGGTCAGCCTGCCCCTGCTTCATCTGGTGACACCCAAGGAAGCGTTTGTGGGGCTGAGCAGTAATGCTGTGGTTTCCATCATCGCGGTAATTATCATCGGCGCGGGCATGGACCGGACCGGCATGATTAATAAACTGGTGGCGCCGGTGCTGCGAATTGCCGGCAACAGTTCATCCAGGATTATTATTGCCATATCCGTTACCGTGGCGGTTATTTCCAGTTTTATGCAGAATATCGGGGCGGCCGCGCTCTTTCTGCCCGCGATTCAGCGAATCAGCAAAATGCAGAAAATTCCTCTCAGCCGTTTACTGATGCCGATTGGTTTTTCCGCGATTCTGGGCGGTACCATTACCCTGGTGGGCTGCAGCCCGTTGATTCTGTTAAATGACCTGCTGGCACCGTTTAATTTAGAACCATTCGGCCTGTTTGACGTAACTCCCATCGGCCTGGTCCTGGTTATCAGCGGCATCACATGCTTTGTCCTGTTTGGCCGATTTATTCTGCCCCAGGGGGAGCCCATGGATAGTAGTGAATCTGACAATTCCCCCCCCTCAGCGTCTCCTGATCAAGAGCGATCGGATGCAGATGAAACTGAATTTTATGAATTGCGAACGCCCGATGATTTTACCGATTACAGGGATCCGTTGTTTGTGGAGGACTTAAGGCGCAGATACCTGCTCAATGTTGTCGCCATAACCGAACCGCCTGATTACAAGATTACTTCGCCAAGTCCTGATGTGGAAGTTCGTTCCGGTATCGATTTAGCGGTCTGCGGATTAAAAAAAGATGTTCTCCGGATGGCGTCAGACGAAGGGATGCATCTTAAAGACAGCCTGGACACTTATAAAGACAGTCTGAGTACCCAGACAGCCGGGTCGGTTGAAGTGGTTGTCGGACCCCGATCGTCGTTTTCCGGAAAATCATTAAAAGAGATCAATTTTCAGGATCGTTACCATGTCACGCCTTTGAGCGTTTACCGGCAGGTGGAGACGTATCGCGCACACATTGATGATATTGTCATACAGGTGGGTGACGTTATCGAACTTTACGGCACATGGAAGCGCCTTACGGTATTGCATAAAGAGGGCGGCCTGCTATTCAGTCTTCCGTCGGATGCAGAAGAGATGCGGCCTGAAAAGACTCTGTGGGCCGGATTTTGGCTGGTCACCGCACTGGTGATGATTATGGGTTTTAAAATTCAGCTTTCAGTAGCATTAATGACCGGCGCTTTAGGTATGATCCTGACCCGGGTATTGTCCATCGATGAAGCCTATCAGTCAGTAGACTGGCGGACTATTTTTCTCCTGGCTGGTCTGATACCGCTGGGAATTGCCACTGAAAAAACCGGCGCTGCCGCCTGGATTGCCCATTCGATCCTCAGTGTCATCGGCGATGTTTCACCAATTGTTCTGCTGACAGTGATCGGCATACTCTCAACCATGTTTACACTGGTGATTTCAAATGTCGGTGCAACGGTTCTGCTGGTGCCCCTGGTTGTCAATATGGCCATTGCGGCGCATACGGACCCGCGCATGGCGGCTCTGGTGGTTGGGCTGGCCACCAGTAATTCGTTCATGCTCCCGACACATCAGGTCAATGCGCTTTATATGGGCCCGGGTAAATATCGAACGGTCGATTTTATCAAGGCCGGGGCCCTGGTCAGTGTTGTTTTCCTGGTAGTGATGATTGCCATGATTAGTCTGGTCTATGGTATTTAAAATTTCTTGAATGATTAACACAATAAGGAATCACACATATGTCTATCATTACGATTTCACGAGGGTCGTCTTCCATGGGAAAAGCCGTGGCCGAGCAAGTGGCCCAAAAGCTTAATTACCAGTTGATTAGTCGCGAAGTGCTTCTGGATGCCAGCAACCGCTTTAATGTTCCTGAAATTAAACTTGAAAAAGCCATTCACGATGCGCCGGGCATTTTGGAGCGTTACCGGCACGGCAAGCAATCTTATGTTGCATATATTCGATCGGCGCTGGTCGAGCGTGTTATCGGCGATAATGTCGTTTATCATGGATTGGCCGGGCACCTGCTGCTCAAGGGAATTCCGCATGTGCTTAAAGTGAGAATCAACGCGGATCTGGAAAGGCGTGTCGCCATTGTAAGGGAAAGAGATAAAATTCCCGCACAAGATGCCCGTACCCGGATTCTGGAAGATGACAAACAGCGGCGCAAATGGACGCAATCACTATACGGTCAGGACCCATGGGATACGTCTCTTTATGACTTAACAGTCTGTATTGACAAGCTTTCAATCGAAAACGCCGTGGACTATATCTGCCAGGCAGCCAATACGGAAGGCTTTAAATCGTCGGAAAAAAATATTCAGAAGGCAAAGGATATGTCTGTAGCCTGCCGGGTAAAGGCCTCCCTGGTAGAAGAATTCCCAAATAATAGTGTGAAGTGCGAATACGGCAATGTTTTAATATACATGAAAGGCAAGGACCAGATGACCGGGAAGCTGACTAAAAAACTTAACCATATCCGGGAGAGCATCAGCGGCATCCATCATCTTGAAACACATGTGGGGATAGAGCCCCCGCCGGATGCAGTCTAGACATCTGCATTCGGAAAAAAGATCGGAACAGCAAAGGAGATCATCATGTCAATTTTTATTATTTCCTCTGATGCCAGGGAAATAGAAGAAAGTATCGCTGAAAAAGTCACTGAGGCAATGGGGTATAAACTGCTGGATCGTGGTATCCTTGCTGAGGTTGCGGCTAAATATCAAATCGAGCCCGATAAGTTAAATGAAGCCCTGAAAACCACACCGTCTTTGTTTAACAAATTATCGTCCCGCCAATGGCGTCATCACCTGGCCTGTCTTGAGGCGGAAGTTCTTGAAACACTGATGGCGGATAATATCGTCTGCCAGGGATTGGCGGCACATCTCTATGTCACTGGTGTCTCCCATGCGATGAAAGTGCGCGTCCTGTCCGGCAACCGCAAGGGAATTCAGGGGGTCGCAGAAAAAAAAGGAATCAGTCTTCAGAAAGCGGAGAAATGGCGGGCCAGTGAACTGCTGCACCGAAAAAAATGGTCTTTGGCAGCCTACAACTATGATGAGACCGACCTGACCCGGTATGACCTGGTGATCAATCTGGACCAGATCGACCCGGTCGAAGCGGTTAAAACCATTACCGGTGCCGCGGAATACCGCAAGTTTCAGGTCATGACGTATTCTCTGAAGTGCTTATCCGACCTCGCCCTGGCTGCCAAAGTCAATGGTGTGCTTTTGCAATCAATGGCAGATGTCAAGGTTCAGGCGCGGGATGGTTCGGTGGTGGTTTTAACCAAGGCGTCAAACCGGCAGAAAAGAAAAAAAATTGAAACCATCAAGGCCCTTGCCGGGGGCGTTGAAGGGGTCACATATGTGGAAGTTCATGTAAAAAAGAATATTCTGGGAGAAATGGATTAAACCATATTGATTTATAATCTATAAAGCATTCGGGTATTTTACGTTCCGTATGACAGGTGCGAAAATGCCGGTGATCGTATTATTAAGGAGAAGTTCAAATGACAAAACCATTGGAAGTCCTGCTGCTGGATGACGAACCCATTGTCGGCAGGCGTCTTAAACCGGCTCTGGACAAAATCGGGTGCCGTGTGGAAGTTTTTCAAAACCCGAAAGAAGCTGTGGCCCGAATTGAGCAGAAGGAATTTGATATCGTGGTCACTGATATCCGGATGGAAGAAATGGATGGCATTCAGGTTCTTGAGTATGTGCAGAAAACGTGGCCCCGGACCAAGGTGATCATGATCACCGGTTACGCAAAAGTGGATCTGGCCCGTGAAGCCATGGGAAAGGGGGTGTTTGATTTTATTGCCAAGCCCTTCAAACCGGATGATCTTCGCCGGATCATCTTTCGTGCTGCCGAGGCGCTGGGCTCTCCGATTGATTCTTCTTTATTAAATGACGAACCGGTTGCACAATAAGCCGGCTGCACAATAAGCCGGTTGCACAATAACCGGATGACCTATAAACGGTCCGTAGTCGCTGGAAGTTATTTTCCGACGCTGCCGGCCTGCCAAGGAGAAATATGATGAGTATCCTGGAAAAATTAAAAAAAATCAGTCGCAAGGAACCGGAAATCAGGCATTTTTGCATTCAAACAATCCGGTTCAAAAAGTTTCTTGAGAACGCGCGCGTCCTGCTCGATCTTTTTAATGACGGCCGGGAAAAAGTCCTTGGTGAATATATTTTTGATCGTCACTATGTGGTTTCCCTGATTGACAGCGTAATCGAGCGTTTGGGAATGATGGTTTATGACGCAAGTGTGCTGGTCCCGAAAAGCGGAGAAACATTATATGCCATGTACGACAAACACAAACTGGCTGCCGGAAATCTGATCGGCTTCAGCGCCTCGGGCAACGGTGGCGCGATCTCCGGCAGTGACACTTCCGAAATATCCCTTTCAGCGGAGCCGGAGTATCAGTTGCTGTCGGATGTGCTCCGGTGGTTTGACGGGAAAGAGGCCCCGACAGGTACAACGGTAATGGATTTTATGAAGCAGGCCTTTTTTTATGTCCTTCAGTTTGATGCGATTGGGGGCCTTGAATCATCTGACAGTATGAAAAACCAATCTTTGTTTGAAAACAGCGGCGTTTTGGCCTCGGACATGGGTATTTATCTGGTTGATCTATGGAAAGATGCGCTGGCCTTGCCGGAAAAAAGGCGGGCAATCAACGATTTCAACAGCGTTCCGCTCAAGCATTTACTGATGGATGCTGGCGTTAAGGATGTAAAATCCGGGCCGGAAAACATACACAACGGTGCTTCGTGGGTTGCTGCGGTGAGTGAGTATCAGTTAAGCTTAAATACTTTAAAACCGGACTTTCAGTTTCGGCTGGAAACACTGGCCAGCGGCTATGAACAATCGGATTTTATTTTTATTTTTGCGGATAAATCGGCCAGCTTAGACAGCATTCTCCCTGCAGGATTCCATATTGAAAGTACGGATTACGGCCAACTGGCATGGAACCTCGATGTATCGGTAAAAACCATTGAAGACAGCCTTATGATAATCGGTCGCAATCTTTTCAATTAAAGTGTCTGGCGGATTGAATTATCAACTTTTTATTTAAAACGGGAGAAAACAAATGTCAGATCAACCGCTAAGGATAATGGTCATTGATGATGAGAATATTGTGGGCAAACGACTTAAACCCGCACTGGAAAAAACCGGTGATATCGTTGAAACCTTTGAAGAGGGAGAAAAAGCGCTGGCCCGTTTTGCGCAGGAGCCTTTTGATATTGTCGTGACCGATATCCGCATGGAAAAAATTGACGGGATTGAAATTCTGGAACAGATACTCGCAACATCCGGGCGTACAAAGGTCATCATTATTACGGGTTATGCCACGGTTGAAATCGCCCGGGAAGCCCTGTCAAAAGGCGCTTTTGATTTTATTGCAAAACCTTTCAAACCTTCGGATCTGCGGGCAATTATCGAACGCGCATCCAGGGAATTGAGGTCTTGATGTTTACACCATATTTGTTGATGATGGAGGATCAAAATGTCTAATCATCCTGAAAAAATTGTGAGTTATGAAAAGGATTATAATTTCAGATTTCGTTATGAAACACTTCGTTCATTGCTGAATAAAAATGGCAGCGCACTTCAGATTTTAAGTGATCTGGAAGCAGACTTAAACCATATGCGTCATTATGACAAGCGGATCAAACGTCCGATTCAGCGACTGATAACTGAATCTCTGCTGATGGCTCAGGAACTGAACCTGATGACAGAAGATCATTATTCGGATCTGTATGAGGTCATTTTTCAGCTCAGGAATAAAACAGATGAATTGTTTTCGGATAATCAGCCGGATAGTGATCAACCGTTTGTCGTTCGCCTGGACAGCCAGGCAGGACCGGAGCCGGAATTGGTTGGCGGGAAAGCCTTTGGTATATGGCGTCTCAAAAAATATTTTAAAGACCTTGTTCTTTCGGGGTTTATTGTTACCACCGCCGCATATAACCGGATCATCAAAGACAATAATCTTCAGAATCGTATCCGGATACTGTTAAATAACCTGGACGTCACTGAAGATCAGTCGCAGTTCAAATCCAGAACGCAGACCATCCGGCGAATGATCAGGGAAACCACCGTCAGTGAAGAAATTAAGGATTCCATCAAGGAGGAGGCCGAATTACTTGATCAGGCCTTTCCCTGCCGGTTGTGGGCCGTTCGTTCATCGGCAGTCTGTGAAGACGGCAAACATTCGTTTGCCGGTCAGTTTGACAGTGAACTGCAGATTAAAACCGAAGATATGGTTAAGGCCTATCTGCATGTGCTTGCCAGCCGGTTTTCGGACCGGGCGGTGAAGTACCGGATACATAATAATTTCAGTGAAGTTGACACGCCAATGGCGGTTCTTTTCATGCCCATGGTGGATCCGGCCGCGGCTGGTGTGGTGTATACCGCCGACATTAAGGACTCGGATTCTGATGCAATAGTGATCAGTTCCGTGCCCGGTCTGGCTAACCGGATGGTCAAGGGAGAGGAACAGGCAGATACATTTCTGGTATCAAAAGGTTTCCCGCCAACGATCACCCGGATAATTCCGGCTGCCGGGAGTACTGAAACAGTCACAGATATAGATTATATCGGCAATGACAAAATTGCAGAAATTGCAGAAATCGCTGGTCGGGCGGTTGATAAATTCGGCTATGAGCTGGATATTGAATGGGCGGTGGATAGAAACGGTCAAGTACACTTTCTTCAGGCGCGTCAGTTGAACATCGGTGCTACCGATGATCCGGCAATCGACAAGATATCTCAGAGAAAAGATACGCTGCCGATCATTGAAGGAGGGATGACGATATTTCCGGGCAGAGCGGAAGGACCATTAAAATTTTTAAGCCCCGGAGATGATTTGTCGGGTGTTCCTGACGGTTCCGTTGTTCTGGTAGAGCAACCCCGGCCTGAACTGGCTTCGATTTTGCCGAAAATTGCCGCACTGCTGGTGATAGAAGGCAATCCGGTCGGTCACCTGGCAACACTGGTCAGGGAATTTTCAGTGCCCTGCATATTCAGGCTCGGAGAAAATGCAAAAATATTGCCTGGGAAAAACATCATCAGTGTGAATGCAACCAAAAGAACTGTGTACGCCGGTATCCGCTGGTCCGGTATCCGGGAACGGGTGCTTGCCCGGATCGCCGCTGGAAACCGCCATCAGAAAAAGTCCGGTCCGCTTTATGATCTCGTTATCGGCTTAAATCTTCTGGACCCGGATGCGTCATCATTTAAAGCAAAATCATGCAAATCCGTGCACGATACCCTCCGGTTCATGCATGAGATGTCCGTTCGTTCCATGTTCGGTTTCGGTGACAAACAAAGCCGGGCCTGGAACAAAAAAAGCAAAAAGCTGCTTACCGGTTTACCGGTAAAATTCCAGTTAATCGATCTGGATCAATCCGTTGATAAAAATTTAAAAAATGTCGCTCCGGAAAATGTGGGAAGCTTACCTTTTAAAGCATTGTGGCGGGGTATTTCAGACAGCAGATTGTTCTGGCCGGAGCGCTGGGAAAGAGAAATGCGGGGGATGCCGTCAGATTTCAAGGAAACCGTCCTGGGCGGGAACAAAGGGCCACGACGCGCTTCAGACAAGAATTATGCAATCGTTGCAAGAGATTATATGAACTTAAACGCACGTTTTGCTTATCATTATGCTATGGTTGATGCAATGGTGGGTCCAGGCACGGAACATAACCACGTACATTTCCGGTTCAGGGGTGGCGGGGCCGCTGATGAAAACAGAAAACGGCGGGCGCGATTCCTGGAACGGGTTCTGCGCGAATTCGGCTTCGGGGTGGACCGCAGCGGAGACTTAGTAACAGCCTGGTTCCGGCGCTACCCGAAAAAGGATTCCGAAAACGCCCTTGAATTTCTCGGTCGGCTGATTGTCTGTGCCAGACAGCTTGACGCAACCCTCAAAAGTGATGCCGCCATCAAACTGTATGCGGATTATTTTATTAAGGAACTATTTGAGATGTTCGTATAGGATCAAAAAATGGACCAGCATATCACTGACATTAAAAATCCGGATATAGATTTCAGCCATGACCCTGAAAATATACCGCTTCACCAGCGGCCTTCAATCAGTATCCGGGCAAAAATAGCGCTTTCTTTTTCTCTTTTTTTTATTTTGTCTTTTACCGTAACCGGATGGTCTTACTGGATTCTTACAAAACTCGAGCATAAAATTGAGTTTTTGGAGATTGCGGATAATTATATGGCTGAAATCCAACAGGCCCGCCGCTTTGAAAAGAATTATCTGTTGTATCGGACGGATCTGGATGATGCGCTGGAGCATTTGAAAACTGCAGATGTGATTTTAACGCAAAACAGCGAAAAGATAGAAAAAGTTCTTGGTAAAGATCATTTTGTAACCATGGTCAGCTATATGTCAAAATACCACGAGCAACTGGTTTTGCTGGGAAGTGCAAAAAATGATGCGGAAAAAGAGTTAATCGTTCCCAAGCTTCGCCAATTCGGCAGCCAGATGGTTTCATTTGCCGGTGAGTTTGTTGAAAAAGAACAGAATTCTGCCACGCGAATGCTTTTACTGGCCAAACGTATTCCCCTGTATTTCATGTGTGCATTATTTATTTTAATGATTTTTGTGTTCACGTTTTTAACCCGGCAATTGCTGATGACCCTGAACCGGTTTATGGAATACACGAAACGGATCGGGGAAGGGGACTTTTCCCCCATTCTGCCGAGACGTAAATATAAAGATGAGTTTACAAAACTGGCTGAGGCCTTTAATCACATGATCAAGGAACTTGATCATAAACATAATGTCCTTTTGGAATCTCATAAGCTCCGGGCAATCGGAACGCTGGTGGCAGGAGTGGCCCATGAGCTGAATAATCCGCTGAACAACACGTTGCTGACTGCGTCAATGCTCACAGAAGATTTCCAGACGCTTTCAGAAGATGAAAAGATCGAAATGATCGATGACGTGATCAATGAAACCGAAAGGGCTCAGCGGGTGGTAAAAAATCTGCTGGATTTTGCAAGGGAAGGTGAAACTGAACTTGCCCCCCTGGAAATCAATAAAATTGTTGAAGACTCGACCCGACTGGTTGTCAATCAGGTCAAATTCGCCAAGGTGGATCTGAAACTCGATTGTGAAAAAAATCTTCCCAAAATTCATGGCGATGAGCAGAAGTTGAAGCAGGTTTTTGTGAACCTCATCTTAAATGCGGTGGATGTCCTGCCGCCGCGCGGCGAGATCCGGATTAATGTAAAAAAAGACAAAATGCCCGGTTATGTATTGGTTATGGTTTCCGACAATGGTCCGGGCATTCCGGAGCATATCCAGGGCCGCATATTCGAGCCTTTTTTCACCACCAAAGGCCAAGCCAAAGGCACGGGTCTCGGGTTATCCGTTTCCCGGGGCATTATCAAAAAACTGGGCGGCTATATTGATTTAACGAGCAGCCCGGACACAGGAACCACGTTCACAGTCTCCCTGCCGATCACCGAATCTCCTTCTGAAATCATGTCAAAATAGTTGTCTCCCTCAATGAATTAATTGCTTGG
>Ga0307991_1002363_pt1 | contig 12802 bp, 8 predicted proteins | sample EllFjometagen131_FD_203146 | JGI IMG/M metagenome (GOLD analysis project Ga0307991, IMG submission 203146) | Marine microbial communities from Ellis Fjord, Antarctic Ocean - #131 | ecosystem: Environmental > Aquatic > Marine > Unclassified | place: Southern Ocean | collected 2014-10-08
TGGCTAAAAAGTTTCCAGACTAGCATTATCGCTACAACACTGGAAGAATCTATCAATCTATTTGAACTTGAAAAACCTGCCAATTTAATGCTCGTTATCGGTTCAGAAGCATTTGGAGTAAGTAAAAAGATCTTAAAAATTGCAAACCAAAAAGTAAAAATACCAATTCCCGGAAATATTGAATCGATAAATGCTGCAGTTGCAGCTGGAATAGCCATCTATCATTTTATTAACAAATAAATATGAGTGTAACAATAAAAGAACTCACGAATAGAAAAATATGGCTTGCACCACTGGCTGGAATTACTGATAATCCATTTAGATCTATATGCAAAGAATGTGGCGCTGATGTTGTGGTTAGCGAAATGATAAGTGTAGACGGACTCCTATACAATAGAGACCACAGTTTAGAATACGCTGAATTTGAAGAATCTCAACATCCTTTTGGACTTCAGTTATTTGGTTCTGATCCTGATATTTTTAAGAAAGCACTCAAAATTGCCTTAACTAAAAAACCTGATTTTATAGATATTAACATGGGATGCCCTGTTAAGAAAGTTATAAAACGTGGTGCCGGATCTGCTTTGATGACAACACCCGATATTGCTACCAAAATTGTGTACGAAACAAAAAATATTCTGGCTCCTCTTAATATTCCGCTTTCGGTAAAATTCCGTTCCGGTTGGGATATGTTCAGCATAAATTCTCTTGAATTTGGAAAAAAAATGCAGGAAACCGGAGCAGATATGATCTGCCTACATCCCCGCACACGAGAACAGATGTTTTCGGGTAAAAGTAATTGGAAATTAATAACAGAATTGAAAATGGAAGCAAGCATTCCCGTAATTGGAAATGGTGATGTTATCACAATTAAAGATATGATAGCAATGTATCAACAAACCGGATGTGACTCTGTGATGATAGGTCGCAGTGTTATGGGAAAACCATGGTTATTTAAACAAATTAAAAACTATTTAAATAGTGGAATTATTGAAGAAATCTCTACAGAAGAAAAACTTGGGATCATTAGAAGACACATGGAATTAATGATATTCCATAAAGGAGAAAAACAAGCCCTTTATGAAATGCGCACACACTTTTCTCATTACACAAAAGGACTCCGTGGAGGAGCACAAGTGAGAAACAAAATTAATAAATTACACAACGTTGACAAAATATTATTATTAGTTGAAAAATTGTATAAAGTACAAGATCCGGTTGAGGAGAGAGATGACAGAACAGAAGAAATTGAATAACATTCTATGGCAGGCAAAAATGCAATTAAATTCAAACTGGTTAGAAGCAAAGCAAATCCTGCAGGACGGATTAGAAGAATTTCCAAAAAATACCGAGTTTCTCCTTTTCCTGGCAGAGATTTACTTCAGCAAAAAATTATTCCGTAAAGCTATCGGTGTATATCATGAGATCTTAAGAATTGAACAGGATAATGAAACTGCGATCTTCCAAATTGCCAATGCATTTATGGCGATAAATGAATACAAATTAGCAATAAATTATTATGATATGCTCTACAACAATTTTCCTGAATTGATCTATAATAAAGCCTATGCATATTCCAAGGTTGGAAAAAATGAAAAAAGCATTGAAATTTTAGAAAACATATTTAATTTTAAAATATCCTCACTTCTTCCATATATTTTTCTCGCTGAATTGTATTTTTTGGATGGAAGGCATAAGGACTCTATAAGTACATTAGAAAAGGCGCAGCAGAAATTTGGTAAACGGGGAAATATTAGTTATCTTAAAGGACTGGCATATTATAATCTTAAGAACATTCTTAAGGCTTATGTAGAATTTGAAAACGCTGAAAAGTTAAAGGTTTATTCTGCTAATTTTTTTAAGAATTATGCACTAACTTGTGATAAAATTGGGAAAACAGAAAAGGCTATAGAATTGCTAATGGACGGTATTAAGAAAAATCCATTCGACCCGATAGTATATATTGAACTAATACAGATCTACCTTGAGCATGAAAGATACGAAGAGGCATTTTCGCTAGTTGAACTTTCACGGAAGAATGTTCCCTATTCTGTCACACTTTCTATGTTACATGATAAAATTGTGCTCTATTTTGATAAAGAGAAAACCGGGAAAGATTAAATAATGGGAGGATTTAGAATTGTTTGGTGGGTTGTTGTTGTTATATTCTATCTATTAGGTGTAATAGCAGCTCTTGATGCAATTTGGAAAGGTAGAACATCTCAGGGTTCAGTTGCCTGGGCTGTTGCGCTCATCTCCTTCCCTTATCTGGCAGTTCCTCTTTACTGGATTTTCGGTGATAGAAAATTCCATGGCTATATAAATGCACGCCGTACAGGTGACCTAAAGATAAATAATATTGCTCACGATCTTAGAAGCAAATTGGAGAATAATAACCTGATCTCCAAAGATGAACATCCAGACTTCAGCGTTATGGAAGCACTGGCAAAAATGCCATTCACTTCCTATAATAAAGCAGAATTACTTATTAATGGGGAAACCACTTTTGATGCAATTTTTAAGGGAATTGAAAAAGCACAGGATTATATTCTTGTGCAGTTTTATAAGATCAATGATGATAAGCTGGGAACAAAATTGCAGACCAGACTAATTGCAAAAGCGAAAGAAGGTGTGAGAATCTACCTGCTTTATGATGATATCGGCTGTACTCCTCTGCCCCGTTCTTATATGGAAAAAATGCGTAATAACGGAATTAGAGTTCACAATTTTAAAAGCAGGAAAGGCTGGGCGCACAGACTTCGTTTGAACTTTAGAAATCACCGAAAAATAGTGGTTGTTGATGGCAAAATTGCTTATGTTGGTGGTTTGAACGTGAGCGATAAATATATGGGAATACATCCAAAGTATGGTTACTGGCGAGATACTCATGTAAAGATAGAAGGACCTTCCGTGCAAAGTGTACAATTGCCTTTTATTTCTGACTGGTACTGGGCAACACAGGAAGTTCCTGAACTGAACTGGGAACCTAACTATTTACATGAATGGAAGAACAATGTTCTAGTCCTACCCAGCGGACCGGCGGATGAACTGGAAACCTGCGGAATTTTCTTTGTTCATGCAATAAATTCTGCTAAAAAACGTTTATGGATAATCAGCCCTTATTTTGTGCCTGACCAGCAGGTTTTGTGTGCATTGCAGTTAGCCGGATTACGTGGTGTTGATGTGAGAGTGATGATCCCTGAAAGATCTGATCTATTTATTACCAATCTTTCCACACTTTCTTACCTGCAAGATATCACCAAAGTCGGCATAAAAGTTTATAGATATAAAAAAGGATTTTTACATCAGAAAACTATGCTCATTGATGATGAACGCTCTATGATAGGTACTGCTAACTTTGATAACCGCTCCATCCGCATTAACTTTGAGATAAATATATTATTCAGCAGCAAAGAATTTGCCGACAAAGTAGAAGAAATGATGATAGAAGATTTTGCTGACAGCTTCCAGATAACTGAAGAAGACTACACAAAAAAACCATTGTTGTATAAACTGGCAGTTAAAGTTGCACGACTATTAGCACCGATACAGTAAACAAAAAAACCAAGAATAAGATTATTATTGTATTTATATTTAATATAATATTTAGCTATTTTGCTAGAATATAATAAATGTAAAATTAACTTACAATTAACCTTTAATTACTTTAAAAAGTATATCATGATACATCGATTCAACATTTTCTGCTTTAATAAATGTTTTAATCTTGAACTCTCCTACTTTTAGTGGTGTTATTATTAGCGGTCCAAATTCATACTTTGTTTTACCATGAACAATTTTGGTTTCATAACGAATTACTTGTTTGGTTTCAGTAGTAGATATATCATAATAATCTTTTTTCTCAATTATAAAATCTGAGTTGAAAATGAGACCAATCTCAAGATTTTTTACCATTCGTGATTCTCCGTTTTTTAATGCGACATTTAGATTTAGTTTTTTATCTGCTGTGCACGTTATAATAAATTTATTATCTTTTATTGCAGTGTTATTTAAATCAATGTAAACTTTTTTTAAAAAGTATTGGAGTCCTTTTTCCAATTTTTCCAATAATATTGAAAATAATTCTAACATTTTTACATTTAGGACTTTCTTATTATCATCAAAAGTTTTTTTTATGTCAATAATAGTACACAATAAATTCCATAAAATCACTAATGAAAATCCAAAGATAATTATACTAATTGCAATTATTATTAACACAAAAGTAACATTAAAGTCAAAAATTAAAGTAACGATTGCTAAAGAAAAAGAAGTTAAAAGTGGAATAAATAGATTTATAATTTGGTTTAGAGGATTTAAGTTAGATAGTTTTTTTACAGCTATCTTCTTAATTTTTTTGAGATCCTTTAATCCGCGTTCTATCTCAGAAACATTTGTACCACTGGCTTCAGAAATTTTCTTTAATTGTGCTTTAATATTTTTTTCACTCTGTGCTTTTTCGTTCTCAAATTGAATGGATAATTTTGAAATACCTTCTCTAAACATAGATAATAAGATTACTATAATTGGACAAATAATAGCCAATAAAGTAAGTATTAAATAACCATATAATTGAATAGCTTGTATCATTATTATTCTCCTTTAAAAATTGACTTTTTAATTATTAATTCAATCCTTCAAATATCCTCTCAAAATCTTTGTTCTATAAAACATTGTAAAATCACATACGAAATTGGTAAAAGGAAATATAATTGTCAAATAGAAATTAATTTATGAATACTATTTTACAGCAGTAACTTTGAAAAAGAATTTAGATTCTGAGATAGGATAAGATATAGTAGTTTCTGTAGTTGATAAAAGAAAATAGAAACCAAAAATTGAAGAAACAGAAAATACTATCTTAGAAATAAGGGGGATGCGTGTTTGCTATCTTAATTCACTTGACAGATATCATCTATAATTTTCTTTTTTAAATAAATAAAAAAATCATATTGGACAATATGAATTGAATGAAGTTTAGAAATAAACTGGAGTATGTTATGGGAAAACCAAAACTTTTAATTGTAGATGACAGATTAGAAAATTTAATCGCAATAGAAACAATATTACAAAATATAGACGCTGAAATGATTCGAGCACATTCTGGTAACGAAGCTCTGAAATTAGCATTGGATAATGATATTGCACTAATTCTTTTAGATGTACAAATGCCAGGGATGGATGGATTTGAAACTGTTAAATTGATGAAACAAGTTAAAAAAACGAAGTATGTCCCTGTCATTTTTATTTCAGCAATATATTCAGAAGATATCTATAAAATTAAAGGAGTGGAAGCTGGTGGAGTAGATTTCATCATTAAACCTATTATCCCGTCAATTTTGATCGGAAAAGTTAATATCTTCCTCGAAATCTATACTCAGAGAAAAGATCTGGAGCAGGAAATAGAGTTGCGGCAGATTGCGGATAAGAAAGTGATAGCCCATCGAGAAAGATTGCTCTTGATAAATTCTATTTTAAGGCATGATATTACCAATAATCTGACAGTCATTAAAAGTGCTTTTAGGCTATTCAAAAGAAAAAAGGATGTACAGGTTATGGAAGATGCTTCTGCTTATATTGATAAAAGTATAAAACTCATACGTAGAATGAGCATTTTGGGTAAAGATAATAATCTAAACCAAGATTTAATGAATTATGATGTTAGACAAATTCTGGAATCAATAATGATTGGAAATGACTCGATTGAATTTAATTTGAAAGGAAATTGCAGCATTCTGGCAGATGAATCCATCGAATCGGTTTTCGATAATATTATAAGGAATGCAATCACACATGGCAAAACAAATCGTATTGACATTAACATTACAGAAAAAGGAAAAATCTGTGAAGTAAGTATTTCTGATTACGGAGTTGGCATACCGGAAGATGTGATGAATAAGATTTTTGATGAGAATTTTATTTATGGGAAAACAGTTAATACGGGCATCGGACTTCACATCGTGAAAACAGCTATGAATAATTTTGGAGGAGATGTTCTCGTAGAAAAAAATGAACCACAGGGTACTACATTTGTATTAGAATTTTTAAGTTCATAATTACTTGTAAATAAAAAGGATAATTGCATCTATGAAAACAGATATTGAAAATATTGAAATCGATCTTTTCCTGGAAGCTGTATTTAAATGCTATGGTTACGATTTCAGACATTATGCCAGAGCATCGCTAAAGAGAAGGATCAAAAAGCTAATAAAAAAGAACGGATATAAAAGAATAAATGATATGACTTCAGATATTCTACATGATCGATCTTTTTTTGAAAAAGTAGTTTATGACTTCTCGATCACTGTTACGGAAATGTTCCGTGATCCTTCATTTTACCGGAACTTGCGTGAAAAAATTATTCCCTATCTTAAAACATATCCCTTTATAAAAATCTGGCATGCTGGCTGTGCTACCGGTGAAGAGGTATATTCACTGGCTATTTTATTAAAGGAAGAAGGAATCTACAATAAAACTACCATCTTTGCTACAGATTTTAATGGAGATGCCCTAGAAACTGCCAGGCAAGGAATTTATTCATTGAAAGATATGCAGACTTACACGACAAACTATCAGAAAGCTGGAGGCAAAGCTTCTTTTGCTGATTATTATCATGCTAAGTATAAATCGGCAATTATGAGCAATGCACTTTCCCAGAATGTAACATTTGCAAATCATAATCTGGTTACAGACAGCGTTTTTGGAGAAATGCATCTGATACTTTGCCGCAATGTACTGATCTATTTTAATCGAGAGTTACAAAATCGTGTTTTATCATTATTCAATGAGAGCCTTGTAAAGAGAGGTTTTTTGGCTCTTGGAAGCAAAGAATCAATCCAGTTTTCAAGCCTTGAAAATGATTTCAACCCAATTGATAAAAAAAATAAGATTTTCCAGAAGATCAAGCAAGCTAATATATGATGCATCAAATAAAACTGAATCTAAAAGAATTCAAATGTATTGTGATCGGCGTCTCTGCTGGTGGCATGGAGGCTCTAAGCAAATTATTAGCATCATTACCTGCTGATTTTCCACTACCAGTTATTATTGTGCAGCATCTTCACAAAACATCTACCGGATATTATCTTGAATATTACAATGAAAAATGTTCATTATTTGTAAAAGAAGCCGAACAGAATGAAACAATCAAAGCCGGGAATATCTATTTTGCACCACCGGATTATCATTTGCTGGTCGAAGATAATGAAACCATGATATTATCTTCTGATGAGAAGGTGAATTATTCGCGTCCATCTATCGATATACTTTTTGAAAGTGCTGCTGATGCATATAGAGAAAAACTGATTGGCATAATTTTAACTGGAGCCAATAATGATGGAGCTGAAGGGATGAGAATCATTAAGCAAAAAGGCGGCTTCACAATTGCCCAGAATCCACTTGAAGCTGAATTTCCGGTTATGCCGCAATCTGCCATTGATACAGGCACGATCGATTTTATTCTTACATTAAATGAAATAATTAATGAACTTATAAAGCGGTACAAGTAAGGAGTTGAAATGATAAGATTTAAAGATTACCCTATTGGAATAAAATTATCCATTCCATTCCTGATTATTATATTATTGATGTCTTTATTAACAACCATTATTAATACTCATTTCTTAAATCAAAATTTCAATAAAGAAATTAGCAGAAATCTTGAAAATAAACTTAAAGTTACAAATGATTTAATTAAATCGCATTCTGAAGCTGCTTTAGGGATAGCATCAACAATCTCAGAAATGGAATTGGTGAAAAAAGCTTATACTGAATACCGTAGAACACAAAATCTTGAAAAAAGTCGTAATATGCTAATTGATGAATTTGATAGTATTTCTGCTAAATTGAATAAAGGATCAGATATACCAGCTCGCATCCATTTTCATGTTCCACCTGCCAGGTCATTATTGAGATGTTGGAATAGTGCTGGTGGAGACGATTTCTCTGATTTTAGAAATTCAATTCTTAAAGTATCAAACACACAAAAACCGGTGATGGGAATTGAGGTTGGCCGAACAGGATTAATGATAAGGGGAATATCTCCGATCTTTACTCTCAATGATGAATTTGCTGGATCAGTTGAATTTATTACACCATTTTTAGAGATTAAAAAACATTTGATTTCAGAAAGTGGAGAAGTCGCTTTTTTTATATTAAAAGATATGACTAAAAATATTCGCCTTTTTTCTGATAATAATGATCAATCAATAAAATATAAAGGAGTAAAATATCAAATTATAGATTCAAATTCCAATAGTTTTAATCTTGATATTGTATTTAACTATTTGCTTAGCAGAAAGATAACTGAACTTGAAATGTTTAAAAAAGATAGTTATTATTATGCAATGAGTCCCATATACAATTTTGATAATAATGCAGTTGGTTTGGTTGTTTATCAAGAAGATATATCAGATTACATAAAAAATCGTAATACATTGAATTTTTTAATAATTAGTTTATCAGTACTATTAGCAATCGGTGGTATAATATTTATTCTCATTCTAATCCGCAAAGTTATTACTAAACCTTTAATGATGATTAACAAGGTTTCAAGACAACATATTTTAGGAGATATTGAGCATAAAATCGAATACAACAGCAAAGATGAAGTCGGATTACTGGCTTCGTCTTTCAGAAAATTACAGAAAAGTATGCTTGCTATCACAAATCATGCAAAAACAATTTCATCGGGTGATTATAGCATAGAAATAAAGCTCAGATCAGAAAAAGATGAACTGAGTATAGCACTAAATGAGATGACCAAATCACTTCATAAAACTTCAAGGGAGAATGAAATACAAAATTGGCTTAAGACCGGACAGAATAAGCTAAGTAATAAGATGCGTGGGGACCAAGATATAAAAACTCTATCCAAAACAGTAATCACTTTTATAGTAAAGTATTTAAAAGCTCAGATCGGCAGTGTTTATATTGTTGATGAAAGTAAAAAAAGCCTCGTTTATACTGGCAGCTATGCCTTATCAAAAGGAAAGGATGTGATTCGTAAAATTAAATTCGGTGAGGGCTTAGTTGGACAAGCAACACTTGAAAAAGAGATAATAACTCTTTCTGATATTCCTGATAATTATATAAATATAAATTCTACATTTGGAGAATTTGTTCCAAAGACTCTTTTAATAGCACCATTCATGTTTGAAAACAACGTACTTGGTGTAATGGAATTGGGTTCTATAAACGAGTTTACAGCTCTTGAGATAGAATTTATAAAATCTACTCTGGAGAACATTGCCATTGCTTTTAATTCAACCCTTTCAAGAGAGCAGTTAAAAATGATACTAGAAAAGACAAATAAACAGGCAGAAAAACTTAAGGAACAACAAGAAGAATTGCGTGCATCTAATGAAGAACTGGAAGAACAAACAGAAGAACTTAGAGCTTCTACAGAAAAATTTAAAACCCAGCAAGAAGAATTGCAAGCCATCAACAAAGAATTAGAAACTAATAATTATATGAATGAAAAGAGAACGGAGAGTTAAAATGAAGACCACGAATTTTATTGCTAAAAGTTTAAGTGCTAAGTTAACAATTTTGTTTCTTATTATATCAATTATTCCAATCGTTATCATTGCTATTATAAGCAATCTTAGTTCGCGGAATGTACTTGAACAAAGTGCTTTCGAAAAATTAGAATCTGTTGGTACTTTCAAGGGTGATCAAATTGTTGCATTTATTAGTAGAAAATTCAGGGATCTGGAAATTCTTTCACAAGCTGATAATATTACAAGAGCATTTGATATTTTATATAAATATCATGATGAAAGTGGTGCTACTACAGAGAGTAACTTTGATGTGTCAACTGCCAAGTATAAAAAAATATATAATGAAATTGATCCATTTTTTAAAAAATACATAAAAAGATATAATTTTGAAGATATTTTCCTTATTTGCTCAGATCATGGGCATGTAATGTACACAGCATTAAAGGAAGATGATCTGGGAACTAATTTAGCATTGGGTAAATATCGCTATAGTGGTTTAGGAAAATTATGGAATAAAGTTATCAGCAATAGAAAAAATATAATGGTAGATTTTTCTTATTATAGTCCATCAGCAGAGAACGCTGCATTTATTGGGACACCGGTTTTTGATGCTAATGGTAAATTAATTGCTGTAATTGCCATGCAATTAAGTCTTGAAAAAATAAATGAAATCATGCAGGGAGTAATCGGTCTGGGTGAAACTGGAGAAACTTATATTGTTGGTAATGACTATTTAATGAAATCAGATTCAAGGTTTGATACCGAATCAACCATTCTTAGGCAAAAGGTTGAAACGCAAAGTGTTAAACTTAGCTTACAGGATAAATCTGGAACACATATTATTAAGGATTATAGAGGTATCTCTGTTTTAAGTTTTTATAAAGATGCTGGATTAAATGAAAATTTTGGAACTGATTTTGATTGGGTAGTAATTGCTGAAATTGATAAGGATGAAGCATTTTCTCCGGCAACAAAATTGGTTAGACGAATATTAATGATAGGAATTTTATTAATGATTCTTGTTATATTTGTATCAATATATTTTTCAGGTACTCTTTCAAAACCTATTAAGAAGATTACAAAAATTGCTAACTCAATTGCATTAGGAGATTTGAATCATAATTTGAATATTAAACGTAAAGATGAGATAGGAAATCTGGCAGAGTCGTTTAGAGATCTAAAAAATAACACACTTGCAATTGTAGATTATTCCAAGCTTGTTTCTTCTGGTGATTATACTGCAAAATTGATACCCAGATCATCTAAGGATGAGTTAATCATTGCATTGAATAAAATGACAAGTAAAGTTAATAATGCTTCAATAGAAGGAGATTTAAGGAATTGGCTTAAAACCGGGCAGAACAAATTAAATAAAAAGATGCGTGGTGATCAGAATGTAATTAGTCTATCCAGATCGATCATTACATTCCTTGCAAAATATATTGATGCCCAGATAGGAGCTTTATACTTGGTTGAAGAAGAATTGAATGAACTTAAATTAACGGGTAGTTATGCTTTTACTGTTCGGAAAAATTTAAATTCCAGAATTAAATTTGGAGAAGGTTTGGTCGGACAAGCTGCTTTTGAAAAGGAGATGATCACGCTTTCCGATATCCCTGAAGATTATATCAGAATCAATTCTTCTTTGGGTGACGTAGTACCAAAGAATATTATGGTTGCCCCATTCATTTTTGAAGATAATGTGCTCGGCGTGGTCGAGTTAGGTTCTATTAAAGAATTTTCTGTAGTTGAAATGGACTTTATTAATTCTGCATTGGAGAATATCGGCATTGCGGTTAATACATCCATATCTCGCGTGAAACTAAAAACACTATTAAACGTGACACAAAATCAATCTGAAGAATTACAAACTCAACAGGAAGAGCTTAAGGCATCCAATGAAGAATTAGAAGAACAAACAGAAGAATTGAAAGTGTCAACAGAGAAACTGAAGGAGCAACAGGAAGAACTTAAAGCAACCAATGGAGAACTGGAAGAAAAAACTGAATCCCTTGAAAGACAGAAAAATGAGATTATGGAACAGAATAGATTGATCGAAGTTGCTAGAAAAGAAATTGAAAAGAAAGCAGAGGATCTGGCAATTGCCAGTAAATACAAATCAGAATTTCTGGCAAATATGAGCCATGAACTCAGAACTCCACTCAATAGTTTGCTAATCCTTTCCAGAGATCTGGCTGATAACAGTAAAGGAAATCTTCTTGAGAAACAGATTGAATCTGCTGAAATTATTTATGCTAGTGGAAATGATCTGCTAAACCTGATAAATGAGATTCTTGATCTTTCCAAAATTGAAGCAGGCAAGATGATTGTAAATATTCAGGATGTATTTCTGGCTGACCTGTCTAGAAGTATAAATAGAAATTTCCAACACCAAACCAGGTTAAAAGAACTAGAATTGAAAGTTCATATTGCAGAAAATCTGAGCGAAAGTATATTATCAGATCAACAGAGAATTGAGCAGATAATTAAAAATTTACTTTCTAATGCTATTAAATTTACTGAAACAGGTAGTATAACAGTAGAGTTTAAACAACCTGATCCTGAGATGAATCTTTCTAAAAGTGGACTTAAATATCAAAATTCAATAGCAATAAGCGTTACAGACACAGGTATTGGTATTCCTGCAAATAAGCTGAGTGCCATTTTTGAAGCGTTCCAACAGGCAGATGGCAGCACTTCCAGAAAATTCGGAGGAACTGGACTTGGACTTTCCATATCCCGCGAACTTGCAAAACTGTTAGGTGGTGAACTTCAACTTAAAAGTAAAGAAGGGAAAGGATCAACTTTTACGATCATTATTCCGAAAATTATAAAAGAATCTGTTACGAGTGATATTGTTGATAGACGAAAATCTAAAGAACGTAGAATAGAACATACAGTTCCAAAAATTGCCGAGCGTAAAGATAATAAACCTGCTCCATCTATAGATGATGATAGAAACGATATAACCGAGAATGATAGAAAAATATTACTAGTTGAAGATGATCTTAATTTTGCAAAAACTTTACGTACTTTTTGCAGAGATAAGCATTTTAAATTTCTACATTCCGGAGATGGTGAAACTGGATTACAACTAGCAAAAGAGTATATTCCAGATGCCATAATCTTGGATATAAAATTACCAGGGATAGATGGATGGTGTGTATTGGACAGTTTAAGGGAAAATCCTCACTTGCGTCATATTCCTGTACATATGATGTCTGCAATGGAAGAAACGATCGATGCTTTTCAAAAAGGCGCCATAGGCTATTTAATGAAACCAGTGAACAAAGATCAGCTTG
>Ga0307991_1002364_pt1 | contig 12802 bp, 11 predicted proteins | sample EllFjometagen131_FD_203146 | JGI IMG/M metagenome (GOLD analysis project Ga0307991, IMG submission 203146) | Marine microbial communities from Ellis Fjord, Antarctic Ocean - #131 | ecosystem: Environmental > Aquatic > Marine > Unclassified | place: Southern Ocean | collected 2014-10-08
GCTCCTGACCACCGCCTTTGGTCTGCTGGTGGCGATTATGGCCTATGTCGCTTACAACTATCTGGTCGCCCGGGTAGGCAAGCTGGTGGTGGATATGGAGATCAGCGCGACCGAGGTGGTAAATATCCTCTCCGAGAAAGATTCTTCAGAATGATTGATCAACCACGAAGGACACCCCCGTACGGTTGCCCTACGGGGCGGAGAAAGATCACGAAGGTTTATTGGGAGATGAGCTATATTGTGATTTTTCTCAATTATCCTTCGTGTACTTCGTGGTTTATTAGAGATTTTGTGTCTTCAATCGGATAAAAACAGGTTTATATGAAGTTTAATCGAAAAACATCCATGGAGAAAGGACGGCTCGATATCACGCCTTTGATAGATGTCGTTCTTCTTCTGCTGATCTTCTTCATGCTCACTTCGAGCTTTATCACCCCGGCGGGCTTGCGAGTGGACCTACCCGAATCATCGGTTGCTGAACCTCAGGAGAAGGAGAATCTGGTTGTGGTAGTCTCGGAAGAGGGAGAATTATATCTTGATGATGAATTGATCTCCTGGGAGACTCTTCAAGACCGTCTGGCTGCCGATTTATCCGGCGGCCAGGATCGGGTATTAATTTTGAAAGCAGATAAGGAAACCCGCCATGGGATGGTGGTTCGGGTGATGTCTTTGGCCCGGGAACTCGGCTGGAAGCGGATGGCAATCGCGGCTCAGCCGGAGAGTCAGTCCACTAATTGACAAATTGTCTCCCCCTACCTCGCCCCCTTTGCTGTCCACTAATTACACTAATTTGCACTAATTGATTCCCACCACCTCTCCCTCTATTTAGAACTACGAATTACGCGAATTGCGCGAATTTTAAAAGATAAGGAAAAAAGAGCCAAGTTCAGTGAATTATTCCACTGTCAGCCGTTAACCGACAACTATCAACTTTCTTTTTTCCTACCTCGCCCCCATTTTTGTCCACGGATTCTTGTCCCGAAGGAAGCGGGGACACGAATTACTCTGATTGATCCCCTCGCCTCGGCCCCTTTTTTGTCCACTAATTACACTAATTTACACTAATTGCTTCCCCCGCCTCGCCCCCTTTTTAGAACTACGAATTACGCGAATTTCACGAATTTAAAATGCCGTTGAACAGCCTGCCCGCCATAGTTCTTGTGCTCGCATCCCGATTATTTCGGGGCATCCCGAACTTGATTCGGGGCTTTAACCTTGGCTTTTCACTTCGACATTCGACATTCGATATTCTGCGGTTCGATATTCGCTTTTCGTTCACCGAGGCCTTTTTATTTGCAAACCAGCCGTCGCTCTTCGAGCTATGGCGGGTCAAGAAAGCCGCAAAATCCGCAAGAAATCCCCCCGCCCCGGCCCCTTTTTGAAACCACGAATTCCTGCCCCGAAGAAAGCGGGGTCACGAATCCACGCGAATCTGAAAAAGTTCCCATGTACAATTATGCTCTTGACTTTAGGAATAAATAAACTAAGATGCATAATATGAATTATTCATCATTACAAATGAGAGAAGTCTTTCATCTGGAATTTCTCCGTGAATTGGTTAAAGTAATTCCGACTTCCGCCTTTGTGCTGAAGGGAGGAAGTAATATTAGATTCTTCTTCGGTTCCGTCCGTTATTCTGAAGATATGGATATAGATATCAGGGAAATCCCTGTCCACAAGCTGCAGGAAAAGTGTCTGGATATAATCAATTCCCGGACCTTACTAAATCGGCTTAAAACCTTTAGCATAGAAGATGTTGTACCTCCAGATATGCAATATGCCAAACAGACTGAAACAGTTCAGCGCTTTAAAATTCATTTAGTTACCTCGGCCGGAGATGATTTATTTACCAAGGTAGAGTTTTCCCGGAGAGGATTCGATTCCGCATATAAATCCGAACCGATCTCAAACTCTGTTCTTGCGGGATATCATCTTCCTCCGCTGATTATCCCTCATTATCAGGCGGAAGCTGTTCTGAAGCAGAAGATAAACGCGCTGGTATCACGGAAGAAAGTAGAAGCAAGAGATGTATTCGATCTTTATATACTCAGTCCGAGGATAGAGAATTTACAGATAAAACAAACCCCAACCCTGTCATCAGAGGTAAAGCGCCTGGCTTGTGAACGAATCTATTCCATAGATTATCACCAATACAGAGATCAGGTGGTCGAATATCTATCTTATGAAGACAAAAAATATTATGACACGCGAGAGATGTGGGACGAAATTAGATTGGTTGTACTCAGGTTGTTAAAGGGGTCTCAATGATGAATAAGGTCTCTGTAATCCAGGCGATAGGGAATGTCAATCGGTCGGTATTTACCACCCGGGAGATCGCGACATTGTGCTGGGGAAGTCTTTCGTCAACCAGCCAGTCTCTCGCTCTTCTCTCCGAAAAGGGGGTGGTTAAAAAGATAACTCGCGGCATATGGGCTTTACCGTCTCATCCAAATTTTACCCCGTTTATGGTGGTCCCATTTCTTACTCCGGAACAGAGAGTATATGTCTCTTTCATATCGGCATTGCACTTATATGGAATGATTGAACAGATACCACAGGTTATGTATATTGCTACCACGGGTCGCGGCCGTATTATCAACACGAGCGTTGGCACCTACTCATTTCATCAATTGAATCCTCAACTATTCAGGGGTTTTGAGTGGTACGGGAAGAGGCAGGATTTTTTAATCGCTTCTCCTGAGAAAGCATTGATAGATTGTCTATACATCTCAAGCCGGAAAGGGAAGCGTTTCGGTTCGTTTCCGGAACTTGAGATTGCTCCTGATTTTAGTTTTGATCGGGCGAAAGAATGGGTGAATTTAATCCCGGATAAGAGAATTCGAGGATATGTATCCAGAAAATTGGAAGAAATAAAGTCGGAGATCTTGGAAGCCCGGAGGAGAGAATAGAGTTTATGAACTTTGTTGATTTCATTATTGGATTTCCGATCAGAACCTTTTCATTGATTGTTCTGGGAGCTTTAGGGCGCAATCGGGTGGTGGGGTTTCTCTCCAAACATGGAATCTCCATCCCGGGTTTTCGTCTGGATAAGGTCCCGGATGAGATTCTCATCGAAACGCTTTACTGGGAATGCGCTGATGATATGGGACTTCTCCAGTTGCTGCAGGAAGAGCTTGATCGGGCTAACCGGGAGGTGATGGAGTCTTTAAGGCGGTGTAAAGTTAAAAATGTTCAGAAGGAGATAGATAGAGTTGATGAGATTGAAGATGCCGGAGAACTGTCTCGATATCTCTGGGCCGCTCTCCGTGACAGCCGAAAGAAAGTAAATCAGGTGGCGGTTGAGATTGTCGCCGGGATTGAAGGGATGCTTGATATGGATGAAGAGGAGGAGTATGGAGCTGAAGTTGATCCGGCAGAAGAGGAGGGGGGAGAAGAGATTGCCGCTCCGGATAAAACCAGGAAGAAGAGCGGGCAGTTTCTTGAAGCGGGCGATGGGAATGAGGGGCGCCACCGTGAGAATGAGATCGATGACGGTATAGTTCCGGAAACGACTGGAGAAGCCGGCCGGATTCTTTCCGGCCTGCGGCAGTCCGGGGAGAACTGGAACAATGAGGTGAAGAAACTGGAGAAATACCTCAAGGTGGTTGAGGCCAGGTCAGAACAAGATCACCGCCGGGCCGAGAAAAGAAAGAAAGATATCGGGGAACGAGATGACCAGATCCGGAAGCTCCGGGTAGAGCGCAAAGACCTGAAAAAGCAGATTCAGTTATTGAAGAAAGAAAAATCCGGAAGGCCGGAGGAACTGATTCACAAAATCGATGAGATGAAGAGCAAACTCAGCGCTTTGAAACGAGATAACCGGAAGCAGGATCATCAGATTAAAGAAGGGAAGAAGGACCGGGAAAAGATCGGGGAGATCAGGGAAAGACTTATTCGGGCCGGGATGGAGCTGGATTCGGTCAGGAAAAAACTAAAAGCAAAAACCCATCGCTGCGTCGAACTGGAGAAGAAGATAGAGGGCATGGAGGAGCAAATCATCCGGTTAAAGGAGGCGGATAAACTGCCGACCACCCGCCGCTCCCCCTCGGGTGACCGGGAACGGATTGGTATCTACCTCGACAGTCGAAATGTTTATTATACTGTTCGGAACACTTTTGACGGGGGGAGGGTGGATATCAAGGAGCTGATTACCAGGATCTCTCGGGGGAGGAAGGTGGTCCGGGCCATCGCTTATGTGGTCCAGGCCGACTTTGACGACAAGAGAGCTTACTTCAATATGCTCGGTCACAACGGTTTTCAGGTTAAGCGTCGCGATCTGAAAATCCGTCGTGATGGGAGCATGAAAGGAGATTGGGATATGGGGATGGCGCTCGATCTTATGCGTCACTACGATCATCTGGATACCATCGCCCTGGTGAGCGGTGATGGTGATTTCCGGGATCTGGCGGCATATCTTAAGAGTCAGGGGGTAAAGATCGAGGTTTACGGGGTGGATTCCTGCACCGCGCTGGATTTGAAGCAGGTTGCCGATCTTTTTGTCCCGATAGACCGGAAGTGGCTTCTCCGGGAGTAGAAAATGGAAGAATATTCAGAGATAGAGTTTAAGCGGATTCGGAAGAAATGCAGGTCCTGGTTCAAGGGTTTTTCGAGAAGCGATTTTTTCTCCAGACTTAATATTGAGCAGCAGGAGGACGCCTGGAGCGTGATAGATTTTTTCGCGGAATACTCATATTCCCATCTTGGTCTGACGCCGGAAGAATGGGATGAAGAATCTCTGGAAGAATGCTGCCTGGAGATATTGCCGAGAAAAGTTTCGGTGGAAATTGAATTCTTTTGGCTCATTGCTCCGGTTCTGCATGCGTTCTTCTTATTCCTGGGCGAGACGGGTAAACTGGAGAATGGTTTAAAACTGGCAAGAAGGGTGGAGGGATTGAATGACGATATCGTGCGTAACGCGGCCAATCCGGAAAATTGGGGGATGGCCAAGTCATTTGTTATGCGGGCAATGAAGAAGGAATTGATCCCACGGATCAAGAAGAGATGAACAAGTTCATTCAGCGCGGAAAAATTAAATTTTCAGATGACGCGGCGATTCCTCAGGAGCCTCACCCGTTGCAATTTCTTCCCTCGGATCCTCAGTCCGAAGTCGGCGTTAACGATCCCTGCCCCTGTGGCTCCGGGAAGAAATACAAGAAATGCTGTATGCAGAAGGAGAAAACCAAACCGGTCCCCGAACCGGAAAGAGGCGGTAGATGGGTTGATATGGTAGAAGACGTGGCGTTTGACGGACCGGAAGCCCCTCGTTTCGGACGATTGAGCATAATGAGGACTCTCGATCAGATGACGAGGGACCCCGAGAGTCTCAAGCGCCTGGAAGAAAACGCGGAAGCGATGACACCGGGGATAACCCGGATCAAACCCCTTAAGGATAAGATCCTGGAACGGTGGAATCTGGCCCGGGTAGAAGAGATGAGTTCCCCCGAAATTATTGCTAAATTGAAGGATCTGAGGATTGATTTTGACGAGCGGCTCTTTAAGAGATGGGCAAAAAACTACACATCGGCGGTTCAACTGGCCGATGAGTGTTATTATCCTATCGCGGGAGAGGTGGGTATGGAAGATGATGATTTTATCTGGCTGGCGATAATTGAACTATGGATGCGATATATTCCCCATCGTCCCAATATCGAGATGCTTGATGACGGTATCCAGGCGGGATATTATCTGGTTGAAGAGAACAATTACCCGGAGGCGATGCAAGTATGGAGGGCTACCTGGAATGTAAGTAAAAAAATAATTCCTCGCTGGATTAAATCGATCGAGGAGGCGGATTCTTTTCTCTATGAGCCGCTAACTCAGTCTATCTACAACTGGAGCGGAGATTATGAGATGGAACTTTATAATGCCGGTCTTGAGGATAAGAGTTATTTTAGAAACAGGATTCAATATTGTTGGGAGTTCCGTCGAAAATTTCCGGAATCCGATGAGTCTTTTGTCTGCAAGATGCTCCAGGGTGAAGCGGAGTCCTGGGGAGGGCTGGGAAAATTCCGCGAAGCGGATAGGAATTTTCAGAGGCTGATTAAAAAGTTTCCCGATAATACCTGGGCTTACGTGGCATGGGGAGATCTTTATTCAAATGACAGGATTTATCGGGAGTATGATAAAAGCGATTACAGTCGGGCCGAAGAGATCTACCGGTTGGGGCTTGAGCGATGTGAGACCAACCTTGACGTTCTCAAAGATCGGATTAAAGGACTGTCGAAAAAGGGTGTTGATTGAATGGTAGTTCCCTATGAGCAATTATGCGTTTGACTTTAGACTGCAACCGGAGTCAGAGTAAAAACTCTTGCCAGCCGAGATGCAGCTTTAATATTGCCTTCTCTTAAAGCCTCACGTACTTGATCGAGCTTATAAGCATCATCTAAAGAAAGGTATGGGGACCAGCTTGTTTCTGTCTCGATTAACTCGATATCTACTTCCGCCACATATTCTCTCTCATGTACGAGTTTAATGTAATTCCTGGTAGTCATTATTTTCTCCTTATACCATTTTCCTGGATATTCTGATTTTATTTTCTTCCTTATTTCCGGTCCGGGCGTGTTCATAGATATAAGGTTCGATGATTTTGTTTATTGTTCCCCGGAGTGAGCGGGCGCCGGTGTCTTTTTTGATAGCCTCGGCGGCAATGGCTTCTAACGCGCCCAGGGCTAAGAGCAACCTTGACTCCGGGAATCCGTTGTGATATCTGTTTTATAGTTTTTCGTTATTACATTCCTTTGTTGTTGTTGTTGTTAATAGTAGATATAAAATGCCTGCACCACAACCTATCCTTGATCTGGTTGAGAGGTTTGATCGGCATCGCGATTCTTATCTCTCTCCCGGCTATAATGAGACCCAGGTAAGGCGGGAGTTTATTGATCCTCTGTTCAAAGCTCTGGGGTGGGACGTTGATAATGAGAAAGGGTTCTCCGAGCAGTGGAAGGAGGTGGTCCATGAAGATGCCATCAAAGTCGGCGCCGCGACCAAGGCCCCGGATTACTCCTTCCGGTTGGGGGGGCGGCGACTCTTCTTTCTTGAAGCCAAGAAACCCTCGATCAATCTGAAGGAGGATCCATCCCCGGCCTATCAGCTCCGCCGCTATGGGTGGACCGCCAAGCTGCCTCTCTCCATCCTGACCGATTTTGAGGAGTTTATTGTCTATGATACCCGGATCCGCCCTGCCGCCGGGGACAAGGCATCCAAGGCCCGGATTCTTTATATCCGCTATGATGAATACCCCGAGCGATGGGATGAGATTGCCTCGATCTTCTCTCCCCGGGCGATCCAGGAAGGGGCCTTCGATAAGTACGTCCAATCGGCCACCAAAAAGCGCGGGACCGCTGAGGTGGACCAGGCCTTCCTGGCTGAGATAGAGGAGTGGCGTGAACTCCTGGCCCGGAACATCGCTATCCGGAATTCCGGCCTCTCCCAGCGCGAACTCAACTTTGCCGTCCAGCGGATCATCGACCGGATCATCTTCCTCCGCATCTGCGAAGACCGGGGCGTTGAGGATTATGGGCGCCTCCAGGTTCTCCTCAACGGCGCCAACGTCTACCCGCGCCTCCGTCAGATCTTCGAACGGGCCGACGAGCGCTACAACTCCGGCTTGTTCCATTTTTATAAGGAGAAAGACCGCCCCGATCCGCCCGATCTCCTCACCCCGCAATTGACCATCGACGATAAGGCGATAAAGGCCATCATCCGCCGCCTCTACTATCCGGAGAGCCCCTATGAATTCTCGGTTATGCCGGCGGAGACTCTCGGCCATATCTACGAACGTTTCCTCGGCAGCGTCATCCGCCTGACCCCGGGCCACCGGGCCATAATAGAAGAGAAGCCCGAAGTCCGGAAAGCCGGCGGGGTCTATTATACCCCGACCTACATCGTTGATTATATCGTCAAAAATACCGTAGGAAAACTCCTGGAGGATAAAAAGCCCGGTCCCCGGGGCGGCGTCAGCAAACTCCGCGTTCTCGATCCCGCCTGCGGATCCGGCTCCTTCCTGCTGGGCGCCTATCAATACCTCCTCAACTGGCACCAGGAACAATACGCGAAAGACCCGGACCGATGGACGAAAGGGAGCAACCCCGCCATCTTCCAGGACCGCCGGGGCGAATGGAGACTGACCACCGCCGAACGAAAGCGAATCCTGATCAACAACATCTACGGCGTGGACATCGATCCCCAGGCCGTAGAGGTAACCAAACTCTCCCTCCTCCTCAAAGTGCTGGAAGGGGAGAATGCCGAGACCTTGGGCCGACAGCTCAAGCTCTTTCATGAGCGAGCGCTCCCCGATCTTGGAAACAACATAAAATGCGGCAACTCCCTGATCGGCAACGATTACTACGACCGCCACCAGATGGACCTATTCAATGAAGATGAAATGATCCGCATCAACGCCTTCGATTGGGATTCCGAATTCTCCGAAACGATGGATCCCGGAGGTTTTGATTGCATAATCAGCAACCCACCATACATCCGCATCCAAACAATGAAGACTTGGGCGTCGACCGAGGTGGAATTTTATAAGCAGTATTACGTGGCGGCGGGAAAGGGCAATTATGACATTTACGTTGTATTTGTGGAGAGGGCGATGCAATTGCTCAACCAGCAAGGGAGGATGGGTTACATCCTACCTCACAAATTCTTCCAGGCAAAATATGGTGCCCCACTGCGTGAGCTGATTTCCGGAGGGAAGCACCTGGGAGAGATCGTCCATTTTGGTGATCAACAGGTCTTCGAGAAGGCGAGTACCTATACTTGCTTGCTATTTCTCAATAAAACGGAAAATAAGAACTTCCGTTTCGTAAAGGCCCATAACTTGCATGCATGGCGAATCAATGGCGAGGCAATCAAGGGTAAAATCCAAGCCGATAGGGTTACAAAATTGGAATGGAATTTTATTGTGGGGGTGGGAGCATCGATATTTGAGCGCCTTAGCGAGATGCCGGTAAACTTGGGAAATGTGGCACCAAAAATCTACCAGGGATCAATCACCAGTGCTGACACAGTTTTTCTGTTTAAAGAATACCAAAATGAAAATGAAAGTATTGTTGATGTCTGGTCGAAAGAATTGAATTGTGAAGTCAAAATAGAGAGGGATATTCTCAAACCAGTAGTTCGAAGTGGTAAGATAGGTCGATATTCAGCCAATCCCACAGCACTCGTACTCTTCCCTTACAAAATCAAGAAATGTGCGGCACAACTTTATACCACAGCAGAGATGCGAGAACAATACCCTCTGGCCTGGGCATATCTCAATCAAAACAAGCGCCTCCTCGAAAACCGCGAGGGAGGAAAGTTTAAGGATCAACAATGGTATCGCTTTGGTCGTTCGCAAAATCTGGGCATGTGGGAACAGCCCAAGCTAATGATTCCTTATATGATTAAAGATCTTGCTGCCTATTACGATCAAAATGACAGTTTCTACTTTATCAATGTTACAACGGGTGGATACGGCATTATCGCCGATGAGACGATGATCAGCTACCCGTATTTATGCGGTTTGTTGAACTCTCGATTGTTGGATTTCTATCTCAAGCAAGTATCCACTAGCTTTCGTGGTGGATATTTGGCGGCAAATAAACAGTTCATCGAACAGCTTCCCATCCGCACCATTAACTTTGACGACCCGGACGAAATCACCCGCCACGACAAAATGATTTCATTAGTTGAGCGTATGCTCGACTTGAACAAACGACTTGTATCTTCAACGGCTGAACATAATCGGACATTACTGAAACGTCAGATTGCCGCCACGGACCGGCAGATTGATCAGATGGTGTACGAGCTTTATGGGTTGACTGATGACGAAATCCTTATTGTCGAGCAAATGACGTAGTAGTCGTGAAAATCATGTATAATTTGAACAACCCGGAAAAATGGCAGGCCGCCAGTCACCCCGATCTTTGCAAACGGAAACCCGAAGATCTCTTTCAGTCCGAGTTTGCCGAGCGCTATAATCGTCTGCACAACGATATCTGGCTGCGTTTTATACAATTGCACGGCACCATTTATACCCTTGAACAATTGCAACACTTTCCATTCGCCTATTTGTATTGTCCAGGAGACATGGAATTCTGGCACCTGGTAAAACTTAACTTCTTCGAGATGGCTATTGTATCTCTTCATAGTCTGGTAAACGACCAAGGGACTGACTCTCACACAATTCCTAAGTTTAAAAACGAGATTTCCGCCGGGCCATGGTTGGATCAGGGTATGCTTGATCTCTTCAATCAAACATTGAAAGAACGGAAGTTCGATAGGAACATCAAAGAAATTGCCGACCGTATTAAAGAGGTTCGCCATAATTATATTGCGCATAGATTGGTTGATAAGCAGACGGGATCCCCTAAGAAAAACCTATCCAGCGTAAGCCTTCGAGAACTTAGGGAACTATTTGATGCTGCGCATTCGTTGTTTGGTGCGCTTTCGTTCGGTTCGGCTTATGACACGCTTGCCGGTGACCTGTCCCCTGGCACGGTCGGTGGCAAACCTACTCGTACATGTCTTGATGAGGTATTGGACGCCGTAATCCGCGAGAGCTATTTCGTAAAAGAACCCGAGCTTAAGCGACTCTGGTGGTCTGATTTTCGGAAGCGCAAGGCACCTGAAGAATTGAAAATCCTGAATGAGCTCCGCCAGCGCGTGGGACTTCCCGAGGCATGACTTTGGGACTAATTGCACCTTGCCTGCCGCACGCAAGATCGACCAAATATCTTGCGAACTATACGACTTAACCGACTAAGAAATCGCCCTCGTTGAAAAAGCCATATCAGCAAAATGATTTTTCACAATTTGGTAATTTAGTTCAATTTAGCACTTTATGATGGGGCGGCCCGATTCTTATTGTGCGTCATATTCGTTAGAAAACGGGATATTAATAAATCCATAACATTAGATCAGCATGTTGCTCAATATAGAAATTCTAAATCGCAATCTTACCGAAGCGAAAGATATTTATAACGCCTTTCGAGAGGACTACCAATATCTAATCGAAGCGTTTAAAAGAGATCATGACAATCCCATAATCTGGCGACTTCTCATTCGTACTGGGTTTACCTATGTGGAGAGTTCGATTTTTTATTTACAGCAGGTGATAACTCAGTTCGACCGTCTAAATCTGTATTCAGAGGTTCGTGGTAACGTCAGGCTTTCGAAAATATTACAGGGCTTCGCTTCAAAACCGCTCTCTGTTGAAGAGACATCTCTAGTCGCAAACATTCTCTATCGATATAATCCTGTTGAAAGACTGAAGAAACTCCTCAAGCTTTTTACGAAATATTTCCACTTAGAGAAATCTACAGATTTTTCTTGCTTGGAGTGGCGCCTACTTCACGAAGCCTATTTATTAAGGAACCATCTCACCCATCCGAAAGATCGGACACCACTTGACTTAGACTTGGTGACGGTGAAAGGCTGTGTCGAAGGAATTGGATGGTATGTTGCGGAGTTCACCAAGCTGCAGCAACTATTCGTAATTAAAAGTAAAGTGGTTATAAAACAAATGGCTGAATTTGTGGACGAGCGCAAAGCGACCTAACAAGGCGGAGTGGACTCAAAAGGTGCAAAGTACCACAGGATCAGTGCCACAGGGAGTGCCACAGGGTTAGATCCCAAATACTAAATTTCAGGGAGATTATTGTTTTATTATATTTCATTTACCTGAATTATATCATAACCAGAAAAATCCATCTGCAAGGTGAAGCTTCTCAATTATGAAGAAAGACCACAAAAAGCTTTTCGATCAGGTTCAAAGAATTTATTGCCTGATTACTGAAGGAGAATATGAGGAAGCGTTAGTAACGTTGCGGCATCTACAGAGAAAAGGCAGAAAAAGCAAATTGGTGAAATTTAATAAAGTCGGTCTATTAATCGATATTGGCACAGGATTGAAGGATCAAAAACTTATACTTGAGGGGATCGATGCTGGGAAAGATTTATTAAAAGTGGATTTGAATAACAATAATAAAAAATCTCTTTATTATAATTTGGCAAATGGATATATGGCGCTATTTAAAATTGATTTTTCAGGAAGTAAAAATATTAAGAAAATAATAGAAAACAAAGAATTAAGAGAGGCAAAGAAATGGTTAAAAAAATCGGCAGAAGAATCGCATAATCTTCCTGTGAAGCAAAGATTACAACGTTGGACAAATTATGCTAATTGTCTTGATTCATTAGGGCGGGGCCTTGAAGCTTTAGATGCTTATGATGAAGTATTGAAGCTTGATCCTAATTTTGCAATGGCTATAGGAAACAAAGGTTTAGCGCTAAGATTCTTTGCTGATGTTTCAGGAAAATATTATAGGGCTGCTATGTATATAGAATCTTACCAGTTATTGAAAGCGGCTATAGAGAATGAGGATTTAGTTAAGGAAGGTTGTTTATCGGCTAAAAATGAATTTGAAGAAGAAATGCGCAAGATAGAAATGAAGTTCAAAGACACAAGTGTATTGTCGGGTAGTATAGCTCACCCGAAATATGACAAATCAGGAATGAGTAGCTTTGAGGAATTTTATATAGACTTTTGTTCAGCGAACAGACTATTTCTGAATTTGCATGTTCATGTAGAAGACTGCGAAGCGTCAATTCTCGATCCTGTTTTTATAAGCATAATTACACCGGTGGATGATAATGAAACTTTTTATCGACTTGCAAAATATATCAACCAAATAAAAGAGGATTATGCTGTTGCCAGGCTTCTACTGGCTCAATCGCAATTTCAAAGAAATGATTTCGATAGAATTAGCAGAAGAACTACTTTCGTAAATACCTTGGATTATTCCGATTTTAATATATA
>Ga0307991_1002366_pt1 | contig 12801 bp, 4 predicted proteins | sample EllFjometagen131_FD_203146 | JGI IMG/M metagenome (GOLD analysis project Ga0307991, IMG submission 203146) | Marine microbial communities from Ellis Fjord, Antarctic Ocean - #131 | ecosystem: Environmental > Aquatic > Marine > Unclassified | place: Southern Ocean | collected 2014-10-08
GGCCTCTGCTGTCGGTGGAATATTATTCCATGTTACATTAACCACACAGGTATCTGTATCCGTTAATCCGCCATTATCTGTGACAGTTAACTCAAAGGTTAATGATGCACCACCAGGGCCCACATCCGGGGCGGTAAACGTTGGTTGGGATGCTGCAGAATTGGAAAGTGCCACATTGGGGCCATCTGTTTGGCTCCATGCATACGAAGCGATGCCATCATCCGGATCTGAGGAATTGCTACCATCAAGCTTCACAGTATCGCCTTCATCCACTGTCTGATTGGGGCCTGATTCAGCATTCGGGGGTTGATTTACCCAGTCAGTCACTGTTACACGACAAACATCAGTATCAGTTAATCCACCATTATCCGTAACGGTTAATTCAAATATCAACAAGGCTCCGCCAGGGCCAACATCTGGAGCTGTAAATACTGGCCGGGATATATTTGCATTGGATAGCGTCACACCGGGACCGCCGGTCTGGTTCCAATGATAAGAAGCAATTCCGTCATCCGGATCTGATGATCCGGAACCATTAAGCGACACTACCGTCCCTTCAACGACTGCCTGATTGGGGCCGGATTCAGCCGTTGGGGGTTGATTTATCCATTCAGTAACCGCAACACCGCATACATCAGCATCCGTTAATCCACCATTATCCGTTACTGTTAATTCAAATGTCAGAGTAGATCCGACAGACCCGACAACGGGTGCGGTAAACGATGGCCTGCCAGCTGTTACATCCGAAAGTGTCACATTGACTCCGCCGGTCTGGTTCCAATGATAAGAAGCAATTCCGTCATCCGGATCTGTTGATCCGAAACCATTTATAAAAACCGTTGCGCCTTCATAAACCGCTTGATTCGATCCTGCTTCTGCTGTCGGAGATTGATTTATCCATGTTACAATTACCGTACAGGCATCAACACCGATTGATCCCGCCGTATCAGCAACTGTCAACTCAAATACAAGAGAGGCATCTCCCGTATCTAAATCCGGTGATGTAAATATGGGTTGAGATACATGTGCATTGGACAGCGTCACACTGGGACCGCTGGTCTGGCGCCAGAAATAAGATACAATACCGTCATCCAGATCTGATGATCCGGTTCCATCAAGTGTCACGGGCGTTCCTTCATCCACTGTCTGGGGATCACCCGCTTCAGCGGTTGGTGTTTCATTTATCCACGTCACAGTGACCGTGCAGGTATCAATATCCGTTAAGCCGCCATTGTCTGTTACTGTCAATTCAAAAATCAGCGAGGCGTTACCGGTGTCAAGATTTGGCGCTGTAAATGTTGGTTGAGAGACGCCTGTATGGGACAACGTTACATCCGGCCCGCCGGTCTGGCGCCAGAAATAAGATACAATACCGTCATCCGGATCCGACGAACCGGTTCCATCAAGTGTCACGGAAATGCCTTCATTCACTGTCTGGATATTACCCGCATCGGCTGTCGGTGTTTCATTTATCCACGTCACATTGACCGTACAGGTATCGGTATCTGTTGAGCTGCCATTATCCGTGATGGTCAATTCAAAAACAAGAGATGCCCCGACAGGCCCGACATTCGGAGCTGTAAAAATGGGTTGGGAGGCGTTTGTACTTGATAACGAAACATTCGGCCCACTGGTTTGACGCCAGAAATACGATACAATACTGTTCTCCGGATCCGAAGACCCCGTCCCGTCCAGGGTTACTGAAGCGCCTTCACCCACTGTCTGGGGATCACCTGCTTCGGCTGTCGGCGATTCATTTATCCACGTCACATTGATGTTACAGGTATCTGTATCTACCCCCCCCCCATTATCCGTGATGGTTAATTCAAAAATAAGGGTAGCATTGCCTGAGTTAAGATCCGGAGCGGTAAACGTAGGTTGAGTGGCTGATGAACTGGACAACGTCACACCGGGACCACCGGTCTGGTTCCAGAAATAAGAGGCAATGCCATCATCTGGATCCGATGAACCGGTTCCATCTAAGGTCACGAAAGTGCCTTCATTCACTGTCTGGTCCGCACCGGCATCGGCGGTCGGGGATTGGTTCAACCACGCCACATTAACAGTACAGGTATCTGTATCAGTTAATCCTGCATTATCGGTTACTATTAAATCAAACGTAAGGGTAATGGCTCCGGAAACAACATCCGGGGCTGTAAACGTCGGCTGAGAAGCGTTTGCATTGGACAGTGTTACATTGAGACCGCCAGTCTGGTTCCAGAAATAAGAGGCAATGCCGTCATCCGGATCTGAGGAACCGAGCCCATCAAGCGTCACGGAAGTGCCTTCATCCACTGCCTGATCTGTGCCAGCATCAGCGGTCGGAGCTTCATTGATCCACGTTACATTGACCGTGCAGGCATCTGTATCCGTCTTCCCTCCATTGTCAGTAACCGTTAATTCAAACACAAAAGATGTTCCGCCAGGGCCCACATCCGGAGCTGTAAATGTTGGTTGAGAGACACTTGCATTAGATAATGTCACACCGGTTCCCCCGGTCTGATTCCAATGATAGGAGGAAATGCCATCATCCGGATCTGATGAGCCTGTTCCATCAAGACTCACCAGTTCGCCTTCATCCACTGTCTGGTTCGAACCAGCGTCTGCTGTCGGCGACTGGTTATTCCATAGCACATTGACACTACAGGTATCGGTATCCGTTAAACCGCCATCATCTGTAACTGTCAATTCAAAAACAAGGGTCGCATTTCCTGAGTTAAGATTTGGAGCTGCAAATGTGGGTTGGGATACGCTTTCATTGGATAATATCACACCGGGTCCACTGGTCTGATTCCAGTAATAAGATGCAATGCCATCATCAGCATCCGATGAACTGGTTCCATCAAGTGCTACTGCCGTGCCCTCATTCACTGTCTGGTCCGATCCGGCATTTGCTGCCGGCGCTTCATTTATCCATGTTATACTGACACTGCAGGTATCCGTATCTGTTGCACCATCATTGTCTGTAACAGTTAATTCAAAGACAAGAGATGCTCCTACAGGACCTACATCCGGGGCGGTAAACGCTGGCTGAGATGATGTAGCATTGGACAGCGTTACAGCGGGACCAGCCGTCTGGCTCCAGGCATATGCTGCTATTCCGTCATCCGGATCCGACGAACCGGAACCATTCAGAGACACGGAAACACCTTCATCCACTGTCTGGTCCGAACCTGCGTCGGCTGTCGGTGTCTCATTTATCCACGTCACATTGACACTACAGGTATCCGTATCTGTCAATCCGCCATTATCCGTCACGGTTAATTCAAAAATGAGTGTTGCTCCGCCAGAGCCCACATCCGGGGCTGTAAACGTTGGCTGAGAGACTGTTGCATCGGACAGCGAAACACTCGGACCGCCGGTCTGGCTCCAGTGATAGGATGCGATTCCATCATCCGGATCAGTTGAATCGCTTCCATCAAGGGTCACAGTGGCTCCTTCAGCGACTGACTGATCCGTTCCGGCATCGGCAGTCGGGGATTGATTGTCTACTCCGGCTGTAATATTGATGTTTTGTAAGGCACCACCCGCACCGATGGTAATTTCACCATCAATAGGTGCGGTTACAGGTAGTAATTCTGAGCCATCCTTATAAATATGAATAACAGCAACTGCGCCGGTTTGAGCGCCTCCCGGCTGCTCCGTTGCATCGTATATCGGGATGCTAATTATGTAGTAACCTGATGCATTCAACCCGTCTGTATCTTCAGCCAGATTACCTAAATTGTCGGTAAAGTGGGTACCATTGGGCTGGGTAACCGTAAATGCATATCCCGAATCTGTGGCCTGAGTTATTTGTGTACCATTCACCGTAACAGTGCCCCCGATTTTATAGGGCATTTGGGGAATCGCAAAACTAATCGCAGGTATTAACAAACACAAAAAAACCCAAACGAAAACGCGCCTTAACATCATTATATCTCCAGATTTTTATTACTTTTTTATACTTTGGAAGTGGGAAACTATTTCTTAATCTAACCGCCCCCCGTGTCCGGAGCAAAACTTCTGATAGAGCTATTGATCTAACGGACCTAAGTTGAGCGATTGTCGAGGTTACCCCAAATATAAAACGGCTACAAAAAAATTGCATTGCCGCTATAATTGTTTATACGGTTATGCATTTGACGCAGTAGATGCGGTAAGACCGACAAGCCCGGAGGGTTTTAAATTTTAAAAATCAAACACTCAATTTAGGATGGATATAAAACAGCCGCCGCCGCTTCCACCACCATCACCAGTTCCTGTATCGTCTGAAATTACCCCGAGTCCTGAAGGATCAACAATAACACCATTTTTTTCACCATCCTGATCACCTGTCCCCCCATCCGTGAGGGTCAAACTGACCTGATCACGCGCCTCATTAAATGCTGAGTGATCACTGAAATCTGACCATCCACTTACAGAACTGTATTTGTACCAGCGGGCATCAGGGCTTGCAGGTGTCGGCAAAAAAAAAGTCACCGTTGCCTCACCCCCTACATTGTCAGCCTTTATTTGCATATCAAACAATCCATATGGCAAATCATCCGGCATATTCCCTGAATCGTCAGTGTTGTCTTCAACAGCAAAAACTTCCAATGACACCAAATCCCCATTTTCGGTCTTTATCCCAACCGGTGTTTCAGTGGCAGACAGAACCGTTAAAACATCTTCAGGAAAACCGCCAAACCCATTATCATTAATTGTAATATTGACTTGATCGGTATCCTGGAGCCCTTCCTTATCTGTTACAATAACAGTAAACGCCAGTGTTAAAAAATTGCCGCTGACAGGTGGGGTGACAAAGGTCGGTGCTGCAGATGTCGGATCAGACAACGTCACACCCTCTCCGGATGTTAGTGTCCATTCATAGGATACAATCCCATCATCCATATCCGAAGAATTGCTCCCATCCAATGTCACAGTTGTACCTTCATTCACTGCCTGATCAGAACCGGCGTCAGCAGTCGGGGATTGATTGTTTACACGCACTTCTATATTAATAACTTGCGCAGAGCCACTTGCGCCAATGGTTATTTCACCATTTACCGGAGAACTTACCGCCAATTCTGCGCCATCTTTGTAAATATGTATAACAGCATCATCTCCGGCTTGTGCGCCGCGTGGCTGATCATTTTCATTATATATGGGAATGTCAATTAAGTAGTAATCCGATGCATTCAATCCATCGGAATCCTCTGCCGGATTTCCTGAATCATCTATAAAATCACTCCCATCAGGCAGGGTGACCGAAAAAGTATAACCTGCATCTGTGGACTGAATCACCTGCGTGCCATCTACGGTAAGCGTTCCCCCGACCTTGCAGGGCATCGGCGGTATGGCAAAACTGACCACCGGCATCAATACACACAACAATAGTACAACCCATACGCGCTTTAACATCATTTTTCCATTCATCTCTTTGATAATTTCTTAAAACTACATCCCTGGCGGTGCCGGCGGTGCTTCGAGCCCTGGGGGAAGTTCTTTAGCAGAAGGCGCTGATGGCGGTGCAGCCCCAGTTCCCTTTTGGTTATTTCCCTGAGTCAGCTGCGACTCGCTGTCACTTGAATTAGCACTGTTGCCATTGTTGCCATGCGTCTGATTATTTTCAATAGCGCCGGATTGTCCGCTGCGATTGTTTTCAGGTTGTTCAATGTTGGATTCTTTTGGGTTGGGCACGCTGTCACCCATTGCATAATTTTTTCTTTTTCCGGCACTTGACCCTGTATACGTCAAGCCTTTATTTTTTTGAGTATTCCGGCTAACATTCTGCTCGTTTTTCCTTGAATCAGCAGAATTTAATCCTTTGCCGCCGGACATATGCTGCGACCCCTTGCCCGGTGCCAGCTGGATATCAATTGATACAATTTTCTGATTCTGATACTGCCAGACAATGGCGTGGTCCTGATTTCGCATCATATCTTTTATAATCTTTTCAATATTAGCCGCTGTATAAGATTTTGTTACCTTCCCGTTCAATTGATCGAAAGGGGCATAAATGCTTATGCCGGTATCCCTGCTGATTTTTTGCAGTGCTCCGGAAACAGATGTATTTTTAAATTCAAAAGATGCGGATTGGGGCTCCATGCTGACAGCCCATGACACACCCGACAAATTCAAAAGGACAAACAAACAGCACCATAAAATTTTATAAATTATTTTCTTCATGATGGTTTTACCTTCTTAAAATAAGAAAGGGATAACCGGGAACGCACTGGATAGATAAAGTGCGCTCCCGGTTGATTCTTCTTATGCTTTATTGTTCATTTTTCAACAGGTTGTTAAGGTAACGTCCAGGTACACGCTTCCGAAGCATTAATCCAAAAACCTGCTCCCGGTTCCATTTCCGTCAGGTTGCTGAAACCCGGATATGCCGGATCATAAAACATCCAGGTGCCATTCGCATAGGCCCAGACAGAGGCATACTTTCTGTCTATCGAAGCCAGTGCATCGTCAATGGCCATGGGGTTAAGAGAATTATACCCCACCAGATTCCATCCGGCAATCAAAACAGTCGATTTAACCTCCGGAGGCAACCCTCTGAGGTCTAAATTGTCCGCTGTTTTCATATTGATCCAATAGCCGATACCGGCATCCATGGTATCAAACTCGCTCATACCTGCATCAGCCGGATCGAAACTTTCCCAGCCGTTGTTTCCATAAGCCCAGACCGAGGTGAAGTTGTCGACAATGGAAGCCAAGACATCTGCAATATTGTGGTCTGTCGGTTGCAAGGGCAGGGAAATCAAATTCCATCCGGCTGACAATGACAATTCCATTGCGATTTCGTTGAAAAAACCTGGCGCACCCGGATCGACAATGGTTCCGTCGGCGATACCGTCCGCGTCTCCGGCCCCGCCGTCGGTCAGGGTGACTTCAATGTACTCATAAGGTCCGCCGACCGGCATGGCGCGAATCGGTATATCCGCCTGTCCTTTCCATTCTCCATTTTTAACTTTAAACCAGTTCAGGTTGTTCTTGATAGTGCCGTCGGCATTGATGAAGCTGTTGGGGTTATCCTTGTTCCAGGCTTCGCGCGTGGGGGTCAGCTTGAGAACGGTTGTCCCACCGGGCAAAACATTATTCATGGTGAAATCATAAGCGCCGATGGGCAGCACAATCGATGAAAGGGTGACCCATTGACTGATATTTCCGCGGGTTGCATCCGATATGGTCACCCCAGCCTCAGCGGCTTCCAAAATGACAAAGCCCTGTCCCTGGATCGGAAAATCAGGATCTTCCGGCTCCGGTAAAATCTTTTTGGGACTCTCCGTACCCGGATCGGAAAAAGCCAGCGACATCAAAACCCAGGAAGTGGAGATAAATCTTCCGGGATCAAGCCCGTCCCCGGAAGCCCAGTAACAGCCGCCGTCTCCATCATCTACGGCAGCATCAACCATGGCCTGCTTCAAATCTTGAACCCAAGGATTGGTAGCGCTGTCAAAAATATAGTCCGTGGCGATCAGACCGGTGAAGGCCTTGCTCATGGCGTAGATGCCATAATAGTAAGCGCTTCCCCAGGTAGATGTATTATAAACCCAGCTGTAATGGTCGTCAAACCAGTCTATGGCATTCTGGATACCCGGTTCATCTGCATTCAGGCCCAGCATGCCTAGTGTCCAGAGTCCGCCGCCGCACATCGGCCCGTACGGAACGCTATTTGATCCAATTGTGTAGGTGAAAGTGCCGCTGGCCTGCTGCGTTCCCCAGACAAACGCCTCCAGCCTCTCCGCCGTGACTAACGGAATATCCTCAACCAGCACGAAATGATAGGCATACCAAAGACCCATGATGGCGAACTGGGTGTTGGACAAATCGCCCCCGCTGTCGTAATCGCAGTTAGGTGAACAGGTTTCGTAAGTCCAGCCGCCGCTGCTGTACTGACCATCCAGCAGGTAATCTACCGGCAGCTGAATGTAGGTGTCAACAAAGGCCGGATTTTGGTCACCAAAGGCCGGATTAATTTTCTGTTTGGCATCATAATACTCAGACAGAGCGACCAGCGTTATCCCGGTATTATAAGTATAATGACTATCTGTTCCGTAGTAGCCGCCTCCCTGAAGCTGAGCCTTGAGATAGGCCACGGCCTTGTCAATCTGGACAGCATAGGCGGGGTCGCTGTATTTTCCGGTTTCAATCAGCGCGGATACCGCAGCCGCGGTGGCGGGCACATACCCATCGTTGCCTCCGTTATTTCCGTAAGTCCCGGTTCCGTCACCATTGTCGTTAAAATTGTTAAAAAGAAACTGCTGGCCTCCGGCAACCACTGCGGCGGTGTCGTCATCCAGATCGCAATAACCAGTGCTCGGGGCCAAAAACAATAGAGCGGCAAAGAAAACCGACACCATCCAACCTAACCAAATTGATTTTTTTCTGTTCATCTCTTCCTCCATCGTAAAATTAATTAATTAATATCCTATCAGTGCCGATCACTGTTAGATTTCAGTAAAATCCATAGCATAATCCTTGTCTGATGGCAACGATATTTATCGCTTGAATCAAAATTCGGGTGGTGTCACCATTTAGTTGATACGCTTGGCAACTGACCGTTTATGTTGGGTTTTTAAAACCCGCTATCTTTGCACAACCAATTGATTAAAATTCAAATTATCGTTTCTGGGTATTTATGCGACTATGCCAGTCCATGACGGCCACGAGATACATAAAACCCCGTCTCATTGGAACATATGTAAATCTGCTGCCCACACTTTATTCGGGACGGCGATGTCCATTCCCGAAGCAGATATGGATATACTTTATGCTCCGGATTCGGAATGCTCGTTCTAGGCTTGGGATATATGGCTTCGATCCCCATTTGGCGCACCAGGCGCTGCACCCGTTTCCGGTTTATTTTATTGCCCTTCTTCTCAAGAAACCGTCGCATCGAAAGGCTCCCAAAACTTGGATGTTCAAGGTATTGCTGATCGATTTGGCGGATTAGATCCAGATCCCCCGGTTTGATCTCTTGCAGATCGTTCAACCCGAATTCACGACTGACTATAAAAACCCGACTTTCCTCTTCCTGGCAACTGCACATGCTTACCAATTTTTTCGATTTACGCTACTTTATAACTTACCGGAGCAAGTTTTAGAATTAGTAATCTGTCAGAAAAAAAGACCGGGAACGCGCCTAAAGTATGAGGTACGTTCCCGGTTTGTGCTTCTTATACTTTATAAATGACTAACAGTTAATTAAGGCAACGTCCAGGTACACGCTTCCTTAGCGTTAATCCAGTAGCCTGTTCCCGGTTCCATTTGGGTCAGGTTGCTGAAACCCGGGTAAGCCGGATCATAGAATTTCCAGGTACCGTTTGCATATGACCAGACGGATATATACTTTCTATCAATCGAGGCCATGGCATTGCCGATGGGCATTGGATTTTCTGAATTATAGCCCACCAAATTCCATCCGATGTTCAAATTCACAGGACCTGAAGTATCTGTTAGAGAACACGACAACGTACTGTCCACATTCATATTGATGAAATAACCGACACCCGCTTCCATCTCTGTCAAATCACTCATTCCCGGATTTTTCGGATCATATACTTTCCATTCGCCATTGTCATAGGCCCAGACACTCTCACATTCTCCAGCGGATATAGAGTAAAGTACAGTTTGAATGTTTGTGTTGAGCGGTTGTCTATCAAATGACATCAGGTTCCACCCTGAATTTATGGGAATTTCATCATCTGAATAGGGGATGACTTTTGCAAAAATGATGTCATCTATACCTACAACGCCCTGTTTCCCATCATCGGGATTGCTTAACCGGATCGAAAAGTTAATTTCCTGTCCGGCAAAGGACGAAACATCAATCCAGTCTGAATCCTGCATCCCTTTATCCAGGTAATCCTCACCTGAGGCAAGAAATACAGGGATATCTTCAATAAAAGCTTCAAGAATACATCCTTTATCGGCAACAAGAAATTCATAGCTGAATCTCATGGAATTCGCACCAACAGGGACATCAAAAGTTGCTGAAGTTACAGCTTCAGAATTAATAATCAGTTTAAGTATCGCATACTTATGATCTACTGCAAATTCCCACACAGCATTTCCGACTTTTTTTGTAACAAATGCTCCTGCTTCTTTAGCAGATTCAAATGTATTGATACTGAAAACTTTAATCTTTTGACCAGTTTTTTTAGCAATCTCTTCTAATTTATCCCATTGTTCCTGAGTCCATTTTGAGACAGCTTCAGCCGTATATTCGACTGCCCCTTTTACATTTTCAACGTGATCCTTTACTGTATAAAGTTTCCAATAATCAAACGGATCTGAGTGATAAAGATAAGATGCGTCGTCCTGGCTTGGAATTTTACCATCGCCAGCACTTGACCAGTAAAAACCCCAAGGCGTTGAGTCAGAGGTGCCTGGGACAGTTGGCAATGGACTGGGTGCTTCGAAATTGGTCATGGAACTGCGATACCATTCATGAGCATATCCATGACGATTTTGTAAAAGCATTGCTTCAAAGGGTAAAAGATAAATGTTGGTATCAACTGTCACTAATGGCATACCAGCTAAACTCCAATAATGTTCGACAAATTTAGTTCGATTTATTGTATACAGCTTTAACAAGCAATCCATTCCCTTTAAGTAAAGCGGGCCATCCAGTAAAGATAATTGATTCAGGTTGTCTCGATACTGGGAATCAAGCTCATTGGCGGCATGTATGATGACACCCGATCCTAAGCTAAAACCGATCAAATGGATTTGTCCCGAATATCCTGGCGCAACTTGCTGAAGCATCTCATTTATTGATTTTCCAAGCTTCTTACCTGATTGAGGAACATTCTCGGAAGGTATCAAGGTTAATAGGGAGTAAGGATTAAGAGGATCAAATATCATGGAACTGCTAACATGAGTTGTAGCCTTATCAAGCCAATTCCATAAGAATACGTTTGCTTTATCCCCAATAGCATCACCCATTGGCTTCATCCATTTTGGTAATTTATCAGATCCAAGCATATTCCAACCATGCGATATGATAATTGTAGGCTTATTTGAGTCAAATCCTGCCCCATCTGGATATATAGAAAGCTCCCCCCATCCAGACTGAGTAACATCTTTAGGCACAGGTAACTCTGGAATGGAACCAATGGGCCTATTCTGTTGCTCATCAGGATCATCAGTGACGTATGTTAAATATTCTCTGGTTGTGGAATAGTATTCAGAGCTATTCAGCGTGACCTGATGTAATATTTGTTCTCCCACAGCCGCATTAATGTGTAGGGTGATGTCAACGCAATTATTATCGCCCGGGTTTACATCTCCAAAATCCCAGGAAACTTGGTTATTTAAGATATCATAATTATGATTCCCTGTGGCTGAAACAAAAGAAGAACCCGTAGGCAGGGAATCAAATACTGTTGTTCCTGACACGATATTACTTGTCGGGTTAGAAAAGCAGATATGATATGTTATATCCGTATCTGTCCCAACCGGCCGATCCCCTATGGCACTATGAATAGTCAACATCAGCGGATTAAAGGAAATATCTTTTCCGGGCACACATACGCCGGTGGGATCGCCAATATCTGCTGTGGTGTCCAGTAAATTCAAGTTTGAATCAAAAACCATCAGCCTGTCAGATCCGCCGGAACCCTGATCGCCGGTGGTAAGATATAATGTACCGGTGTCTTTATCTACAGCCAGGCCCAGAACGTTGTCACTGCCGATACCCGTAATTGTACGGATATTTTGTGTGGTTTCAGTTGCTGTGGTAAAGTCATATTTGCAAACCAATCCAAGACTTCCGGCATACGGAGACGCATTTCCGGTATAAACAAATTGATTTACTGCATCGACAGCAATCCCCATAACGGATTGGCTGACATCAAAAGTAAAAGATAAGGACCAGTCCGAAGTATCATAGACTTTTACCGTATTAGTCAGATCACCAATATATAAAAGGCCCCGGGTCTCATCCAGGGCGATTCCATGGGCTTGAGAAACTCCTGAAAGACTCAATTGGCTCTTTAGGGTCAGGGTGTGAGACCAGGTATTCCAATTATATATATATAGGTTGGCAGTATTCCGGTCGACCGCATAAACCAGTCCTTCACTCTGGTCCACCACGATACCTGCCATGTTACTTGCACCCGGCGCTGTCACTGATCCGGCTCCGGTCATGGTCGCCCCATCAACTAATTGAATTACATTTGAGACCTCATAGGTAACAAACAAAAAATTGGTATCCGTATCAATTGTTAATCCAACCGCACCACCAGCATACTTCGGAACACCATAAGTTGCCTGATAAGTGATAGTTTGCCCCTGAATATCATAAGACTGAATCGGAGAAGGGCTAGAATTAATACTGCTAATCACATACACGGATTTTGCAATTGCATTGACCGGTAGACAAATCATTAAAATACAGAATAAAATAATAATTCTTTTTTTAATGCCATTCGGTTCCTTAAATTCCCTAAAATTTAACATTCTTTCCCTCCCAGTACATTTGAAATTAATAAAATTTGATGTCAATATGAAACAAAGCCAATAAATAAAATTTCAAAATCGATTGTTTTTAAAGATTCATTAAAAATGATAGCAAACAACTGCGTAAACACCGCTTGTCTGTCCTGTATAAGTACAGAATCCAGATTATGAGTGAAGCTCCAAGCGGATATCCAAAATCAAAATTATTATTTCGGCTGGATTTCGGATCATGAAAAGCGCTAAAAATATGACTTTGCGTCAGGCGCTAAAAAAGTGATCCAAATATTTTGGCCGCCAACGTACCACTTTGAATAGAAAAAGTTTATTTTAATATACATTAAATTATTTTTTTGTATATCGGTGAAACGA
>Ga0307991_1002367_pt1 | contig 12799 bp, 12 predicted proteins | sample EllFjometagen131_FD_203146 | JGI IMG/M metagenome (GOLD analysis project Ga0307991, IMG submission 203146) | Marine microbial communities from Ellis Fjord, Antarctic Ocean - #131 | ecosystem: Environmental > Aquatic > Marine > Unclassified | place: Southern Ocean | collected 2014-10-08
ATACGCAGCTCCTTGGATTGAGCCTTGGTATAGACGGAGGTACCCTTGGGTTAGGGCAGAACAAAATAGATATAAGCAGGATAGAAGAATTTCTTTAATGATGCATAATTAATGATTTCGAAAAAAGACTTTTTATGGGCTTGTCATTGATTAAGGTGTAAAAAGAATAAATACTCACTTTTGTGAAATTTTTTATGAGTTTTTTATTTACAAAGGAATTAAGAAAATAACTGTATTCATTTTCCTTTCTTTATTCAGAGAACTATTTCAGGGAAGATATGGCAAAGGATAAAACAGGGGCAGTTGTTGTTGTAGGCGGAGGAATTGGAGGGATGCAAGCCTCTCTTGATCTTGCAGATTCCGGGTTTTATGTCTATCTAATTGAAAAATCCTCCAGCATTGGGGGGAGAATGTCTCAGTTGGATAAGACGTTTCCCACAAACGACTGTTCAATGTGCATCATGTCTCCAAAACTTGTGGAATGCGGAAAGCATCTAAATATTGAAATACTTACCCTTACTGAGATAGAAAGTATAACTGGAGAGGCAGGCAATTTCCAGGTCAAGCTGAACCAGAGACCAAGGTATATAGACCTGGATAAATGTATTGCATGCGGGACATGCTCTGAGAAATGCCCGAGAAAGGTTGATGATGAATACAATGCAGGGTTAATAAAACGTAAAGCTGCCAATATACGTTATCCACAAGCCGTTCCTTTAAAATATTTTATTGATGCTGACAATTGCATATATTTTGAAAAGGGGAAATGCAGGGCCTGTGAAAAATTCTGTCCGGCAGACGCTGTTGATTTTACCCAAACCGAAAAAGAAATAACATTGAATGCCGGGGCGATTATTCTTGCAACCGGTTTTCAACCATATGACCCTGCTATTAGTGATACCTACCATTATAAGCAATTTCCTAATGTAGTGACAAGCTTAGAATTTGAACGGATATTAAGCGCAACCGGCCCATATCAGGGGCACCTTGTACGTCCATCTGATGAAAAAGAGCCAAAAAAGATAGCTTGGATACAGTGTGTTGGCTCGAGAAACGTCCACTCAGGGGATAAAGGTTATTGCTCCGGTGTGTGTTGTACTTATGCCATCAAACAATCTATGGTGTCTAAAGAACATAGCGATACGGAGCTTGACGCTGCCATTTTCTATATAGATATTAGGACCTATGGGAAGGATTTTGAGAAATTTTTCAACAGGTCCAGGGATGAAATGGGTGTGCGGTATATTAAATCCAGGATAAATACAATATTGCAGGGAGAGGAGGAAGGTGATCTTAAACTTAGGTATACAGACGAGACTGGAAGAATTGTTCATGAAGAATTTGATATGGTTGTGCTGTCTGTTGGTCTTGATATACCAAAGGAGTCAATAGACCTGTCAAGAAAAATTGGCGTAGATCTAAATCATTATAATTTTGCTGAAACAAACTCCTTTGCCCCTGTCCAGACAACAAGACCGGGCATATTTGTTTGCGGTGTTTTTCAGGGACCAAAGGATATACCTGAAACAGTAATGCAGGCAAGCGGTGCAGCGGCTGAGGTCTCAAGTCTTTTGTCCAGCGCAAGATTTACACTTACCAGAGAAAAGGAATATCCTGGAGAGATAGATATTAATGAACAGGAGCCTCGTATAGGCGTGTTTGTCTGTCATTGCGGGACCAATATTGCAGGTATTGTGAATGTTCCTGAGGTGACGGAGTATGTATCTTCATTGCCTAATGTAGTGGTAGCCGAGGAAAATCTGTTTACCTGTTCACAGGACACGCAGGTTAAGATAAAGGAAAGGATAAAGGAGTACAAATTAAACAGGGTGGTTGTAGCGTCCTGTTCTACAAGAACACATGAACCTTTGTTTCAGGATACAATCCGGGAGGCTGGCCTAAATCCTTACCTTTTCAGCATGGCAAACATCAGAGACCAAGATTCCTGGGTACACCAATCTGATAAAGATGGCGCAACTGAAAAGGCCAAAGATTTAGTTAGAATGGCAGTGGCCAAAGCAGCAAAACTTTTACCTCTTTACAGATCAAAGCTCCCGGTAATAAAAAGGGCCCTTGTGCTTGGAGGAGGCGTTGCAGGCATGACAGCGGCGTTGAATGTTGCCGGGCAGGGTTTTGAAGTAGTCCTTATTGAGGCGGAAAAGGAACTTGGAGGCATGGCAAACCGTATCCATCGGACATTGCAAGGTGATGACGTCCAGGGATATCTAAAAAATCTAATAGAAGAAGTGACCCAGGATGAAAAGATTCAGGTTCTTAAAGAGACTCTTTTGGCGGATTTTTCCGGCACAAAGGGTAATTTTAAAACATCGCTGAATGTTGGCCCTGCCATGTATCATCGAGAGGTGAGTCATGGAGCATTGATTATTGCGACGGGGGCCAGGGAATACGAGCCAAAGGAATATTTATACGGCCGGAATGACTCTGTTAAAACCCAGGTGGAATTAGAGGATATTCTTTTAAAAGACAAAGGGATGATTAAAGAATGGAATAATGTAGTCATGATCCAGTGTGTTGGATCAAGGAACGCCGAAAATCCAAATTGCAGCCGCGTTTGCTGTCAACAGGCCATAAAAAATGCTATTGCATTAAAAGAGATTAGCCCCAAAATTAATGTATATATCCTTTACAGGGATATCAGGACTTACGGTTTTGCTGAGGATTATTATAGAAAGGCAAGAGAGTTAGGGGTTCACTTTATGCGGTTTAGAGAGCATGAGGATCCAAAGGCGGAGCAGGTAGATGGTAAGATTCACGTTAGTTTCAAGGATCTTACCTTGGGGAGGGATATAACTATAATTCCTGATCAGTTAATTTTAAGCACAGGGATTGTTGCTGGCGATACAGAAGAGCTTTCAAATATGCTCAAGACACCCTTAACGGCCGATCGTTTCTTTTTAGAGGCCCATGTAAAATTACGTCCAGTAGACACCCAGTCCGATGGTATGTTTATATGCGGAACAGCGCATTCTCCTAAAAGAATTGACGAAACTATTACACAGGCCTTGGCTGCCTCTTCAAGGGCATGCACCTTGCTTTCCCAGGATAATATCGAGGTAGGGGGTGTTGTAGCCAAGGTCGATCCGGAACTCTGCGCCGCATGCCTTATTTGTGTAAGGGCCTGTCCATACGAAGTGCCGTTCATTAATGAAGAGGGGGTTTCGGAGATTGATATTTCCAAATGTCATGGATGCGGTATATGTGCCGCTGAATGTCCTGCAAAGGCTATTACACTTTCCCATTTTAAGGATAACCAAATCTTAGCACAGATTGATGCATTGATGGAGGCATTGTAAAAAGTGATCGAATTTAAGCCGATTATTGTTGCTTTTTGTTGTATATACTGAGGATACGAAGCTGCGGACCTGGCAGGTACCATGCGTTTGTCTTATCCTGATAGCATAAGGATTATCCAGTTGCCATGCACCGGCAAGGTGGATGTGATTCATCTTATGGAGGCCTTCCAGAAAGGCGCTGACGGTGTATATGTAGTTGGGTGCTTAGAGGGTGAGTGTCACTTCCTCACGGGCAATTTAAGGGCCAGAAAGAGGGTAGAATATACAAAAAAGCTCCTGGATGAGATTGGTGTTGGGGGAGAAAGGTTAGAAATGTATAATATAGCGGCCTCTGATGGACCTCGATTTGCAGAGGTGGCCAGAGAGATGGATAAAAAAATCAGGGCCATAGGGCCAAGCCCGATTAAGGTGGCGCTGCAAAAAATAAGCACGATAAATAATGTGACTGTTGGGCGTGCTGTTGGAGGTGAATAAAATTAAACAACCCTTTGAGAGAGGTTTTACTTATGATCGTAGCAGAAAGAAAACCGCTTGATGAAATAATAGAATTTATAAAAGATTGCAAAAAGATTCTTATTGTAGGATGCAATGAATGCGTCACTGTGTGTTATGCGGGCGGTAAAAAAGAGGTGGCGGTTTTGGCATCTGCCCTTAAAATGGCATTCCTCAAAGAGGAAAAAGAGCTGGAGATTACAGAGGTGACCTTAGAGCGCCAGTGTGATCAGGAATACTTAGAAGAGATAAGGGATATCATTGATCAATATGATGCTGTTGTTTCCATGGCCTGTGGTGTAGGCGTACAGTTTATGGCGGAAAAATATCTAAGTATCCCCATTTATCCAGCTCTTAATACACTGTTTATGGGCGTAACTGAAGAAAGGGGTGTTTGGGCAGAGCGTTGCCAGGGTTGTGGCCAGTGCATTTTAGGACAAACAGCAGGGATATGTCCCATCAGCAGATGCGCAAAAAGGCTTTTGAATGGCCCATGTGGTGGTTCTACAAAAGGAAAATGCGAAATTAATAAAGAACTTGATTGCGCATGGCAGCTAATCATCGACAGACTGAAGGAATTGGGAAGACTGGATGACTATGAAAAACTTATCCCCATTAAAGATTGGTCTACTGAGCGTTCAGGGGGGCCACGAAGAATTGTTAGAGAGGATTTACAGCAATGAACCCTAAGACTCCAAGCAAATTAGAAAAAATACTTGCGTCAGGTCAGTTGGCAGTCACGTCAGAGTGTGGTCCTCCACGAGGGAGTAACGGTGATGCTATAACAAAAAAGGCTGAAATGATTAAGGATTATGTGGATGCCATTAATATTACAGACAATCAAACATCAGTGGCACGCCTTTGCAGCCTTGCAGCCGTTATTCGCCTGAAGTTAATGGGTCTGGAACCTATACTTCAGATGGTTACAAGGGACAGAAACAGGATTGCACTGCAAAGTGATATACTTGGCGCTGCATCGTTTGATATAAATAATATTTTATGCCTCTCTGGGGATCATCAGCAGTTCGGTGATCATCCCCAGGCCCAAAATGTTTTTGATATAGACTCTATGCAGTTGATCCAAACCGTGAGGCATATGAGGGATGAAGGAAAATTTCTGGGCGGTGATGATATTGACAAACCTCCTCAGATGTTCGTAGGGGCAGCGGCAAACCCTTTTGCAGACCCTTTTGAGATTCGTGCTCGTCGTCTTGCCAAAAAAATAGCTGCCGGTGTTGAATTTATCCAGACCCAGTGCATTTACAACCTGGATAAATTTGAACTTTGGATGGAACAGATTCGAGATAGAGGGCTTCATGAGAAGGTGTACATATTAGCAGGTGTCACGCCTTTTAAGTCAGCGGGCATGGCAAAGTATATGAAAAACCGTGTGCCGGGAATGGATGTGCCTGACGAAGTAGTGAAGAGAATGAGCGGTGTTCCCAAAGAAAAACAAGCGGAGGAGGGAATAAATATTTGCGTTGAGTCCATTCAGCGGCTGAAAGAGGTTGAAGGGGTGAATGGCTTTCACATTATGGCCATAGAGTGGGAGGAAAAGGTGCCCGAGATAGCAAAAAGATCCGGGCTTTTGCCAAGGCCATAGAATTCGGAATCTTGCAGTATTTTTGGTAAACTCTCAATAGGCTGGGATTTTGTACAATATGTAGCTGGAATTACTTTTTCGTCAATTGTGTTTCAACTTATTGAGTTACTATTTGCTCTATAATGCAAACCTAATGTTAATAGCTCAAAAAAAAGGGTAGGGCGCCTTCCCTGACAGTAACTTTCAACCCTTGGAATGGGTCGAAGGAAGCCGCCTTTACTTCAAACTGTACCTATTTTAATAGAGCTAAGGTGAAACAGTATTTTCAGTTGACTATTTTAATATTAAAATATAAAATAACACTGAAAATAATGATTTCACATTCAAATCATTGAAAAATAAAAGGGAGGGAAATATATGTCCGATAATAAGCTTGTATTGGTTGTTGATGATGATCCTGATCTGGTTGAAGCAATTTCTATGAAATTAGAGAGCAAGGATTACCAGGTAGCAAAGGCTTATGACGGGATAGAGGCCTGGGATAGAATAAAGGAGGAAATGCCGGATTTAATTATTTTAGACGTCATGATGCCACGGAAAAACGGCTATGAGCTATGCGATGAAATAAAAAATAACCCAAAATATCAGGATATTACCGTTATTCTTTTAACTGCAGTAGGATCGGCTGTTACCAGCACGAGCTATTCTCACCAGGATGGCATGAGCACTCTTGCCGATGATTACGTTCCCAAACCTATTGATCTCGATAAACTTATGTCAATGATTGGAGATTATTTAATTTAATCTTGGTCCAGTGCATTTTTTTGAGACTACTGTATAAATAGAATTTTACGGATTAACAAGTATGCCTATGAAGGCGGTGCAATGGAGAGATTGAAGATAGGGGGATTAAAACTTAGTGTTGCCCTTTGTCAGTTTGAACTTAGAGGACCGGGTCCCCCGCAGAAAATCGCATCAACATTAAGCAAGGCCCTTGCCGCTGAAAAAATTAATATAGAATTCCTCACTTATAATTTAAGCAAGGATGGCGCTTATCATATTTCTTTATGTGTTAACCAGGACAAATATTATTCCACATCCAAGATAGTTCAAGAAAAAGGTTATTTTCCTGTAAACTGGGAGGTAGTTTCAAGGGAAAAGATCGGTATGGTTACAATTTTCCCGTACCACTCAGCCTTAGCTGTGCTGGGCGTTATTATGGCTACATGGGGGGAAAATTCCATACCTGTTTACGGGGTTGCTACTTCCCTGTCTGCTATATCATTTTTGACGGATTTCCAGGCAATTGATAAAGCCGTTGAAGTTATCCAGAGTTCTTTCCAGTTGCCGGATAATCATGCTCCTCTAAAACCGGAACTTCATTACTATCAAAGTACTGTCAGTAAGAAAGATTAATTCTTATGGAGACAATTGCTGTTTACTGGGAATCCAGGATTAAGACTTATGGGTTTAATAAGTTAAATAATCTGTCCCTTTTTGAATTTTATTACCCTGCAAAAAAAACTGCGGAATTAGGGAAAATCCTTTCTGATCATAATTTTCAGGACATTAAAACAAAATATATAATTGCACAAGAATCAAATAATGGAATTTCATTGGTTTTTTGTCTTCCTGAAAAAGAGGGAAGGGGTTTCCATGACTCTCTAAAAAAAACTCTCTCTTTAAAATTATACAGATATTTATATCCTGTTGGTATTCTATTTTTTCATGGCCCACATTTTGGTGATAGATACGGCATAGCTGATGCCGCTTTCTCCTCTCTTTTAGAAGCAGGCATAAAGGTTATATCATCCGGTTGCTCCTCAGCATCTGTCTTTCTCGTACTGGCAGAAGACGATTTAAGCAGGGCAGAGGAGGCTCTAAGCAAGACATTCGATTCAGCACAATAGTATTCCGCGGAAATTCAATATGGAAAAATTTGATTGGCGAAATAAAATATTTGATTCCCTTTCTTTCCCAACACTTATCCTCTCTATAGATATGTCAATCGTGGAGGCCAATTCCAAATTTCTTGAAAAGTATAAGCACACCAAAAAACAACTCTTAGGTAAAAAATGCTACCATATACTTTACGGCTTTGAGAAGCCCTGCCAAGAGATCTCTTGTCCTGTAATCAAGGTAATAAAGACGAAAAAAACCACATCCAGCACAAATAAGACTGAGGGATACAAAGGAGAGGCAGTATATGAGGATCGGGTCTGCTCTCCTATCTTTAACGACAACGGGGAGGTTAGCCATATACTGACAAGCATTAGGGATGTGACCAAGGTCAAACTCTTAGAAATAGAGTGGCGCAGAAGCCGCGATTTTTTGGAAAATATTATAAACAGCTCTGTGGCAGCTATTCTCGTTGCAGACATGAAGGGTGTGATTTTGAGTATGAATGAAAGCGCCCGCAAGTTATTCGGCTACACAAAAAAGGTTGCCGTAGGTACGAGTATAGCTGAATATCTCTACACCCCAGGAGGAGCAAGGAGCATAATGAAGAATCTCCGGAGCCCTGACTATGGAGGTGTTGGCAAGCTGCATACGACAAATATGACGATAATTACCTCATCAGGCAATGAGATTCCAGTAGAAATGACTGCCTCGATTATTTATGAAAATGGAAAAGAAATTGCAACAATGGGAATTTATAATGATCTTAGGCCAAAGATAGAGATAGAAAAGAAATTAAAGGAGGCGGAAAGAATTAAGCTGGCACAATCAAATAAAATGGCCTCATTAGGGCAACTGGCCGCCGGTGTGGCCCATGAAATAAATAATCCTCTCAGTGGAATACTTATAGATGCCAGTTTAATTCTGGAGGACTTGGATCAAGATAACACCATGAGAGAAGATATGATAAATATCATTGAAGACACAAACAGATGCAAAGATATTGTAAAAAACCTCCTTGCCTATTCGAGGCAAGTAGAAATAAAAGAGGAAACGCTCGATATGAATTCCGTTATAGAGCAGACCTTCGCTTTGCTAAAAAACCATGCGCTTTTACAAAACATCACTATAAAAAAAGAATTTTCCTCTTTCATGTTAATGTTTAAAGGCGATAAAAACCAGCTTATCCAGGTCTTTACAAATATAATAATAAATTCAGCCCATGCCATAAAAGACATTGGAACCATAACCATAAAGACTGACAGAGATAAATCTAAAGGTAAACTTTATGTTGAAATATGTGATACCGGCAGTGGGATTCCAGACAATGTGCTCTCGAAAATATTTGACCTCTTTTTTACAACCAAAGAAGAGGGTAAAGGAACAGGGCTTGGTTTAGGCACAGTGCAGGGAATAATAGAAAAACACGGGGGAAAGATTAAGGTCAAGGAAACAAGCCCTAAAGGCACGACCTTTCAAATAGAGCTTCCCCTCTTCAGGATAACTGAAGATAGCCTTTTAGGTAATGTCGGCAGTTAATCGGTAGCAACCCGTTGAGTTTGTTTCTCTAAGCGCTTAGTTACTTGAAATTGGAATATCGAAACTGGAAACTGGGTAAATAAGGAAATTTAACTAATTTAAAAAACAACTATTCAGTCAATAAGATTAAAGAATTAAACATGCATTTCCCGTAACTTTTCAATAAGGCAGAGCATTCCTATAGCTTCCCCCTTTGAGAAAGGGGGATTGAGGGGGATTTTTTCTAAAGCTGCACGGACTTATTGAGATGTTACCATTTCCCTTTTTAAGATAAAGGATTAAAACATATATTTACTTTGCATTTTAGCCTTGGTGGTTACCTGAACAACAACAAAAAAGATGAATGCTTTCTTTCAAGTTTCAGGTTTTGAATATCAAGTTTCAAATTCTAAGCGGAGAATTTGGTCATGGCCCTAATTGAAGATCAGTCATTCCAACCGACAATATTGGTGATAGATGATGAGAAACGGATCAGGGAGGGATGCTCAAAGATATTAAAAAAAGAAAAATGCCTTGTAGATATGGCTGAAAACGGAAATGTAGGCCTTGAAATGATTGCCGGCAAACATTACGATATTGTACTTACTGATCTGATGATGCCGGGTATAACCGGCATGGAGGTGGTGAATAAGGTCAGAGAAGAAAACTCAGATACTGTCGTGATCGTCATTACAGGCTTTGCAACAGTTGAGCATTCTATAGAGGCAATGAAAAACGGTGCCTTTGATTTTATCCCAAAGCCATTCACTCCTGACCAGCTGAGGGTTGTAGTCGGTAAGGCCCTGAAAATGACAAGAACCCTTCAGGATATAGCAACAGAAAAAACACGCCTTAAAACTATCGTCAATTATCTGGCAGGAGGTGTACTCGTTACAGACAAAAGCAAAAACATTATACTTTACAACCCAGCGCTCCTTAAGATGTTAGACTATGAAGGAGATGCCTTAAATGATAGACCACTCAGTGATCTTACCGCTAATGAAAAGTTAAACGATATAATAAACGGTATTCTCGAATTAAATGACGGAGAATTTAAGACCTTAAGCGCTGAGATCGAACCTAAAAACAAGAAAGAAGGCGGTCCATCAAGTCAATTATTTCTAAGGGCCCAGGCAGTGCCTTTTCAGAGCGGGTCAGGTGAAATACTCGGATCTGTAACCATAATAGATGATATTACCCATCTAAAACTAATGGATCAGATGAAATCCGACTTTGTCAGCATGGTCTCTCATGAAATCAGAAGTCCTCTTACCACTGTATTGAGCCAGATTAAGATTCTCTTAGATGGGCTGGCAGGAGAGCTTGGCGCCAAGCAGACCGACATACTAAGCAGGATGTCCAAAAGGGTGAATGGTCTCGTTGAATTATCCAACGAGCTCCTCGATCTATCACGCATAGAGGCTGGCCTCATAGTTCAAGATAGGCAAGAAGTGCAATTAATGGATATCCTTAACGAATTAGTAGAATTTATTCAACCTCGGGCAAAGGAAAAAAATATATCTCTAAGCCTCAAAAAAACGAATATTCCTGTCGTTAATGCTGACCCGAAAAATATGGAAGAGGTTTTCAGCAATCTCATTACAAATGCATTAATATATAGCCCGGAAGGAGGAGAGGTCACAGTCAGCGGCGGGATAAAAGGAGATTTTGTGGTTATCAACGTAGCTGATAATGGATATGGAATTGCACCAGATGAAATACCTCGGATTTTTGAAAGGTTTTACCGGTCAAAAACAGAAAAAACAAGAAACATTGTTGGAACAGGCCTTGGACTGCCTATAGTAAAAACCATAGTCGAGGCGCATAATGGAACTATAAATGTTAAAAGCAAAGAAGGAACCGGTTCAACCTTTTACGTCCGCCTGCCTCTAAAGCTATAGGAATTAACCCAGCCAACAAAAATCCAACTATAGATATATTGTAGGCGTTCTCGGGTTCAGCGTTCTGCCCGCCACAAAAACGGCGGGTAAAGGTTCAAAGGTTCAATAGTTAAAGACAGAATCCATGAGCCTGAACGTTAAGCTTGGGAACCCAAGATGCTTAATTCAAGAATGTTTTACTTAACCCGGCTCCGTCCGGAGATGTACTTTTTGCCTTCATATAACCTACTTAAAGGCCTGTCTGCATGCATCGCACAGGCAGGGAGGCAACCCTGAACCTCTGAACCTGTGAACGGTTACGATATATTATTATTTCCCAAAGGAAACCATGGACGAAGACGCTGGCCTAAATAACGCAAAATCAATATACCCCATCCTTTTTAAATTAATAGAAAATGAAGAAAAGGTAGCCCTTGTAAGCGTAGCCTCTATTAGATCTTCTGCCCCACACGAAACTAATACAATGATGATAGTAAAAGAAGATGGAGACACTATTGGTTCAGTTGGAGGTGGCGATATTGAACTATATGTTATTAAAAAGGCGCAGGAAATAATACAAAGAGGTAAACAGGAACGAATACTTGTCGGTGTAAGCCCTGAAGAAGAAAAAAAGCGCGGGATGGAATTAGGCGGTAAGCTTAAATTCTCTATTGAGCCTATGAAAACCATCCCTACTATTTACTTATTTGGCGCTGGTGCTTTAGCCATCACCCTCTCTAAGATAGGCAAACTCATGGGCTTTAAAATAATAGTCATTGATAACGACCCTAAGTTTGCCAATGCCCGCAGGCTGCCAGATGCAGACCTTATTTTCACCAATGGATTTGACAATCTGCTCTCGACACTTGATTTAAACAGTTCAAGTTATATTGTTATTGCCACCAGAGGCCACCAATACGATGAGGCAGCACTCCAGCAGGTTATAAAAGGCAACTTAAAATACATTGGATTGATACACAGCCAAAAAAAGATTAAGACCCTGTTTGATCGTCTTAGATCAAAGGATATACCCGATAGTTTACTAAAATCAGTTCATGTCCCAATAGGATTAAATATAAACGCATCCACCCTTGATGAGATTGCCTTGAGTATTATGGCTGAGATAGTTTCAGTGCGAAGAATGGGACTCTTGTAATATCAAATGCCAATGCCCGGCACCTGATACGTAAAAATACCATTATTATAGACAAGATTTTCATTATAAGGGGTCTGTGGCTTTCGAAGATCTCAGATAGCTTATTAGATAAATTCGTTTTTCCCGAAATATTAGGCAGATACAGCCGCACAACTACAGGAAGCTAAAAAGCTTAAGGTTTGAAATTCTTGAAAAATGCTCTATATTTCTGGTCATCAGGGGCAAATTACGAGTAATGCAGATTCCGGCTATAAGGATATCCTGATTCCCGATCAATTTTCCGGTCTGCTTTAAATCGTTATAAATCTGCGCAGAAGTCTCAGCTTCTTTCTTCTCCAGAGGGAATACCTGCATATTTGTAATTAGGTCATTAATTTGCCTTAACCGCTTTTTACCTGTTATGCCTGCATATAGCTCAAATACAGTTATAGAGGTTAAGGTCAGACGATCCACCTGAATTAAGTCGGCCATAGCAGAGGCAGCTGGTTCTGCACCGGAAAAGAAATCAATCACGATATCAGTATCCGCAATTACAATTGTTTCCAATTCTCCCTCAATTCGGTCAACTTAGATTTGATTTTCTTTGTTTTTTCTGTCTCCCAGCTCCCTTTCATTTTCAGGATATCACTTTTTGCATCTTTCGTCCTAATTTGATGCTCAATATAGTAGTCTAAGGCTTCCTGTATAATGCTGGAGTAACCTCGCAAACCCCTCTCGGCTGATAGAGACAATAAGATCATCCTGTGCCTGTCTGAAACTTCAATGGTTGTTCGCATAGAATTTATCCCCTTTTTGCATTTTTGAATATTCTAATATTCAAATGCATGTAGGTCAAGAAGATAAATATTACCCGACAAAAAATCTGAATTATGCAATATATCATGTTGAGATATACAATACAGCATATGCATTCTAAAGATTATGGCTAAAATCGAGGCATAACAGTTTTTGGCATAATCCCTGTTGTTTGAGGAAGAAATCGACGGGATCGTTGAAA
>Ga0307991_1002368_pt1 | contig 12798 bp, 11 predicted proteins | sample EllFjometagen131_FD_203146 | JGI IMG/M metagenome (GOLD analysis project Ga0307991, IMG submission 203146) | Marine microbial communities from Ellis Fjord, Antarctic Ocean - #131 | ecosystem: Environmental > Aquatic > Marine > Unclassified | place: Southern Ocean | collected 2014-10-08
CGCTTGTGGTTCCGGTTCTTTTCTTATTGGCGCATACCAATATCTGCTTGACTGGCATTTGAAATACTACATCAATAATCCTTCGAAAAAGAGAAAAGATAATCCGTTAACACCTGACGGCAATCTAACAACTGCTGAAAAGAAATGCATATTGGTCAACAATATTTTCGGAGTGGACATTGACCCACAAGCCGCTGAAGTAACAAAACTTAACTTACTTCTGAAAGCATTGGAAGGCGAAACACAAGCATCAATTAACAAGCAACTAACTTTCTTTAATGAAAGGGTGTTGCCTAATCTTGGCGATAATATAAAATGTGGAAACTCACTTATTGGGAATGACTTTTACGACAACCAGCTTGACTTGTTCCCGGAACAAATAAAAAAGATTAATGCATTTGATTGGGAAGAAGGTTTCCCTGATGTTTTCAATCAGGGGGGCTTTGATGCGGTGATTGGGAATCCGCCTTATGTTATGGATTTAATTGAATCTGAAAAGAAATATCTAATTAATAAATATAAATATTCAGAAGGGAAACCTGATTTATACAGGTTTTTTATTGAATTTTCTCTTTCAATACTTAATAAAAAAGGAAGATTTGCATTTATTATTCCTCATTCTATTTTAACTATTCCTGCTTGTAAAACATTAAGAAAATATCTTTTAACAGAGGGAGGGTTAGTGCAAATAGTGAATTTCAGTGGACAGGTTTTTAAAGAAGCATCTGTAAATAACATAATTATAGTAACTCAGAAGTTTAGTCAAAAAAAATCTGTAGATGTAATTAATGACACAAGCAATAGACCTAATGAAGTAACTTTACAAAAAGCATTACAGAATATTGTAAATATCGAGAAATCTAATTGTTTAGAAGATAATGATTCACAAATTCAAATTTATTCAAATAGAAAAATATCAGAACTAGTTCAAAGGATATTGAATCATTCTAATGAACTAAAAGAATCCTGCTTATATACTTTGGGAATGCAAGTATATCACAATACAATACATTCAAAAGAACAAATAAAAAACAGGATTTATCATAGTAAAGAAAACAAAGATAATACCTACTTTCCTGAATCAGGTGGTAGAAATGTTAAGCGATTTTATTTCAATAATAAATTCAAAGAATTTGTTTCTTATGGTGATTGGTGTTATAATAAACCTGATTGGAAGTTTTGCACAAAACCTAGGATATTAATAAGAGAAATAACTGATAAAAATTTAATTTGTACTTATACAAATACTTCTCATATTTCCAATAAAGCAGTAATTATAGTAATTCCAGAAAAGATTGAAGCTTATTTTCTTTTAGGGCTATTAAATTCTTCTTTAATTGGATTTTATGTAAGAGCAACAACAGAAAAAGGTACTCAAAGTTTATTTCCTAGGATTTCATTAACGACAATTCGCAAGTTACCAATCAAATCGATCCATTTTTCAAATCCAAGAGAAATACAAACTCATGACAAAATTGTCCAACTCGTTGACAACCTGTTGAAGCTCAACAAAGAATTGAAAAAAACAAATTTAGACACCCAATGCAAGCAACTTCAAAGAGCTATTGACCATTCTGAAAAGAAAATTGATGAATTGGTTTATAAACTCTACGGATTAACGAAGGAAGAAATTAAAATAATTGAACAAACAACATAACTCATTAAATGCTAAAACTTTTGACGAAGTTTTCTAAAAATACTGTAAAATTTTCTTAATTTTATAAAATACTGTTAGTCAGTACAATATCGTATTTATGTGTATCAGCATGAGACTACTTGTTCTATGTTATAATAAGAACAAGTATATTTGATATATAAATGAATGTCAAACCAACAATCATTTTACATATAATGTAAATAAACGCTTTGTGTTTATCCAAGTTGTAAACAAGTTGAATAATAAAAATCACATTATTTGATGAGAAATTAGTAAAATATGGTAAAAGTATTTAATTTTATAAATTAACACATTTAAAATAATATAAAACTCAAAATAAATTATTTGATTGTTAATGAATTAGATGAAACATAATTTTTAATATCTTTACGTAAAAAATGAATTTAATTACTCCAATACATCAATTTGAAGTTAGATATTCAAGTATTTTGGATTTCCCTAACGTAATTGGAGAAGCAATAGCTCCTTATGTTCAATTAGCAACAAAATTAAATGTAGACAATGAGAATTCTCACTTGCAACAGATAGTATTGAATTTTGAACAAGATTTTTATATAATTACTGTTACCTGGGATCGACTTTTAGTACAGACAAATGGATTTAAAAAAGGATTAAATGCTAATAATTCAATAGTTGATAATCCCTATTTTGATATTTTAAAGAAAGTAAAAGAAATTAGTGCATTTGGTGAAATTAAAAATATATTATTTTACTCATTTAATATAAATTTATTAGATAATGAATTAGATGAAATAAAAATTAATTTTGATAAAAAATATCTTTGTGATGCTACAAGAAACTTGTTGCCTAGCATAGAAGATACAGGTATTACATTAGAACATCACAAAGACAATTATGAGATTCACCTAACTTTTGGACCATATATAGGACCAGAAGATTTGAAAAAAAGAAAACTAACAATTAAAAACCCGATCTTGTTTGAAGATGTAAAGAAGCATGGAGAAATATTACAATTTAAATACTTTGAAGAATGTAAAACCGTTTCCTTTGCAAAATATAAAGAGATAACTGAGATTGAACAGAAATATTTGAATAAACTATGGAAGAAGTAATAAAACAAACAGTAATACCTGATGATTTCAGTTCTGAAGGTTTAACAGATTTGTTGAAAGATATTTTATCAAATACTGAAATTGAAAGTACACAAGATAAAGTCAAAGGAGAAAAATTAAATATATTTGAATCAGAATCGACTGTATTCTCAGAAGAATTTTATAGAAAAGGTTTTATTTCAGGAGAAAGTTGGGACAAAACAATTAATATTCATTCAAGAATTCTTCAAGTAAGTAAAGAATTTGTTACATGTGAATGTATTATAGATAAGGAAGAAAAAATATTTCAAACTAGGACTTTCCCTGCATTTTTATTTTCACACATAGAACCACTTCAATCTAAAAAGCCAATTCTAGTAAAAATCCGTTCAAAGGCTGGCTCTAGCAGAGTAGACATATACGATGGAAAAAGATTAGTTGATTTAACATTATTTGATTTAAAGGATAATTGGGACTTATTAAATGATTCTAATTTAGACTCACCACTTAAATTATAGAATGTTAAAATTAATTTTTAAGGATGTTGGACAATGAGACTCAATAATTATTGAATGGATTGAATCAAGTATTTCAAAAATTGTAATAATTGATTGTAATTTATATAACGGCAGAAATCCTGTATTAAATCATTTAATTGATAATAAATATAATGAAATTGAATATCTAATTTTATCTCATCCACATTACGATCATTTTTCAGGAATGAATGAGATAATAGAGTATTATGCAAATAATAACTTTAACATAAAGTATTTTCTTCATACATCAAAGCAAGTTCCTGATTTTTTAAAAATGGCAGCAAATTCAGCAATTTGTGAAAGAGAATTGCAAAAGCTTTTTTTATCCCTTCGAAAATATACTGATGTTTTAAATATGAAAGTTGCACTTGTGCAATATGATTTCCCTTCAAATACAATACCTTGTAAACGATATTAAATGTTTCTAAACGTTTATATATGAGTATATTCGTTTAAATGTTGACTTTGCGAGACAAAAAGGAGACAAAAGGTAATTTTAATAGATGGATCTTATTGTCGATTAGCGGATTAAAAATTCTGCTTGCGGTTACATTCAGACTGGAAAAGTTAGTTGGAAAGGATTTATTATCATATTAACGTTATCAGGAACATTATAAAAAAAATCTCGGAACTCCTGTCAAGACTAACTTTGTATTTTAGATTAATGCACAGAGGCTTTTATTATAAGAAATTGTTTTTTTTCAATATATTAAATGATTGTGTTAACGAATTTCGTTCATTTTATTATTTGAGTAATAACATCAAATGCACCTGCTGGGGACGACGGGTAGCGAGTTCACATCTCGCCATCCCGACTGGGTTTCAGAAGATCACAAAAAGGATTTGCACACAATTTGCACGCATCTTTCTCTGAAAAGGTATTGAAAATATATTGATTAGATTCTTTATGGTGATATAAGAATCGATTGATATTTCACACTTTTTAATTAATAAAAAGTCAAGAAAATTGCAGACTACATCCTTGGATGAATACTTCTCTTTCTCATGGTTGGCATATTCCGGTGGTTTAATAATAATTCTATAGGTTATTAAACTTGATAAATTTTCGCCAATGCTTACCAAGAGCCCGCCAGACATCATTAAAGTCAGGTAGATTATTTATTTGATGTGATAGGTGTTCTTCCCATAAATTCTTAAAAATTTCTTCTTTTCCTGTCACTTTATGAACGAACTGAGATGGATCATAGTTTTTATATCTTGCTTTATCCTGAAATGTATATATGTAATCTTCAATAATTAAATCATCTTCTTCAAACATGTACCAAAGATCATACAAATCTCGTGGTTCTGTCCGTTGTAATAATGATCTCATTTTCTCGGGAATTAGCTCATCAAGCCTATAGGCAAGAATAAATTGTTCTTCCTGAAGATCTGAATACTTATTTACAACAGGTTTATCATCTGGAGTATTAATTATAATTTCAGAAATACAAATATCAACTTTGATACTTTTATTCGCGCCAATACCACCTAAAGGACCGGTATAAGAGATATAGAAACTAAAATTACCAGTTTCATATTCCTTATCATCCTCGATTTTCAGCTTGATTCGCGATTCTTCTTTAACCCAATCAGAAACATTTATAAACTCCTTTTTTATTTTCTCAAAATCAAATTCATCGCCTTGAAAAGTAAAATCCAGATCTTCGGATATTCTGTAATCCGGATAATATACCTTTCTAAGAAGAGTGCCACCTTTAAAAATAAGATGATCTTTTAGGTAGTCATTGTTAGATATTCCTTTCAATATCCACGAGTTCACATAATCTTTCTCAATTTGAGTATCTCTTAGCTCAAGTTGAGATGCTATTTTTTGGATTTCACCTGGATAGATCAATGCTTTACGTTTTTAATGATTCAATGATATTTTTAATTCCTATATTATCTATTACCCTCCAATTTGAATGAGATTTACCTTCCTTTGGTCGGGAGGGATCCAATATAATATATGAAGCACTAATCTCTTTTTTCATTTCCTCAATAAAAGAAGGAAAGAGATTCAGGCTTTCAAAAATGTACCCCATTCTTTTAATTACGGATTGTATTTCAAACTTTTGGACATATTCGATTAGTCGGTTTTCATTGATCTTATTTCTACCTCTATACAGGGCTTTCACAATTTCGATTATACCTGCTGCATATCCTGGTATATAAAAACAATCAACAAAGGTCTTTTCTAAGTCACTGCAATTGATCTTGTTAAAATCATCAATCCATGTTTTTTTATAACCAAAGAACAGATCGTTTTTTATAGTAATAAACTCAAAGCGGCGATTTTTTACCCTTTGAGTTTTTGGTCTTATTCTTACATGCGTTATTATCTGCTCCTTTAAAGATGGCTGGGTTAACAAGTTGTGAATATTTAAAGCACTATATAAACCAATATAATAATGCTTATTTTGTACTAATGCTTCAGCTACAAGATGCCAATCAGGAAAATATGTTAAGCTTTCTCTTTCATAAGGTATGATACAATACAATCCATTCTTTATGCGCAAAATAAGTCCTCTTTCAACCATGTCACTGAGTAATTCTCTAATTGAGCTTGGTTTACTCTCCGATAATATTGTAGTTACATCTGAAGTTGTGAAAAACTCTTTATTTGTAACCAAAAGGTGATTTAGGAGCTTTGATGATTGATATGATATATTTTTTGATCTCATGGTGTATTTGTCAGGTTAAACCTGACGATATTGACATAACACATAACAAATATAATTATTATTATTAAAAATCCAATAATACTATTGTGTTTTTAAGGATTGATTATCAGGTTAAACCTGACAATTTTGACATACTATATGCTGCAACACAACTTTTAATATGTCAAAATATGATAAAATATATCAAAAAGCGATAAAGTGAACAAACAAAACTAGCAGTTAGTAACTTACAGATGCCATGAGCAAAATCCAAATTTGGATAAAGCAGAACAGAAATAGTAAACTAAAAGAACTAATACCTGCATTAAATGTCGAATCATCAAATTTTAGGGAATAGACTCTCCAGCGTAGGGCAGGGGAGAGCGAAACTTATATTCTCACCGGATTTCAGAAGATAGAAAAAAGAACTTGCACACAATTTGCACGCAAATTAATTTTTTTGCGACCATATTTGTAATCGCATAGAACTTCAATTGGTCAAAAGATCACTAAAAAAACCTCCCCTGTGTATATGCAAAAAATAATCGGACGATTATTTAGTAATATCGTTTCCTAATATATTATCCCATTAAGTCCCACTTGTTTTGAAGATATACAGGGGGTTCAACTTAGATAATTCTCAGCATGAGGGTGAATCACGTGCCATCTGGCAATTGCGGGATCATAGAACCTAGCCCTGTAATCATAACAGTTACTTTTCACATCCATTTGCTCGCATTATTCAACTCTATTTCTGATAACTATTATTCTTTTTACACTTACTGTAACTATTTTCAAAAGAAAAGACTTTTCTATTATAACTATAAATCCACATTGAATATGAATCTATCTCGTAGTCTACTATCTCTCCTTCAATATTTTTTTTTTGGTATTCTAATTTATGGCTCTTAGAAGAAACTTTAAACAAAGACTCATCTAATTCCTTTCCTTCAACTAGAAACAAATGTTTCTTATAAAAGAAACAACCTATGTTGCTGGGAGACCCATACGCCTTATACCCAATTGCTTCAATTTTAATAATATATGATGAGTCACACAGTTGTTTTTGAAAGACATTGAATACTAAATCATGTCTATAATAATCACATTCTCTCTCAATAATCAGGATACTATCTAAAACATAATAGAGATTAGGATTCTTAATGTTTAAGATTGGTAATGGATCATTGTTTAAATTATTTGGCATATCCGAAAATGAATTAGTAGTAAGAATAAATAAAAAGATTATTATTAGCTGAATGTTTTTAATTTTCATAATACGTAGTTATTTATCTTTTACTCCCATTATTATCATATTCTGTGTATTTGTGATTATGATGAGTATAGATTTTCAGAATCACATTATTGTTTCTTGCCTTATACTTTAAAGCACTGTGTCTGTCATTTCTCGAGTTATAGGAGTTTCCGCTTGGATGATTATGAGCTACTTCTTTTAATGTGTAACCAGTGTCTCTAAGGTATCCTCCTGCAGCTGTTGATGCTTCATCATGTGATGTACCAACTAAGTTTTTGTTTGAGTTTTTAGTGCCAATTTTTGCATGAGTCCATTCTACATCTGTATTTTCGGGATTAGCCATAAACTCGAAAAGTTCAGTTGCCTTTTCATCCCCTGTAACATCAAAGGTTGTAACTTCAGTATCTTGAATCCCACCTTCCCTAGTTCTTGTTTTAATATTGTTATGCCTTTCATCCTTAACACTACCATATTCAAATGTTATGAATTTTCCTTTAATCCTGTTACCATCTGAATCTACAATATGAAAACTATCTTCATTCTTATTTTCAACACGTTTAACTACTTTTCCTTTCTTATTCATATCCCATTCATCTGGTACCATCCCAGTTGGATCTATAAACCTAATAGGATTATTAAAAGTATAATTGTAAGGAGACCAGGTAGTCATTGACTCTGAGGCTGGATCAATTACGTGCCACCTACCCAGCTGCGGATCATAAAACCTCGCACCGTAGTCGTACCAATTCAAAGAACTACCGGCAAATTCATCATCCTGATGTTCCTTGCCATTGTAAAGGTACTTGTTTTTCTGGTAAGTCGGATCAGTGTTGCCATTTGTCTGGCTCATTACCAGCCCGAAAGGATAATAGCTGGTTTTCTGAGCAATATCAACAGCGCCGCCTAGATCGGTGCCCATGAAAGTAACACGGTTGTTGCCGAGATGGTCCTTGAGGTTGTATTCATTAACAAATAAACGCTCGGAACCTGTGCCAAATGGTACGAGACGACCCTCTTCAGTAAGAATATAACTTAACGTTCCACCTTCATAAACTATATTTTCAATATAATGAAGGATCCTTGAACTTTGCCCCTCTTCATAGATATGTTTGATTAATTTGTTCCCTGTTGCAGTATAATGATAGTAGATACGATTATTGTCTCCAAAATCTAGCTCCTGCGGCAGGTTCAGTGTACGATGGTATTCAGTAAAAAGCTGTTCTGTGATAATTGACAGACAGGAAAACCAACAGATTAAGCCTTGTAACAATTAACCACACATTCAGTTACTTACAAAATAATAACGGTTATTTGGATTTATCATCTGGTTAATGTAATTTTACTCAAACAACAATTGAACCTATTGGAAAAATAAAGGAAATTCCTTTCTACAATCGTAATCCTAATTATTAAATCAGATGCATATGAAAACAAAACTGATAAAAATTGTCTTGTCAACAATGATGATTGTATTAATTCTACTTTGACAGATTACAATAATTTCACAAAAAAAGAATTTACTTTACTGATTATTAGGTAAATGTTTTAAAAATTATTATCTTCAAGGCATAGATCGAGAAACAAACTTATCGTTTACAAAAATGTTTAACACATCGTAAAAATAGTAAAAATTATGGAGAAACACTGTCGGCTACTTTACAGCGGATAGATGAGTATATCTCTGATTATCAACACTTTTTCAAAAATAAGACAAAAAAGTTCTTTGATAAGGCTGAAAAATATTCGAAAGGTATCTTTCTTAGTACAAAAAGAAATATTGAAAGTGTTTGCGAATCGCAGCATGGTTTGGATTATTACCAGGTACAGCATTTTATTTCCGACTCTAACTGGGATGCACGTGCGGTAATTGACAAGGCGGCTATGGATGTAAGCAGTGCACTTCCCAAACGAAAACTAACCGGGTTAATCATCGATGAAACCGGGACAATAAAAAAAGGGAACAAAAGTGTTGGTGTTGGGTGGCAATACTGCGGCAATGTTGGAAAGACAGGGAACAGCCAGGTGGCAGTGGTTGCTTGTTTGAGCAATGGCGATTTTGCATCAATGGCTGATGCTCGTTTATATTTGCCCCAGGATTGGTGCAATAACAAACAACGGTGCGACGAAGCTAAAATTCCGGAAGAAAACAGGGTGTTCAAAACAAAAGCAGAATTGGCTTTTGATATTGTTAAAAACCAGTTGCACTTGGGGACGAGTTTTGATTTTGTTGGTGCTGACGGATTTTATGGGAACGATATAGAATTGGCCGACAAGTTAGAAGAACTGGGATGTTTGTACATACTCGATATACATTCTAACCAGCAAATATTCTTGAAAAAACCAGAATGGGCTATCCCTGAAAGGAAAGGCACACGCGGGAGACGCTCCAGAATATTAAAACCAAACAAGCCATCGTTCAGAGTCGATGAGTATTGCAAAGCACTTGATAGAAAAGACTGGGTAGAATTGAAAGTACGCAACACAGCAAAAGGGAAACTGAAAGGTAAATATCATTTCTGCCAGGTTTTTGTGCTGAACAAAACTCGCAGTTCCTTTGAGAAAAGGCTGTTGGTCATCAGGAAAACCAAGATAAAAGCAGGCGAAGAAATAAAATATTCCGTTACCAATGCCAACTTCGGACAGTACACCGAAAAAGCAATTGCCTATATGCAGGCGCAACGTTTTTTCGTGGAGCATTGCATAAAAGAAAGCAAACAGGTACTGGGGCTTGACCAGTTCCAGACCCGCAAATGGCAGGCTTGGCAACATCAGGTAGCACTGAACATCATGGTTTCGTGTTTCATCCTGAAAGAAAAATTATTTTGTTTTGATGATTTGCCATTGCTCTCGGCAGCAGACATAAAAGAATGGCTCTGCTTTAAGCTTGCTCAAAACCGAACAGATGAAGAAATGATAGAACTAATGTTTTTCAGACATTTACGAAGACAAAAGGATATTAATAGATATTATAAAAATGAATTTATAAATGTGTCAAAGTAGAATTAATTTCTTAAAACTATCTCCATTATATTTAGGAAAGTAAGTATTTAATTTTTCCATTGTTAAAATCATCTCTTGTTTATCTAATGATATATGAAAAGTTTTTTCAGGACAATATATTTCATACCTACCCCTGTATTTGATTTTAATACTATCGGGCGAAAGAATAGTATAGTTATAATGATGATTAGGTTCACCAGATAGAGTATCAATTCTACTGATAAGCGTATCGTTTATAAAAAGAGTATCTTGATTGAAATTTATATTTACCCAATCTCCCAATATATTCTCATTATTTATTATTTGAGACTTCATGTTATTGTCTTTGTCTTTCTCACAGCTAAAAGCTGTAAAAACAATTATTCCGCATAGTAATATTATTTTTTTTATTGTTTTCATAACATAAAATTTTTAGTTGGTTTAAAAAATAGAATGTTTTGTACCCTGCACTGCAGAATATCAGGTGCAGGGCTTATTTAAATACATTTACGTGGTTTGTAAATATAATGACACATTAAATGAATTTATTAATTGTTAGTTATAGTAATATCTTATAATACTAATCTGATTGCAATCTTTACAATGGAAAGTAATATCCATTATTGTATATGCATTAACTGCGAAAAATATTCGTTCTTATTCTATTGGTTCCCTGTTTCCGGTTTTAGTTTCTTCTGAGTTTATTTAATAATTCAAAATACATGCCAAACAGTATCTTTTCCGGAACTTGATTTCTTAGAAATTTAGGTTTCTCATTGTACAAAGCACAAAATATTTTTGATTTTTAAGCCTGCATTATTCAAAAGTCAAGAATCGACTAATTATAAATAAATTTTGTGGTAAAAAATTTAGTTGTACTATTTATATATTAATACCAAAAAAGGCAAAAATGTCACCGGTTTTTTCATTTTTTTTTCAACATTTTCAAAATTAGATTTTTTTAACATCCCTAAAACACAGACATATAGTTTATTACATGAAATAAAAAAAATTGCTTTTTTTCATATTAATTTATTAAAAGTTGCTATATATAGCAACTTTTTACTTTTCAACATATCTTTTTACCTTTCCAAATTAAAACTGACAACTTCTATTTAATACATATTTATGTTTGTTCCGTCTCAACCTATTAAGAAATTTAATATACTATGTAAAGTTATGATAAAAGAACCTTAATGTCTAACACATATGTCCCAAAAACTAACACATATGTAACATGGACAGGAATATGTTCAATTTTATTCTCTGGGTACTAGGTACTAGGCAATAAAATACTTTCAATAATTATGAAAGTGTTAAATTGTAACTCTTTTTTTCTTGTGAAAGGGCGAGCAAGCTCTTTTTAATTTTGCTTTTACCTTTGAAAATTAAACGAAACCAAAGCAAAATTGAAATGTGCTTGCCTGCGTAGGCCAAATTAAAGTGGGTGGGCAAAAAAACTTTTTCTAATTTGTTGAAATTATGTACGAACCTGTCCACGAAGAACTGACCTTTCTGCAATTTTAGTTTTTCAGAAATCATACAAGAGTTTGTCGACTGATTATTTTTCCCCTTTTATTGTTGCTAACGGATGGCGGTATGAAACGTTGCGCACTTTGAAATGCTTACCTATAAAGCTACCGAATCGTCGATTATTTGTTTTAATGCCTAAATATAGCACAAACTGCGCAATGTTTTATGACCGCGTGTTGTATGCTGGTGTTTATTCAAGGCTCAACAGTTTAAAGTTTAGTACTACTCTTTGTTTCTCTATCAAACCGCACTGAAGTTGCTTACGGAGCACGAATTTATATTATTTATTTTTATTTGAAACACTTGCAGTTGGAACAATGAAGCCCATTATAAAAGTGCCGATAATACCAACCACGAGAACAATTATTTTAATAGAATATGGAGTAATAAAGAAGGTACACGACAATGCAATCATTACCCACATTATTCCTATCGAAGTGAGTTTTGTTCTCATTGTCATTCCTTTTTTCTTTTGGTATTCAACAATATAAAAACCAACAAGTTTATTTCCAATCAACTTTTGATAGAGTTTTTTAGAACTTTTAATATAAAGCAATGCTGTAAGTAAGATAAACGGGGTAGTAGGTAAACCTGGAACAACAATCCCTATAATGCCAACAATTAGGGAGATTGTGCCTAAAACAATAAATAAAACTTTAATCAATGGCATTCTTTTTTTTATTGATTTATGTATTTACCTATGATCTGTACTTTAATATCTTCAATCTTAAAGTCAGGAATTTTCTTTTTTTCAAAATACTTTTCAAGAAGCTCGTTTAGTTCATTGTCATTGTAATCTTCAATCTTATCTGAGCCTGAACAATAGATAGGATGATGATTCTCTAAAATAGCATCATATCTCATTATATCTTTTTCTGTCTTTACTTTTTTGATTAATTCGTTTAACACAAGAGCATCAAGAACTTTGTAAACTGTAGCTGTAGCAATATTCGGATGGTTATTTCTTATATACTCAATAATATTATCGGCAGTAGGGTGATTGTTGAGCTTAATAATAGCCTGCAAAATAGCAATCCTTTGAGGTGTTACTTTCAGTCCTTTCTCATTTAGCTTTGCACTTATTTCTCCTACTTTCATG
>Ga0307991_1002369_pt1 | contig 12797 bp, 8 predicted proteins | sample EllFjometagen131_FD_203146 | JGI IMG/M metagenome (GOLD analysis project Ga0307991, IMG submission 203146) | Marine microbial communities from Ellis Fjord, Antarctic Ocean - #131 | ecosystem: Environmental > Aquatic > Marine > Unclassified | place: Southern Ocean | collected 2014-10-08
GGACGATAATTTATTTATTAGATTTAAAACATCCTCCAAAGCAATATCACCTGATTTATTAGAGTTAAAAGAGATATTTATTTCATCGGAAATCGGATTTATTAATACGGTTGGAACAATTCGAAAAGATTTTAAGAATGTTTTTATTTTTTCATAAGCAAACAGTTTATGAATCTTTTTAAGTAATTGCTCAGCAAAATCAATTTCTGAAGTAACAACCTGCATATCCAGTAAAATAACCGGACGATTTATTTCTTTTATTGCTTTCATAATCAGGCTGGTTTTGCCATACCGTCTAGGACTCATCATAATAAGATGCACATCAGAATCCAGAATAGATTTTATCTGTTCCAATTCCTCAACTCTATTTGTGAAATAAAGGTTATCCACAATAGAGCCAAATTTGAAAGGATTTTTTAATTTGTTCCGAAGTTTTTCGTTCCGAGGTTTTTCGGAATTGTTTTTATTACTCATTTACTTACATTAATTAATAAAGTTGCTTTTATTGTTTGTATCATATCATCCAAACTAATTAGTGTCTGTCTATAAAGTCGAATATAAACCGTTAAAACGGTTATTTTATATTATTGGGTTTCATTAGCCCATGACCTAAGTCGTGGGTTAACTTATTTATATCTATTGAGAAATTATTATTTAGCAAAATAACCGCCAGTTTTCGGACTGCCTTTAAATATAATTTTATTACTATCTTTCAATTTTTTCAACCATTTTTCTGTTGTTTTGTATGGTTTATTAATTATTTCAGACAATTCTCTTGTATTTTTGCCCTGATATTTTTTAATTATTTGCAGCAATGTATTTACTCCCCCATTTACTCCCCCATTTACTCCCTCATTTACTCCCCCATTTACTCCCTCATTTACTCCCCCACTTAATTTCTTTTTTATATTTTTTCTAAAAAAAGTAATAACAAAAGCACCTGCTTTCTCTTCAAAAGAAGGTTTCTGCAATCCTTTTTGTAAACATGCATCTATAATACGAAGAAACCCTGTGCCCCAGTTCTCAATTAAATTAATATTATAGAAAATCTGGGCTAATTTTTTATTTCTGGGGATTGATCTGTTTTCCGAGAGGAGTTTTTTGATATTTATTTCAGGTGGGAGCAATCCGGGGCTCCATATTTGAAGAGTATCATCAAAAATCCTTATTTGAATATTTCCATGATCAGCATAATCTCTATGAACTACTGCGTTAATAATAGCTTCTCTTAAAGCATTCAAAGGATAAGCCCAGATTTCTTTCCGCTGTGGTGCTTGATCAATTTCCACTGACATATTAATATGTCTTTTTATAAATTCAAGAGTGTCTTCAACAGCAGTAATTATATTTGTATCAAAATCCTTCATATCAATAAAATGTACCATAGAATTGCCTTTAAACCTTGCAGCTTTCATTATGGCATTTGGCATTAAAGAATTTTTTTTCACAAAACATAAATATGCAGCATTAGTAATATTTTTTCCATTATAGATATTTAAACTCTTCAAGAAATCAAAGTATGTGTGAAATTCTATTTTAAAATAATTTTTATTTAGTTGGCTAATTAATTTTTCATCCCATTCAATATTTTCAATGTTTTCAGTAAAAAATTGCTTATCGAAATCAGGCAAAGTATATCTTTTTATCAAATTTCGAACTTCCTGGTTACTTAACTTTTGATTACTTTTCCCTACTCTGACAAAAGCTTTATTAAAAGCAAAAACAGGCTTTATTTCAGCTTCTTTGACTTCAAATTCTGTAATTTCACCAAGAGCGAAGGTCTTTACAACAATTGAAGGATAAAGCACAGGGTCTGTATTGTTTTTAATTTTATTTCCCAAATCTTCAATTGTATTCTTACCTACTACTTGATTTGTTGGATTGCCGTTATCATCAAAACCAACAATAACTTTACCTCCTTCTTTATTAGCAAATGCAACGAGAGAGATAATTATTTCTTTCCATTCTTTAAAAGATGATTTTATTTCTAATTGTTCAGATTCTTTATAAATCATATTTATCTTTATCTTGTTGTTATTAGCTACGGAATTAAAAAATTTTGTAAGTACTTTGTTCGGAATATTCCATTCAATTACTTATGATTTTACAAATATAATTAACTATTTTCTTATCCGAATCAGGATAAACCGGCAAACAAATCACTTGTTCAGCAGTTTTATTTAGCAACAGGCAAATTTTCAGGTTTGGCAGAGTCAAAGGCATTATAAGTAGAGAAATTGCTAATAAGCGGGTAGAAATATCTTCTGCCATAGATATTATGAATTTTCAATTTATAATCTCCCAATGACCATTTTTTTTACTGCCTACTCTTTTTAATATCTTCAATTCTTTTAATTTTGTTGTATCTCTTTTTATTGTTGCCCTGCTGGCATTCATAATTATTGCAAGTTCTTCAATTGTTATACTTTTATTTTCCCTGATTAATTCAACTATTTGTCTCACTCTCTTATTTAAAGGTTCATTTAAAGGTTCATTTTTATTCGTTTCAATTGTTACCCAAAAAGAATCTGTAAAATCAAATATTATTTTATTCCCATTATAAGAACGTTATATATGAATTTTCGATTTTCTTTTGCCAGTTGTGCAGGAATAGAGTTCCACAACATTCTTATTTTAGATTGTCCACGGAGAACACGGATAACACTGATTTTTGTAATTCGTAATTCTTAATTTGTAATTCGTAATTCTTAATTTGTAATTCTTAATTTGTAATTCGTAATTCTTAATTTGTAATTCGTAATTCTTAATTTGTAATTCGTAATTCTTAATTTGTAATTCGTAATTCTTAATTGTTATTCGATTATTTTCCAGTATCCTCCTTTATCCGGACCTACTCTGTCAATAATTCCATTTTTTTTCATTTTTTTAATATCTCTATAAATTGTCATTCTCGATACATTTAAAATCTCACTTAAATCAATCAATGATATTTGAGAATTATTTTTTATTTCTGCCACTATTGATTGTATTCGGTTTTCAGTAACATTTTCAGTAACATTATCAGTAACATTATCAGTAACATTATCAGTAACATTATCAGTAACATTATCAGTAACATTATCGGTGACATTGTCGGCGTTTTCCTTTGAAATGATATTCGAATATAGGGTAATCCAAAAAGCATCAGTAAAATCGAAAGAATAGTTGTTTTTATTGGCCTTACAGGCATCAGTAACTCTTTTAATACCTGTTCCTACTTTTTCCATAAAATTCGTTCTTGATAACAAATCTGCGAGCAATCTGTTTCTTGCTTCGCTTCTTTTACCAAAATCTTTTTTAGGAAACATTAATTCGCCTTTGTTGTTAACAATGATACTATTTTTTAATTTTTCGATTGCTATTGTGTCGCCAAGAAAATAGTCGAAATGTATGATTGCATTTACAATTGCTTCGCGATATGCTTCAATGGGATATTCAGGGAATTCTTTTCGTCTGAGGGCTTTAATCTCATACCGAACTGGTACACGTTCTTTTAAATAGTCGACAGCAAATTCAATATTGCCAATTATGCCTTTATCAACAACTTTTTTGTCTAAAATATCAATTCGTTTATCATCATTAAAATGAACGCATCTTATTTTGGAGCTGATAATATATTTAAATGGTTTTTTAGCAAAATACAAAACACCGGCATTGGTAAAACCTTCATTGGTAAGAACACGGAGATTTTTTAGAATTTCTTTTTGGGGCAGATTATTAGAAACTCTTGCAAGTTTTAAGTAGTATTCAAATTTTTCATTATCAAAATCTTTCCAATCAAAATTATTACAAATTTGCTCATCAAAACGAACTTTACCGGATTTTATGGCAAGTGCTAATATTTCATTTCTTTTCATTTTTTGAGAATTAGCACCCATTCTCATATAAAATCCTAAGGAACAAGAATACGGTTTGTTTTCACCTTCTTTAATTTCAACAGCGAGTATATTTTTTATTTCAGATAAAGAGATAATAATTGACGGATCACAATTATGTGCAATATCCTGTATTTGAGATTTCAATTTATTTGTAACAGAAACTCCTTTTATTGTACACGAATCTGTAATTCCCAGATAAATAATTCCACCTGAAGCATTAGCAAAAGCAACAATTTCTTTAGCAAAGCTTTTATCAAACGATTCTTTGAATTCGATATACTGACCTTCACCTAATTGAAGAACATCGTCTAAATTCTGTATATTTATAAATTTATGCATGTTTTATGTACTATATTATATCTTTTATTTGCTTTATTTTTAATTCTGGATAAATCGGCAAACAGATAACTTCTTCAGCAGTTTTATTTTGCAACAGGCAGATTTTCATGTCTTGCAGATGTGCTATAATGTTATCTTCTGAAATATCATTTGTATATGTTAATGTTTCAGAATAGATTATTGGAGATAATTAATATTTATTCCGTCTGAAGCAGATTAAAAGTTATGTTTTTTTAAGAAAATTTATCGGTATATTGATTAACAATGACTGTCCGATATTATCAATTCGGACAACAACTTTTTTCTTTCCTTTATATTCAATAAGTTCACCTTTGATGCCCATAAAAGGACCTTTTTTTATTTGGACATGCTCGCCTGTCATAATATTTTCATTAGTAATTTCAGTTTCAGCATCAACATCCAAAGCAAGTTTCATAGTATTAATCTGCCATTCAGGAATTGAAGCTGCTTTACCTTCAAAAGTTACATATCGCAAAACGGCTTGAATATTTAATACATCATAATATTCTTTTTCACTAATTTTAACAAAAACATAAGAACGTATAGCTGGCTCTTCAACCCATTTTTTTCTGTCGCTCCATTGTTTTAATCTTTTTTGTAATGGCAGATAACTTTCAATGTTTATATCATTCAATTTTTGATAAATTTTTTTTTCTGCTCTGGGTTTTGTATATATTGCATACCAGTTATATTTTAAATCTTTTATCAAAATAGGTTTTCTTTAATTTTTAATTTCTAATATTTAATTCTAAGATTATTAAGCAAAACCGAAGTATGGTTATTGATAACATCTAACCCACAAGGTTTTAGAAAACTTGCGGGATTGCTCATAATTCATAATTTTTAAGTTGCCTGATTTACAATTGGTCTAACTTTTCTTTGTCTTGACACAAAGAAAAGTAACAAAAGAAAAGTCAAGGCTTACTAATAATTTTGTACAAAACTTACTCATTTATCCTTTTCTTGCCGCAATCCAAGCCGTTAATGCCTGTAATTTTTTTTATTCATTAATAAAACATCTATGAGTTTTTAAATATTTTATATAAAGTAAACATTTATTCACTTGTGGATTGCTTATAAAAAAGCCAACGCAAAAGGATAAATGCTTGTTTTGATAGCAAAATTATTAGAATGCCAATACATACTTTAACCAAATTCATTACATTTATCCCGTTGGATGTTATCCTACGGGATTTACAAAATTTTAATTATATTAAATCTCTTTTAGATTTTATAATTTTAAATTTTTTATCAAAATATGTTTGTCTATTATTAAACAAATAATTTATTAATTAGGCACCTGCCTGATTAAATTTCATGTCCTTTCCATAACAACAAAGGTTTAATTCCTTTATAATTTTTACTGTAATCTTTAAATTCCGTGTTGCTAAGTATCAGATAACGTATTTTTCTTTTTATCAGATGTTCTCCTTTATCAATGAGCCGTTGCAAATAGGACTTATTAATTTTTTCTCCAACTAAGAGTAAATCAATTATTTTATTATCAATTCCTTTGGCAAAATCACCAATTACATAAACATATATTATTCCTCCAAGTTTTTTTATAATTTTTTTAATAATATGGTCAAAACCAATTTGTTTTAATATTATATTATGAATGTCAGAGAATAAAGGATGTTGTGTATTGGCCTGATACATTTTTTTGTTACCATTGTTATATGAGATTAATAAGCCAGCATCTTCAAATTTGTTTAGTTCTTTTCGTATAGAGTTTGTTGATTCATTAAATTCTCCTGCCAAACTACGTAAATAAGAGCTGGAATTACTATTAAGAAAAAATTTAAGAATAATTTTAATTCTTGTCTTTGAAGTGATAAGAGTGTCAAGCATTTTATGGATAGATAATGATTTTTGTTTATTATAAAAAAGTTGAGATATATTTACAGCTTCGCCCCGTCAGTTACATAAGTAAAAGACAAAGGTATAAATCAATTCATCTAAGATGAAGTGATTATAAATCAAAAATGAGTAACAAAATTACTCAATGTTTATTAATACGCAAATATTTTTTAATTTATTTTATCAAAATTTTTCTATAAACTTTCTATATACTATTATCACGTAGTTGATAATCAAATGGTGTGAATATAAAATTAAGTATTATATAACCAGTTATATATTTCTTTTTCAAAATGTTTTTTTATTTTTGTTAAATTTGCATTATACTTTGGTTTTAGATGTTTTATTGTATCTTCTTCTATATCATCAGTAAATACGAGTGCTATCTGGAATAATTTTTAATTTATTTCAGGCATGTATTTTTTTATTTCATCAACGTCAGTATATATTAATATATATTCAATGAGAATAGAATCATTAATATCTGATATGGAGTTTAATCATAACTCCAGAAAACATTTTGTTTTTTTTAACTTTTTTAATAACTTTTTTTTTAATTCATATATCTTTACAGTTATTATATGCAAAAATAGAAAAAATAAGAGTATTATTGATAAATTTTGTTAACAAAATATTTATATTTGTGTATAAGCATTTATATAGTGTCTGCACGAAAACAATACTTTTTGTCATTCTGAACTTGTTTCAGAATCTATAATAACTTGATAATCAGATTCCGAAATAACCCTGAAACGACCCTGAAACAAGTTCAGGGTGACGTTGTTCAGGATGACGTTATTCGGAATGACAATCAGGCAGTTGCCTGATTATTTGTTTTCGTGCAGGCACTATACAGATGTGATTATTACAAATTTTTTAATAATGTTATACTTTGCACTTCGGCAATTTCGGTAGAGCCATAAAGTTACGATTATATTTGGTCATACCCGCAATGTTTTAAAAAGCTTGCGGGTTAATAATATTTAATAAGAAAATCAAAAGTTGAAAAAATTAATCTTTATATTAGTTTTTGTTTTAGTTCCTTTTTGCATTGTAAATGCTCAGGATTTTAATAATTTACGTACTCATATTATTTCAAATAAATTTGATACAATTAAGATTGATACTCTTAGTATTATTCCTAATTCAGTAGTAATTAGAGACAGTTTAGGGGATAAAACTGATACTAATTTTTATAGGATTGATTATGCCAAAGCCCTGTTGGTATGGAATTTGCCAAGATTAGACCAGATAAAATTTAAAATATCATATCGTGTTTTTCCTTATTATTTTGCAGAAACATTTAAGCATAAAGACATTAAGAATATTAAAATTAACGAATCGGGAATTTATGAACCGTTTATTTTTCAAAGTGATACCAAGACATCTGATATATTTAAAACTAAAGGATTAAATAAGAATGGAAGTATATCGCGAGGCATATCTTTTGGAAATAATCAGGATGTTGTTTTAAATTCCAATCTTAATATTCAGTTGTCAGGTAAGTTGAGTGAAGATATAGATATTCTTGCAGCTATTACTGATAATAATATTCCTATTCAGCCGCAAGGCAACACACAGCAAATTCAGGATTTTGATAAAGTTTTTATACAATTGTCAAGCAAAAGGTCAAAACTTATAGCAGGAGATTTTGAATTAAATAATCCTAAAAGTTATTTTATGAAGTTTAATAAAAAGTTGCAGGGTGGAAGTTTTACTACTAAATTTAATACCTCAAAAAAAGAAAATAAGACAGGAAAGATGAGAGTTACTGCCAGCGCAGCAATTTCAAAAGGGAAATATGTCAAGAATGAAATTACAGGCATTGAAGGTGTTCAGGGTCCATATAAACTTAAAGGCATTAATAACGAATCTTTTATTATTGTTATTGCAGGCACAGAACGGGTTTATATTGATGGTGTTTTATTGCACCGGGGACAAGGAAATGACTATGTTATAAATTACAATCTTGCAGAAATAACATTTACACCTAAAAATCCCGTTACAAAAGATAAAAGAATTTATGTTGAGTTTGAATATTCCAATAAAAATTATGCTCGTTCTTTATTGTTTTTTGGAGATGAGTTTGAACAAAATAAGTTAAAATTAAGGTTTAATATTTTTTCTGAACAGGATATCAAAAGTCAGCCGGTAGAGAATTTAAGTGATGAACAAAAATTGTTGCTTTCTGATATTGGCGATAATATTGGCTCAGCTTTTTCACCAAATGTTGATAGCATTGCTTTTGCTAATGACCAGGTATTATATAAAATGGTTGATACTGTTGTTAATTTTATTCATTATGATTCTATTTTCGTTTATTCAACAAATCAGGACAGTGCTTTTTACAGATTGGGTTTTTCAAAATTAGGAGAAGGTAAAGGAAATTATAAACAGATAAAAACCAGTGCCAATGGCAAGGTCTTTCAATGGGTTGAACCGAAAAATGGTGTTGCACAGGGAAGTTACGAACCCGTTACATTACTTGTTACGGCTAAAAAAAAGCAGATGTATTCTTTTTCTGCTGATTATGCTTTTTCAAACAACACAAAACTTACTAGTGAATTGGCAATTAGTAACACTGATATTAATACTTTTTCAAAAAAAGATAATAAAGATAATACAGGTTATGCTTTTAAAATAAATATAGATAATAAAATTTATTTGAGCAAGAAAAAAGAAAAAGGATGGGCATTGGCTTCGGGAGTGAGCTATAAATGGATAGATAAAAATTTTAATCCAATAGAACAATTTAGAAAATCCGTTGAGTTTGAAAGAGACTGGAACTTATTAAATACAAATATTATTGATGATGAGCATATTTCAGGTATTAAATTATCATTTCTGAATAAAAAAACAGGATTTGTTAATTATCAATCTGTATATTTTTTTAAAGGCGAACAGTATAAGGGTATAAGGAATATTGTTAATGCAGATTTGAACAAAAAAGATTTTTATTTAAAAGTTGATGCAAATTTGGTTCAGACACAAGGATTGGTAAATACGAGTCAGTTTTTTAGGCAAAACGTAATGTTTGCAAAAAAAACAAAATTTTTTACTATTGGTATAAAAAATGCACAAGAGCATAATGTATTTAAAGATATAAATACTGATAATCTTCAGGCAAATAGTTTCTCTTTTACTGAATATCAGGCATTTATAAATAATGCTGATACTTCTGCCAACAAATTTTCTTTATATTATAAAAAAAGATATGATAATATGCCTTATAATAATGAGCTTAAACAGGCAAGTGCCGGCGAAAGTGTTGGCTTTGCTATTAAGACCTTAAAGAATGTAAATAACAGATTAAATATTAACACTTGTTTTCGTAAATTAAGTATAAAAGACAGTTTGTTAACTAATCAGAAAGATGAGAATACTCTTTTGGGCCGTGTGGAATATTTTACCAAACTATTAAAAGGCACAATTACATCCAACACTTTTTATGAGATAGGTTCAGGACTTGAAGTAAAAAAAGAATTTTCTTATCTTGAAGTTGCAGCAGGACAAGGTGTTTATTCATGGACAGATTATAATGAGAATGGCATAAAAGAGTTAAATGAATTTGAGATTGCTGCTTTTAAAGACCAAGCCGTCTATATCAAAGTATATACTCCTACTGATGAATATATAAGGGCTTATACAAATCAATTTAATGAAGTGCTTAATATTAATCCTCATGCTGTCTGGAATAGTAAAAAAGGATTAAAAAAGTTTATTTCACGTTTTTCAAATAAATCTGTCTTACATATTAACAGAAAAACAACTTATGATGATTTTTTACAGGCATATAATCCTTTTCTTGCCAAAGTTTCAGACATTACATTAGTAACACTTAACTCATCTTTTCGTAATATTTTTTATTTTAATAAAACAAATTCTAAATTTGGAATGGAGATAAATTATCAGGATAGTCGCAACAAGGCATTGCTTACTAATGGCTTTGATACAAGAACGTTGACGGTAAAAGGAGGTCGTTTAAGATGGAATATAAGCAGAAAATTTATGTTTAATCTTAAATTTAAAAATGGAGAAAAAACAAGTTTGTCAGAATATTTTAGTTCAAGAGATTATGATATTGTTTATTATGAAACAGAGCCGACATTAAGTTATCAGCCCAATACTTTATTTAGGATAAGTTTAAATTATAAATATAATGATAAAAAAAACCTGACAGAATCAGAAGGCAAGGCAATAAATCATGATATAGGGCTGGATATAAAGAAGAATATACTGGCAAAAGCAAGTTTGATGTTTAAATTAAACTATATTCATATTTCGTATGATAAATCAGAGAATACGCCTATTGCTTTTGAGATGCTGGATGGGTTAAAAACAGGAGATAACATAGTGTGGAATTTATCTTATCAGATGAATTTATCTAAAAATTTACAATTAAGCATTATGTATAATGGTCGTAAATCGCCGGAAGTAAATACTATTCATATAGCAACAGTTCAGATGAGGGCATATTTTTAGTGAACTTGTTTTTCAATATTAAAAACATTAGTGTCCGACTAAAAATAATTATGAACTATAAAAATGCACTATTGATAAGGCTTTGATAAATATTTCTGACAAGATGTATAGATAAGAAATAGGTTTTATTTACTTTTTTCCTTCTACTATTATCACTATCTCGCCTTTTATTGTTTTATTTTTAAAATAATTTATCAGTTCGGCAATCGTTCCTCTTTTGGTCTCTTCATATATTTTAGTGAGTTCTCTTGATACAGAAGCTTTTCTGTCTGGGCCAAAAAATTCGGCAAACTGTTCAAGTGTTTTAAGTAAACGAAAAGGTGATTCATAAAAAACCATAGTATATGTTTCGTTTGCCAGTTTGTTAAGAATGGTCTTTCTGCCTTTTTTATGAGGCAAGAATCCCTGAAAAGAAAAGTGGTCAACAGGCAATCCGGAGTTCACAAGAGCAGGTATAAAAGCAGTGGCACCTGGCAGACATTCAACTTCAATGCCGGCATTTATACATTCTCTGACTAATAAAAATCCCGGGTCTGAAATACCAGGTGTTCCTGCATCACTTACTAATGCAATGGTCTGACCATCTATAATTTTTCTTACAACAGACAAAACCGTCTTATGTTCATTAAACAAATGATGAGCAAGCATCTTTTTGTTGATTTCAAAATGTTTTAAAAGAAATCCTGTTTTTCTGGTATCTTCGGCCAGAATAATATCAACCTCTTTTAATATACGGATAGCTCTTAAAGTAATATCTTCAAGATTGCCAATAGGTGTGGGAACAATATAAAGTTTAGACATTGATTTTTTTTATAAAAATAATGTGCATATAAAACCTATAGATAATATAAACAGTTAAAAGTAAAAAAGCTATTTATCTAAGGCGGAAAAATAACAAAAATAAATGCCAAACATAATCATTAACGTAAAATATTAATCGTTAATCCTGCATAATACATTGTTCCATATACAGGTGCATACATAAAAGCTGCATCATCAGTATGTTTCTCGGGTTGCAGATAATTAAATATATTATTAACTCCTGCATATATTTTAAACATATTGAATCTTTTAGAAATTTTTGCATTAAATATTGCAAAGCCGTCAGTATGTTTTATCTTACTCTGACTTTCATCTTCAGCAAAATAATCTATATACATTTTGCCTGTATAATTTCCTGATAGAGAAAAATCCCATGTTTTAGGTGAATATTCCAATTTTAAGTTGCCTGTGTTTGAAGGAAATCTTGAGATATATTTACTAATATCATTGTATTTCGTTCCTTTCCAATCATCTCTTTCGTGTTCATATTTGCCTTGATTGATAGTATAATCAAAGCCCAATCTGGTATTTTTGACAACATTTGCCAGAATTGATATTTCAATTCCCTGAACAAATGCATTGTCAATATTTTTCCATTGATAATCATAACCAAGATTTGCAACATTATATTCAGCATCGGTAAAGGCAATTTTATCTTTTAAGTCGGTTCTGAAAATATTAGTACTAATTCTTATTTTTTTTCCATAATAATCTGCTGATAAATTATAACTCACAGAAGTTTCAGGTTTTAAATCCGATGATTTCCATACTCTGGGGGAGCCACTGCATAAGTGCAGGTCTTCGGAAAAGCCATAAGGTGCCCGAAAACCTGTTCCTGCATTTGCCCTTAATGTTATTTTTTTTGAAATATCATATTTTATGGCAAATCTTGGACTAAAGCTGTTCTCATTAAATTCATTTTTTGGAAAAAAAGAGTTTGCAAAAACTTCCTTATTTGCTTTGTATTCTTCTTCTGAATTATGTATATCATATCTAATGCCGGGAACTATTGTCAATCTATCATTTAATGCCCATTCATCCTGAATAAAAACACCAAATTCTCTAGCCGACTTATTACTTGTTGATTTATACGAAGTTCCTGTATATTGACTTGCAGAGTCAACAACAACATACATTCCGGATTCTGTCAGTTTATTGTAGAAACCTTGAATCCCTGTTAACAACTGATGTTCTTTTATTTTTTTTCCATAAGTTAATGTTGCAGTTATAGAATTTTCATCAGCAAGATAAGGTCTCATATCTCTCACATCAGGGGTGCTGTCGTTATGTGTTGCCATGTAATCACTCAAATAAGAATCATTTGTAGCATCTCTGTTATGATTAGTATATGCTAACAAGAAATTAATTTCCGAATTATTTTTAAACTTATTATTA
>Ga0307991_1002370_pt1 | contig 12795 bp, 13 predicted proteins | sample EllFjometagen131_FD_203146 | JGI IMG/M metagenome (GOLD analysis project Ga0307991, IMG submission 203146) | Marine microbial communities from Ellis Fjord, Antarctic Ocean - #131 | ecosystem: Environmental > Aquatic > Marine > Unclassified | place: Southern Ocean | collected 2014-10-08
GGATGTCCTGGTCCCGAGCATTGGGGAGATCATCGGAGGGAGCCAGCGCGAAGAGCGGCTCGACATCCTGGAGGCGAGGATGGATGAAAGCGGCCTGCCCAAGGAGGATTACTGGTGGTATTTGGACTCCCGGAAATTCGGAAGCGTCCCGCACAGCGGGTTCGGCCTGGGATTTGAACGGCTGATCATGCTGATCACCGGCATATCGAACATCCGGGACGTTATCCCCTTCCCCCGGACACCCAACAGCATAGAATTCTGAAACAGGAAAGGAACAAAACATGATCAAGATAACCTGCATGGGGGCCGCAGGGACGGTAACGGGATCAAACTACCTTATCGAAGATTCCCGCGGCAAAAAGATAATTGTGGATTGTGGCCTTTTCCAGGGGGGGAAACAGACCGAGTGGCGCAATTCGGCGGACTGGGGGTTCGATCCCAAGACAATAGACACTCTCCTCCTGACCCACGCGCACATCGACCACAGCGGCAGGATCCCCAAACTTGTCAAGGACGGTTTTCAAGGGCGGATTATCACCTCCCCACCTACGGCACAACTGTGCGAGGTCATGCTCCTCGATTCGGGACACGTGCAGGAGATGGACGCGGAGTGGCAGACGCGCAGGAACAGGCGCAGAAGTAAAAAGGGGATTGAACCGCTCTATACCGTGGAGGATGCCCAGAAAAGCCTTCAGTATTTCTCACCCGTGGAGCAGAATCAGACCATCGACATCGCACCGGGGATGAGGGCACGGTTTCTCAATGCGGGGCACATCCTCGGGTCTTCGATCATAGAGCTGTGGGTAGATGACGGGGGGGTAAAGACAAAGATAGTTTTCTCCGGAGATATCGGCAAGAACAGACAGCTGATCGTCAAGGATCCCGCCGAAATAACACAGGCGGACTATCTCTTTATCGAATCGACCTACGGCAACCGCCTGCATCGTTCCTTCAAGGACAGTGAGGCGGAGCTGCTGGAGGCCATCCGGTATGCCGTATCAAACAATGAAAAGGTGATTATTCCGGCATTCGCTGTGGAGAGAACCCAAGAGATACTCTATATCCTGGGCGCATTTCAGCGCAGCGGTTCCCTGCCCGACATGCCGATCTATCTCGACAGCCCGCTCGCGATCAAGGCCACCGAGATATTCCGCAAAAACAAAAAGTACTACGACGAAGAAGCGATGGAGATCGTCAATCAGGGATTCGATCCTTTTGACATGCTCAACCTGAAATTCACCCCCTCGACCGAAGAGTCCATGGCAATCAATAAAAAGCCGGGCTCCGCAATCGTTATCGCGGGGAGCGGTATGTGTACCGCGGGGAGAATAAAGCACCACCTCAAGCACAACCTGTGGCGCGAGGGAGCCAGCGTCATCATTGTGGGGTTTCAGGCCATGGGGACCACCGGCAGGAGGATCGTGGACGGAGAGAAGAGTGTTCGGGTATTTGGAGAAAACGTCGCCGTGGCGGCAAAGGTTTATACCATCGGCGGATTCTCGGCACATGCGGACCAGAAGGGACTCCTTGAGTGGGCGGGGCACTTTGCCGAGTCACATCCCCGCGTCTTTGTCATACACGGGGAAGCGACAGCCAGCGAGGCCCTCGCTGCCAAGCTCACGGAAGACCTCAAGCTGGAGGCCTATGTCCCAAAAATGGGAGAGTCGCTGATCCTCGAAGCCCAGAAGATGACCCGAGCACCGGCTCCCGGGGCGGCGCCGGAAGACCTGCAGCAGGTCATGCAGGGAACCGTTATCAACCTCGAGAAAGAACTGAAAGAATTGAAAGGAAGGCTCGCGGCAAAGAGCGGCAGGATCGAGGAGGCCGATATAGACCGGTTGAGAGATGTCGAGGAAGATCTGCGGATGATCCTTCCCGAATAGGAGGCTCAACGGCGAAGCCGCTCCTTGAGCGCCATGATCCTCCGGTAGGATGCATCGATCCTGGCGGCCGGTATTTTCCCCTCGTGCACCAGGCTCTCCAGTATCGCGCCGGCCCGCGAGGCGATATCCTCTTCAAAGACGGAGTTGTTTGCAAAGACGAGAATGTCGACCCCGGCGAGAAGGGCTCGCTTTATCGTGGTCTCAAGCCCGTAGACCCCCCGTATTGCCTTCATCTGCATGTCATCGGAGATGACCACGCCCTCATACCCCATATAATCACGCAGGATGTGCATCACCTTGGGTGAGAGCGTGGCGGGCCATTGGGGATCAAGATGCCTGTTGAATACGTGGGCCGTCATGATCATGTCACACTTCCCCGCCTTGACGATCTTATCATAGGGGATCAGCTCTTCGGCAGACCAGGTCTCCGTGATATCGACAAACCCCTCGTGCGAATCGGTGGTTGAGCTCCCGTGGCCAGGAAAGTGTTTGATAGCGGAGAGGATGCCGCGACTGTGCAGGGAATTGATTACCGCAATCGCCTGTCGGACCACGACCGCCGGGTCGGCGGAAAAGCTTCGCTCCAGCTTCCCGATCACAGGATTTTCCGGATTGGTATTCAGATCCACAACGGGCGCGAAATTCAGGTTTATCCCTAGACCGGCCAGTGTCTCAGCCGTCGCATCCGCGTACCGCTTCGTCATCTCGACACTGTCCAGCGATCCGAGATGCTGCGCCGACACGGACGGGGGGAACCCGAATTGTTCCTTCAGACGGCAGACCCGTCCCCCCTCCTGATCGATCGCGACAAAGAGGGGAATGGAGGAGGCGCCCTGCAGGGCGTCCACAAGCTTTTTCACCTGCGACGGGGATTTGATATTTCTGACGGGAGAGGACGACGGGACGTCACGATCAAAGAGGATAACACCCCCGATCTTTCCCGCTGCGATATCCCGGATGACGGGGGACCCTTCATCCGCCTTGAGGCCCCTGAATCCGACCATCAGCATCTGTCCGATTTTCGCCTCTATATCCGTCTCCGGGCCATCCGCTAAGGACGAGAAGGGGATCATCACCCCGAAAACCGCGATGACGGAGCATAGAAACGCCAGACGAATCAGTTCTTCACATTTGTGCCGGAACGTGGTAGCTCTCATACGAATTTCCCCTCTACAGGTAGTACCGGAAGGACTATCATATCGTGCGGGGGAATGCCATAGATCTTGACACCGACGGATTGTCTTCGCAGTATATATTACAGGAACAGAAAGATGTCTCTCAACATTGTTGTCTGCATAAAACAGGTCCCCGACCCGGAACACTTCGATCAGATCACCCTCGATCCCGCGACCGGTTCCATCCGCAGGATTGGAATCCCGTCTATCACCAATCCCCTCGACCGGCACGCGATGGAGGAGGCGCTGCTCATACGGCAGCAGTGCGGGGGCACGGTTTCGGTCATCACCATGGGACCCCCGCAGGCAAAGAAGTGCATAGAAGACGCCCTCGCCATGGGGGCCGACAGGGGGGCGATCCTGTGCGATCTTGTCTTCGCCGGCGCGGACAGTCTCGCGACCGCGCGCGTCCTTGCGGTGGGTATTCGAGTCCTGGGGCCATTCGATCTCATCCTCTGCGGGAACGAATCGGTAGACGGGGCAACGGGGCAGGTGGCACCACAGCTCGCCGAATTTCTGAATATCCCGCACGTAACCTGTGCGAGAAAGATCACACTGGCCGGCGAAACGGCCGCCCTGGTGGAACGGGTGGTTGAAGGCGGCTATCTGCGGGTCGAGGTCACACTCCCTGCGGTAATCTCCGTTCTCAAAGGGATAAACCGCTACCGTCTCCCCACGGCGATGGGGATTATGGCGGCGGCGGACAGGGAAATCATCGAATGGGGCTGCTCCGTGTGCGGGCCCGGCAGTCCCGCCCCCGAGTCCCCCACACAGGTGACCGAGATATTCGAATCATCGCTGAAACGGAAGGTCAAGATGCTCAGTGGCGAGCCGGAGGCCGTCGCCGGGGAACTACTGAAAAAACTGCGCGAGATGGAGGCCCTCTGATGAGACAAATCGTGATATGGGCGGAGCGCAGAGATGGGCGGATTGCGGATGTATCTTTGGAGACCCTTGGGAAGGCGACCCACCTCGCCACGGACATGGACGGATCGGTCGGGGCCATCCTGATCGGCGAGCAATGCCGGACATCCGCCGAAGAGCTGTTCCACTACGGTGCCGACAGGGTGTGGCTGGTCGAGGATAATCGGCTGGACCTGTACCAGAGCGATCTGTACGCGAGGATTGCAGCGGAGATCATCGCAGAGGCAAAACCCGAAATTGTCCTGATGGGGGGGACTTCCATCGGAATGGATCTCGCGCCGCGGGTTGCCGCGAAGCTGAGAACGGGTCTCACTGCTCACTGCATCGACCTGTATATTGAGACGATTGACGGGAGGGACCAGCTCATCCAGGTGGTTCCCGGCTGGGGGGGACAGATGATGGTCAAAATCACCTGCCCGGATCACCGGCCCCAGATGGCCACCGTCCGCCCCGGCGTCATGGAAAAGGGAACGGCAGACTTGACGCGAATAGGAGAGATCATCCCGTTCGCGCCCGCAATGTGCGAGGGCGACTTCAGGGCAAAGACACTGGAAATGGTAAAAGAGGAGGAGAAGGAAACGCCCCTCGAGGATGCCGAGATAATTGTGTCCGGGGGATTCGGTCTCTACGGATCGGAGGGATTCGAACCGATCGAACGGCTGGCCGCCGCCCTCCACGGCGAGGTGGCGGGGACAAGACCCGCCTTCGATCAGGGGTGGATACCGGAATCCCGGATGATCGGCCAGAGCGGCAAGACGGTGCGGCCGGGGCTCTTTGTCAGCGTGGGGGCCTCCGGGGCGATGCACTACACGACCGGGTTTCTCAAGGCGAAGGTGATCGTGGCGATCGACAGGAATCCCAAGGCCCCCATCTTCGATATTGCCGACTTCGGCATCGCGGAAGACATAAGCAGGATCATACCGGGCCTGATTGAAAAGCTGAAAAATCAATAAAATACTACACATAGGAGAGGAACGACATGTTTGAACTGACTAAGCAGCAGGAGATGTTGAGAACAATGGTCCGCGAATTCGCGGATACCGAACTGGCCCCGAAGGCCCTGGAGCTGGACCGGAAGGGAGAATTTCCGAGAGACCTCGTCAAGAAGCTGGGGGATCAGGGTCTCATCGGCATGGCCGCGTCAAAGGAGCTGGGAGCAGCCGGCATGGGATACCTGGCCGGGACACTGGCCATCGAAGAGCTGGGACGGGTCTATCCCTCGCTGGCGTTTCTGCTGGAGGTAAGCCAGGCCCCCATCTACGCCATTGAGCACTTCGGGACGGAGGAGCAGAAAAAGCAATACCTTCCCGGCGTCATCAAGGGGGATGCGATCATGTCCATTGCCGCCACAGAGGCAACCGGGGGGTCCGTCCTGGCAAAACCGGCGACCGAGGCCGTGGCGGATGGTGACGAGTTTGTCATCAACGGGAGGAAGGTTTACATCACCAACGGCGGCGTGGCCGACCACTGTGTCCTCCTCGCCAAGACCGGGGAAAAGACCAGCACCTTCATCGTGGACAAGGACAACCCCGGGTTCGTCGTCAGTAGAAGACAGGAGATGACGGGGTTCAAATCGGTCAATATCAGCGAGATCTCCTTCAACGACTGCCGTGTCCCGAAGAAAGACCTGATCGGGAAGGAAGGATCGGGCCTGGGCGTCGCGATGACCGCCTTTCTCGTCAACCGGCCCGCGATCGGCGCGATCGGCCTGGGCATTGCCCGGGGCGCCTTTGAAATCGCGGTAAAATACGCCAAGGAGCGGATCCTCAACGGACGACCGATCAGCACCCTCCAGGCCATTCAGTTCATGCTGGTGGATATGGAGACCCAGATCGACGCGGCAAAGTGGCTTATCTATTATCCCTGCGCCGCCATGGATCGGGGAGCGGACCCGAGAACTCTCGGCAAGCATTCCGCCCGAGCCAAGGTGGTCGGGGCGCAGGTGGCCCTCGATGTCACACAGCAGGCGATGCAGATCCTGGGAGGATACGGCATAAGCCCGGAATATCACCTGCCCCGGCTGCTCAACGACGCCCTGCAGCTCTTCCCCGCCGAAGGGACCTCTCAGGTGATGAAGGTGATCCAGGCAGGAGAGATCGTACGATGACAGCACAGTATCTTGAGGGAAAGCCGGTTGCGGAGGCCGTGCTCAAAGAGGTTGCGGCACGGGTTGAAACACTGAAAAAACAGGGGATTGTCCCCGGCCTGGGGACAATCCTGGTGGGAGATGATCCGGCGAGCGCCGGCTACGTTCGCAAGAAACATGAGGCGTGCAGTGAGCACGGGTTCGCCTCATTCGACAGGCATATCACGAGCGATGTCTCTCAGGCGGACCTGCTCAATGCGGTCCGCGCATTCAACGAGGATGACCGGGTCCATGCCTTCATTATCCAGTATCCCGTTCCGCGGGGATTCGATTATTCGGAGGCCATTGAGATAATGGCCCCCGAGAAGGACGCGGACGGCCTGCATCCCGCGAATCTCGGCAGGCTGGTCCTGCAGGAACCGGGGCCGGTACCGGCGACACCTGCCGGTATCCAGGCCATGTTGCTCCACTACGATATTCCCGTCGAGGGACGGGAGGTGGTGATCGTAGGGCGGGGCTCCACGCTCGGCCGTCCCCTCGCCCTCCTGATGACACTGAAGAAGGAAGGAGCGAATGCCGCGGTAACGGTCGTGCACACCGGTGTCAGGAACATAGCATCCTACACGAAGCGAGCGGATATCGTGATCGCCGCGGCGGGCGTCCCGAGTATCGTGACAAAGGAGATGGTCAGACCCGGAGCCGTGGTGATCAGCGGCGGGATTACCTGGGAGGGGAAACGTCTCGTTCCGGACGTTGATGAATCGGTTGCGGAGGTGGCCGGATGGATAACCCCCCGGCTCGGCGGGGTCGGTCCCACCACCATCGCCATGCTCCTGAAAAATACGCTGGAGTGCGCCGAGCGACAAACAACATGACCGTTACCCGGGCGAAAGGATCAAGATAGCATGGCCAAATCAGTCGAAACACAAGCGACCCTTACAAATGAGATGCTCCAATTCACCGGAACCGCTGGTGATAACCCGGAAATCATCTTCAACTATCCTCCGCCCATGGGGGACGGACCGGGGTATAATCCCCTGGAACTGCTCCTGATGAGTCTTGCCGTGTGTAGCTCGACGGCGAGTGTGATCCTGCTGCGGGGAATGAAAAAGACCGTATCCGGGGTCTCCGTACATGCGCAGGGGACACTGAGGAGGAAACCTCCGACATCATTTGAAAAGGTTGTTCTGGAGTTCATCTTCACGTCGCCTGACGCGACGGACCACGACGTTCAGCAGGCCATCCGTCTTGCGGAGGAGACCTACTGTCCCGTCTGGGCAATGCTCAAGAACAGCATCGAGATTGCCTCCACCTGCACCGTTATTACACCGGAGGCGTGTTTGAAATCCGCATAAGGTTACCCGGAATTGGTATCAAGGCGGGGCCGCTCAGTGAGTGGCCCCGTTGTGTGCGTCTTCGAGGTCATCGGGGGAGTTGATGTTGAAGAACATCATTCCCTCAGGATCGAACGGTGCGATGGCTTCGGGTGGGATCTCCAGGACCCGCGCCTTTTCGTAAAAGCCGGATATCTTCAACCGGTCTTCATCGATACACTTTTTCATAGCCGGCATGCATCGCCGGGAATAGATTGCGTGTAGGGGCTGGAACCCTTTGGGTTCTACCGGGACCACGATATCGTAGCCCTTTGTCCTGTCTTTCATATACCGTATCAAATCAGCGTTCAGAAAGGGCATGTCACAGGGGCAGACAAAGGCGTGCTCACAGGACGAGTGGAAAAGACCGGTATAAATCCCCCCCAGGGCGGCCTTCCCTTTGATGATATCCGTAACGATCTTCAGATCGAACTCGAGGTATGCGAGGGGTTCGTTGGTAACGAGGACGATCTCATCAAACAGCTCCCTGAAGATCCGTATCGTCCGGTCAATGATCCGCTCCCCGTTTATCCGTATAAACGCCTTGTTCTCACCCATGCGGGCGTTTTCGCCCCCCGATAGTATGATTCCCGTCATGTACCCTTACAGCTTTCCTCTACTTACACCGCGTGAGGATATCGGTGATAACCTCTTCGGTATAGTCAACAAGCCCCCAAAGTTGGGCAAGTGCGTACGCATTCTTTGTAATCTTCCCCATGTCTTTGTCGGAGATCTGTGCCTCCCCGAGCGACACGGGACTTTCGATAAACGCAAACCACTCTTTTAAACGGGCTACTCCCGCCATCCCGGCCTTCAGGTCATCCTTCTCTTCGATATCGAAGATCTTCCGGCCCAGCCGTGCAAACTTCGGGGGACTCTTTTCAACCATGTACGACATCCACGCCGGAAGGGTAATCGACAGCCCGGCGCCATGCGCGATATCGTAGAGCGCGCTCAGGGCATGTTCCATCATGTGCGCGGGGAGGCCTATTCTTCCCATCCCCGCCGTGGTCATACCGTTAAAGCCCAGTATGGCGGCCCACATCATATTTGCCCTCGCGTCGTAATCCGCCGGATCCTTCAGTATGGCCTGTGCGCTTTCCATAACCGTCTTTACCAGACCCTCCACGAGCCTGTCCTGGAGGAGACTGTTCGGTTCCGTATTGTAGAAATACGGTTCCAGCATGTGTGCTATCGTGTCGACCGCACTGTACGCGCTGTACGCGGGGCTCAGCGTAAAGAGCGCCGTCGGGTCGAGGATGGATGTCTTCGGCTGGGCAAAGGGAGACCTGAAACTGTACTTCTGGGCATCATCCTCTTTCGTAATGACCGCCGCCGGGTTCATCTCCGACGCGCTGGCGGAAATGGTGACAACCGTCAGGAGGGGGAGGGCGCCCTGTACCGCCTTTTTGTACACGAAATAATCCCAGACATCATCATCCGTTTTCGCCCCCACGGCTATCGTCTTCGCCGTATCCATGACAGACCCGCCCCCGACCGCGAGGACCACATCGACCCCCTCTTTTTTCGCGACATCGATACCCTTCCGGGCATGGGAAAGAACCGGGTTCGACCTGACGCCGGGGAACTCGACGATTTCGAGACCCGCCTCCTGCAGCGACATGACAACCTGATCGTAGACACCGCTCTTCTTGACGCTCCCCTGGCCATAGACCATCAGAACCTTGCTGCCGAACTTCTTGACTTCGCGACCGGTCTTTTTGATCTGATCTTTTCCGAAGACTATCTTTGTCGGATTTTCGAATACAAAATTCTGCATCTCACCGTTCCCCCCTGAAAAGTATTTTGTTCCCTTGTGGAAGTACTGTATACATGCGTGCCGGTAATCTGTCAATGAGCCAGACCCTCTCAAAAGCCTCTTTGACTTCCCTTCTGTATTGTAGTAAGTCTCCGGGCTGCCGCCCTCGGGTCTGAGGGCTTGATTTGACAGGGATTTTCCGGTGTATCTGACACAGGACAAGCATGGATTCTAAAGCACACAGCACCCATTGGATGGGGATCATACGGGACGGCGTTATCGGCGCGTGGCCCATCTGCCTCGGCTATCTCGCCATCGGCCTGGCCTTCGGTGTACTCGCCCAGAAGGCGGGGCTCAGCCCCGTGGAGATCGGCCTCATGTCTCTGCTCGTCTACGCGGGCAGCTCGCAGTTTATCGCCGTCTCGATGCTGGGCGCCGGTGCCAGCATCGTCCCCATTGTACTCACCACCTTTACCGTCAACCTGCGCCACATGCTGATGAGCTCGTCGCTTTCTATCTTTATGCGCAATCTCGGCACGGGTCGGCTCTCCCTCTTTGCCTACGGGGTAACGGATGAGAGCTTCGCCCTCAACAGCTCCAAGTTCAGAAGCGGAAAGTGGGACTGGCGGCGCGCTCTTGTCCTCAATCACACAACGAATCTCACCTGGATAGCCAGCACGGTGGCGGGCGGATTCGGCGGACAGTTCATACCCGCCGGGGCCTTCGGGATCGACTACGCCCTGAGCGCCATGTTCATCTGCCTCCTCATCTTCCAGCTCAGGGGAAGGCTGTACGTAATCGTGGCCATCATCGCCGGTCTCCTGGCCGTCGGCCTGTCGCTCATCCTCCCCGGCAACAGTTACATCGTGATCGCCTCGGTCATCGCGGCGGCGCTGGGAGTTGTCTTCAAAAGATCGCGAACCTCCTCAGGCGCGGAGGGGCAATCATGATACATACTGATTATCTCTACATTCTCATCGGAATGGGGATCGTCACCTATGTACCCCGATGGCTTCCGCTCGTAGTCCTGTCGCGCGTGCAACTGCCGGAATGGTTCGAGCAGTGGCTCGACCTGATCCCGGCGGCAATACTGAGCGCCCTGATACTCCCGATACTGATCACGACGGGGGAGCCCCGGCATCTCGATCTTATGCGGCCCGAGCTTTTCGTGGCGCTGCCGACATTTCTCTTTGCCGTCAAGACACGGTCGCTGGCCGGGACCGTCGTTGTCGGAATGTTCCTTTTCTGGCTCGCCGGAAAATTCCTGTAAGGAAGGGTACCACACATACTATGATCGTTTACGTCAAACTCTTGCTGACAGCCATCTTCTGGGGCGGCACCTTTATAGCCGCCCGGGTTGTTACACAGAACGTCGGCCCCTTCAGCGCCTCGTTCCTGCGGTTCGCCATCGCGTCGCTGTGTCTCGTCTTTATCATCAAAAAGCTCGAGGGAGGTCTCCCCCGCCTGAAGAGAGATCAGATCATCCCCGTCATCCTCCTCGGCATGACCGGCGTGTTCGCCTACAACGTATTTTTCTTCCTCGGCCTGAAAACCGTCACGGCGAGCCGAGCCTCCGTTATTATCGCGATGAACCCGATCTTCATCGCCCTTTTCGCTTCCCTCCTCTTCAAGGAACGGCTGAGCAGGATCACCGTGACCGGGATCCTGCTGTGCGTCATGGGGGCCATCGTCGTCATATCGAAGGGCGCTCCCCTGGCACTGCTACAGGGAAACCTCGGGGGAGGAGAACTGTACATCCTCGGATGCGTCGTGAGCTGGGTCCTCTATTCCCTGATCGGTAAGCACACCATGAAGGAGATCTCTCCCCTGGCGGCCGTCACGTACTCCTGCCTGATCGGGGGTGCCATGCTCTTCGCCCCCGCCTGGATGGAAGGGCTGTTTGCAGATGTCGCGGGATATCGAACGGTCGACTGGCTGGGGATCACCTACCTCGGCTTCTTTGGTTCCGTCCTCGGATTTACCTGGTTCTATGAAGGGATACAAAAGATCGGCGCCTCACGGGCGGCGGTGTTTATCAACTTCGTTCCCGTCAGCGCCGTCATCCTCGCCTTCTTCCTCCTGAGAGAGACCCTCGACACCTCCCTCGTCACCGGCGGAGCCATGGTCATCGGCGGGGCATACCTGACGAACAGGAAATAGTGAGATCGGGGAAAGAAACACCCCTGCTCTCGTTTTGTATAATTTAGTATTGTGTTTGAATGCATAAGTAATACAGATTGAAGGAAACCTCCCGGCGGTTCACAATGCTTGTATACAAGCTGCTGGGTCGAGATGGACTCGCCCAGAAATAAACCACAAGGAGGTTTCCATGGAAAGATATTACTATATTGGATTGGACATTCACAAGAAGATAATAGCGTATTGTATTAAGGCCATTGACGGTTCTCTGGTTGACCAGGGGAAGGTAGATGCCGACAGGCAGTCACTGGAAGCATGGGTGAAGGGACTGCCGGGCCCCTGGATAGGTGCGATGGAGGCGACTATGTTCACCGGGTGGGTTTACGACTTTTTGAAGCCGCATGCTATTGCCCTGAAAGTGGCTCATCCTGCGATGCTCAAGGCCATAACAGCCGCCAAGAAAAAGAACGATCGAGCCGATGCCGAGAAGATAGCCGATCTGCTGCGGGTGAACCTCCTTCCTGAATGTTACATGCTTTCAGAAGAGATTCGGGAACTGAGGCGGATATTACGGTATCGCAACCACATTGTTCGAACGGCAGTAAAGATGCAAAACAAGATGTCAGGTCTGCTAATGGAAGTTGGTGCCACATATAGTAAGAAACGCCTGCACGGCAAGAAATACTTTCGTGAGCTTCTTGAACGGGTCGATGATATTCCCCCTTCCGTGAAGGAACTCCTGCAACTGAGCCGTTCAAGCTATGAGATGTTCCGCTCGTTCCAGAAACAACTTGTTGCAACGCTTCGCACCAACAGCCTAATCCGTGATCGGGTGCATCGTCTCATGACCATTCCCGGCGTAGGAGAGATAACAGCCCTGACCTGGGTACTGGAGATCGGCGATTCTGGTCGATTCTCATCCATTCGGAAGGCAGTCAGTTACTGCGGGTTGTGCAGCGCACAAAAGGAATCGGCGGGCAAGGAGCAGCGCGGCCCGATCTCCAAGAAGAGGAACAAGCACCTGCAGACCATGCTCATCGAGGCCGCAAAGCTTGCACCGCACTGGAATGAGCAACTGGCCATCGTACATGAGCAGGAACTGAAGAAAGGAAACCGAAACAGGGCAACGCTTGCCGTTGCGAGAAAGCTTGTGGCGTATATGCTGGCCGTTGACAGAAAAGGGGCAGACTTCAAGCTTCCCTCTGAAATTCGGGCAGCTTGAAGCAGAAGCTGTAAAACATATACATCTGCCGAGATGAAAATCTTCCCGCCGGGCCTTGCCGTACTGGGGACTGTGCTATCGGATATACGTATCCGTGATGCACCGGTTGTTGTGTTTCGAGGCCGGTGGGTTGACCCAAACTCAATCTTCTGTAGAGGTCATGAAGGATATGGTGTAACGCAAACCTATCTGACCTTGGTACAGCACATGGATGTCTGGTCGCATGTGATCGAT
>Ga0307991_1002371_pt1 | contig 12793 bp, 11 predicted proteins | sample EllFjometagen131_FD_203146 | JGI IMG/M metagenome (GOLD analysis project Ga0307991, IMG submission 203146) | Marine microbial communities from Ellis Fjord, Antarctic Ocean - #131 | ecosystem: Environmental > Aquatic > Marine > Unclassified | place: Southern Ocean | collected 2014-10-08
TGACTATATGCAAGGGTTAAGGTTTAATTAGCCCAATGTAGAATTTGGTGTTTTAACACCTAATTCGGAATTGGGCTAAAAACATAGTTGACTGAACCGTACTCGGGGTAGGAGTTCTGGGCGACAGGGACAGACTGAAATCGAGTGATCAATGCGATAATATAATTTAATGTAAAAATATATAACCACGAAAGCCACTAAATGACACGAAAAAATGTAATATGAAAAAGAGTATTTAAGCATCGAACAATTACGAACAAGACGAACTGAGGGAAATTAAATGTAATTATTTAGCTGAAAGTGCTCGTACAATGGAATTTTACCCTGTAGGGGTTTGGTATTTGTAGAAAATAATCACCTTACAAAATCGTTTTCCCTGTAGGGGATATTTAGGGATGGTAATATCTGATGGTAAATGAAATAAATGTAATGTAAAGATATTTAACCGCGAAAACCGCGAAATGACACGAAAAAATGTAATGCAAAAAGAGTATTTGAGCATCGAACAAAACGAACAAGACGAACTGAAGAAGTGTGATAAAGGATGAGAATATTTTACCAAACTCGCACTCAAATCTAATCTGAGTAGAGCCTTAATTTATAGCTTAATTGGATTTCTTACATTAATAGTTCGTCTTGTTCGTTTTGTTAGTTGCTAAAAATGGAGTTATTGAATATCAGAAGCATTTATTAGAGTGGAGCATCAATAGAGGATTAAACTTGTAGGGGTTTCTGACAAATTAGCATAGAGGGTAGAGATTTTTTCTTGTCATATAAATAGGGGTAATCTTTTTAGGCATAATTAAATTATATGGGGTGTTAGTGTATATAAAATTGTTGGCTGGTATTTTATTCTTGATGATGAATGCCTACCTGATTGGGATATGTGAAGGTGACCTTATTCCGGGTTTCCGGGTGGAGTCTGGTGACTTCAAGATGCTTAACAGTAAGGAATTATCCCATAAAGTAGTATTCTTTTTTTATGATAATAAAACTACTTTTCCAGGAAATAATGAATTTAAAAAACATCTTTTTCTGGAATATAAAGCCTTAACAGCAGACGAACAGGATAAGATAGAGATCGTGCAGGTGATTGATTGTTCTGAAGCCTTAATGCTTTCTCGCTATTTCTGGCGTAAAGCTTTGGTGCAGAACTCAGAGAAGTATGGCTTCAGGATCTGGGGTGACTGGAATGGGCGCTTGAAGTGTGATTATCAATTTGAGGATGATCAGTCTTATTTGTTGATCGTTGATTTGCAAGGTAAGGTGATATATTCACTTGAGGGATCATTTCCAGAGACTGATATTAAGGAGATCACGCGTCTGGTGAAAGGGATAATATCAGACGATAAGGCGAGATAAATATTCTAAAAGATCATAACCACGGAATACACAGGAAACACGGAAAAATGTAATGTAAGAATATTTGCTGGAGACGGGAAATGTGATAAAAGTAAGGATAACAATAGTTTTGAACTGTACTCCGGATAAGACTTTTGGGATCCGGCAGAGTGGGAAGGAATTATCCATTTAACCACTGAATACACAGAAAAATATTGTAGCCAAAACATTCCTGTTTTGGGTGGGGGAATAGCAAGATCAGGGATGGTTTTGATACAATGACTCAAGTTTTACGAACCTTATCTTACGATTTCACCAGTTACGAAAGCAAAACTATTTGTTGCTTGGATTGGATAAGTTGTTTGCGAGGGATCAGCATTGCGAAGGTCAAGAACATTCGCAAGGTAGGGAAAAAATAGTTTTTACTTGTCAAAAAAAAGCTTTAACCTTATTTTATCTAAAAAGTAGCAGGGGTGAATTTATGAAAAAGAACATAACAATATTCATGTTTATAGATGCTATGGGCTGGGAAGTACTGAAAGGGAGAGAATTTCTGGAAGACCTTCTGCCATATCGTCAGCCGGCTGGGATGCAATTTGGATATTCATGCACTGCCATACCAACGATCCTGACCGGTGAACGTCCTTCAGAACATAAGCATCTGAGTTTTTATTACTATAATCCGGAAGACTCACCATTTAAGATATTTAAAAATCTGGGCTTGCATTATCTGCCTTCTATCATTATGGACCGCTGGCGTGTGCGTCATCAATTTTCCAAGATCGTGGCTAAAATGTATAATTTTACTGGCTATTTTGAGATGTATGCCATGCCATTTAACCGATTACATTATTTTGATTATATAGAAAAGACTGACCTTTTTGTACCGGGAGGGCTTTCTCCCACACCAAATCTGGCAGATGAACTGGTTAAGCATAATGTGCCCTATTCCATCAGTAACTGGCGTTTGAGTGAGGAAGAAAACATAGATGCCATGATCCAGCAGGTAAAAAAAGGTGACATTCGCTTTGCCTTTTTATATACTGCTGCAATGGATGGATTATTGCATAGAGTAACCAAGGATGGAACTGAAATCCAGGTTAAGCTCAACTGGTATGCAGAGAAAGTGAAGAAACTGGTGGTAGCTATCAAGGAGCAGTACGAAGATTATTCACTATTTTTGATCAGTGACCATGGGATGACCACCCTCACTGGAACTCAGGACGTGAAATCAATGGTCGAATCTCTGGACTATAAATTTGGTAAGGACTACGTGGCAGTATATGATTCCACGATGGCAAGGTTCTGGTATTTTAATGATTCAGCACGCTCAGGGATACTGGCAGCACTTAAGGAAGTTCCCCAATCATCAATACTGGAAGAGGAATATCTTAAGAAGCATGGGGTATGGTTTGAAGATAATATGTATGGAGAGACAATTCTTTTGATGGAACCTGGAGTACAGATAGAACCTTGTGATATGGGCAGAAAGGCATTGCCAGGTATGCATGGCTTTGCTCCTGAGCATCCAGATTCCATGGCTTCATTTCTGAGTAATGAACCGCTTGATGATATTGAAGTTAACTGGGTAGGTGATTATTTTAAGGTAATGAAAAGTAAAATTGAAAAGATAGCTGAGGAAGAAATTTAGCCACAGATTACACGGATTAACACGGATCAATGTAATGTAAGAGTAAGGATAACAAGAGTTTTGAACGGTACTCCGGGTAAGACTTTTGGGATCCGGCAGGGACAGACTAAAATCTGGTGATCAATGCGATAGAAATTTATAATGTAATGTAAAAAGATTTACCAACCGCGGAACACACTGACTACACTGAAAAATATAATGTAAGAAAGAAATTCACTTATCTACCATCCTACACAAAGGCTACAGCCTGGCAAGCAGATTACACTGATCTGCACAGATAAGAAGAAAAATCTAACAGTATTTATGGCGAGATGATCACAATACCCAGAGAAAGGGCTTCAAATTCTTAAACCCTCATTTTGTTACTAATAAGCAGAAAACTTCACTAAATCTTATCTTTCATCAATTTCTTTATCTCTCTATCAAAATCACTCTCTATCTTTTGTGTTTTATTAAATTTATCATATTCATTTATCGCTTTACTTTCCGCTTGATTGTGCGATATAGTGCCTTTACCTTCCAAGATTCTATATTCATTAAATTCCAGAAATCTATTCACACTCTCTACTAATTCTGACATCGTAAATACGGTCCTTCTCTCTATCATTCGCTCAATATAATCAAAATATCCTGATATTGTGCGTTCAAGTTGCTTAATCTCCTTTTCTTGCAAGTAATTCTTGGCTATCCTCACATCTGATTTCAATATTCTACCTTCTGGTGAGTTCTTCCATGTCATCAATCCCATATGTTGTTTCTTCCTGTCTGCACTTGTGGAAATTATTTCTGCTGCTGTTTTGCCTGTAATTGCATAATGAAACTTATTTTGCACCAGCGCAAAAAACCCTTTAGTTATCTCGCTATTCTTGTCATAGTCAATACTGCACTCTGAAAATATGTCAGTTATTTTCTGATATATTCTCCGCTCACTTGCCCGGATTGACCTTACCCGTTCTAATAATTCCCGGAAATAATCCCTACCAAAATAACGTCCATTTTTTAATCTGCTATCATCAAGTGCAAATCCCTTGATTATAAAATCCCTCAATATTTTAGTTGACCATATTCTGAATTGAGTTGCCAGTTTACTGTTTACACGATATCCGACTGCTATTATCATATCTAAATTATAATACTTCGTTTTGTATTTCTTACCGTCACTGGCAGTATGTTCCATTATGGAACTAACTGATTTTTCAGCTAATTCACCTTCTTCTATGATATTTCTTATGTGTTTGGTGATCGCAGGTCGTTGCACTCCAAAAAGTTCAGCAATTCGCTTTTGTGTCAGCCAGATTGTCTCATTCCACAAAAATACTTCTACCTTGATATCGCCATCGGGTGAACTGTACAATAAAAATTCAGTTTGCTCAGCTTCCTTCATTAAACTCTTGTCCATATCTCACTCTCCTGAATCAAGTTTAATATTTCCATAAACCTCTTCATGCCATTATTCTTACAGAATATTGTCTAGAGCAAATTTAAGTCAATTAAATTTTCCTGAGTCTTAATTTTAACTACCACCCTTCGCTTACGCTGCATAAATCTACGGCACCAGACTATGTTGATCCTTCTCGACAAGAGGCAAGCGGAATACACTAAATACACTGAAACATGTAATGAAAGGATAGAGATAACAAGAGTTTTGAACGGTACTCCGGGTAAGACTTTTGGGATCCGGCAGGGTAAGGAATGAGTTAGTATATTTTAAATATAATTGGGGTAAATTGATCGCCAGAAGTCATGTCCAGAGTACCGTTCATAACTCCTGCTTAGCTGGGGGGGGGTTAGAAATTTAAATTCTTAATAGCTTTAATAACTTGCTGAAAATCATCAATTAAGTCTGGCACTACGTCTATCTGCATAATATCTTTTGTTTGAGGGGGATTGGTATAGGTGCACATGCCTTCCAGACTTTCCAGAAAATAACCCAGATAGTAGAAATTAGAAGATGGCATTGTGAAGTGAAACCTCACAACGCCATCTGATAAAACAAATCTATTTACTTCTTTGAATTCCATCAGACAAGCACTTGGTCAAGTACCTGATCAATCTGGTCAACAAGGATGATATTCATACCCTTTGTAATCTCTGAAGGAATTTCTTTCAGGTTTGGCTCATTTTTGCTGGGAATGATCACGTTCATGATCCCGGAGCGCTTGGCAGCTATCAATTTTTCTGATAATCCACCGATAGGTAATACCTGTCCCGTGAGAGTGATCTCACCAGTCATAGCAATATCATGCCTTACCGGTCTTTCAGCCAGCACGGAAATGATCGCAGTTGCCATAGTGACACCAGCAGAAGGACCATCCTTGGGGATAGCACCTTCAGGAATATGAAGATGGATATCCAATTTCTTATAAAATTCACCTTTGATATTATATTTGTCTGCCTGCAAACGAGCATAACTATATGCTGCCTGGGCAGATTCCTGCATCACTTCTCCTAATTGTCCGGTGAGTTTCAGCTTTCCTGAACCTTTCATTTTAACCACTTCCACCTGAAGAGTTTCTCCTCCATAGGCAGTCCAGGCTAAACCAGTTACCACACCAATAGCATCTTTTCTATTAACCTCAGAATAAAGATGCTTGGGAATACCCAGATATTTTTCCAGACTTGCTGCTTTGATCGTGATGCTCTTTTTCACTTCACCTTCCAGATAAGCGCGGATGATCTTGCGAACAACCTGAGCGATCTGGCGTTCCAGACTTCTTACACCTGCTTCACGAGTATATTTATTTATGATCTCTTCAATAGCAGGGGTCTTGAAGCTGATCTTGATCTTCCCTTTAACTTCATGCTCTCTGAGTACCTTGGGGATCAAATGATTGGAGGCAATATTCAATTTCTCAAATGCTGTGTATCCCGGTAACTCAATGATCTCCATCCTGTCCCGCAAGGGTTGAGGAATTGTAGTGAGAGTATTTGCTGTGGTTATAAACAGCACTTTACTAAGATCGTAGCTGAAATCAAGGTAATGATCACGGAAGCTGTTATTCTGCTCTGGATCAAGTACTTCCAGCAGTGCACTGGCAGGATCTCCACGAAAATCTGTGCTTAATTTATCAATTTCATCAAGCATGATGAGAGGATTACTGGTTCCAGCTTTTTTAAGGCTCTGGATTATTACACCAGGGAGAGCACCAATATAGGTACGTCTATGACCACGGATTTCTGCTTCATCACGAACACCACCCAGGGAAAGACGGATAAACTTGCGGTTCAATGCTCGGGAAATAGATTTACCCAAAGAAGTTTTTCCTACTCCTGGAGGTCCCACAAAGCAGAGTATTTGTCCTTTCACGGAACTGGCAAGTTTCATTACTGCCAGATATTCCAGGATACGCTCTTTTACTTTTTGCAGACCATAATGATCAGCATCCAGGATTTCTCGAGCTTCAGGAAGCTCAAATTCATGCATAACAGGACTTTCCCAAGGCAGGTCAAACAACCAGGTAAGGTAATTATGAACTACTGAGTATTCAGGCGACATTGTGCTTAGACGACTGAGTTTATTGATCTCCTCTTCTGCTTTCTGAGCAACTTCTTCGGGCAGAGGGAATTCCTTGAGCTTGTTTTGAAAATCTATCAAGTCAGCTTTTTCTTCGCGGGAAATGCCCAATTCTTTATGGATAACTTTGAGCTGCTCATTCAGGTAATATTCTTTCTGGACCTTATTCAGCTTTTCTTTTACATCTACATCAATCTTCTTTTCAAGTTTCAGTATCTGAATTTCCCGCTGGATAATACTAAATAACTCACGGATCGATTGATTGAGATTATTGATCTCAAAAAGTCTTTGCTTTTCCGGTATCTCAATCTGGGTATTTGCCAGCACAAAGTAAAAGAAATCCCGCGGATTGTGGGTTTCATTGATGGGTACGAGTGCTTCATCTGGAATGGATTTATTCAGTTTTATATAATTTGAAAAAGTTCTCCGGAAACTTCGCAGCAAAGCTTCGGTTTCCAAAGGCTCTGTAGTTATCTCTTTGGTGTCAAAGCTGTAGCTGGCTTTGAGGTAATCACGTGAACGTGAATATCTCTTAATCTTTACGCGATAATCTCCTTCTACCAGCAGACGCAGATTGCCATCAGGAAGACGCAAAACCTGAAGGATAGTACAACGAGTACCTACCCGATAGAGGTTACTGGCTTTGGGATCTAATTCATTATCTGAAACTCCTTTTTGAGGGATACAGATGATCCTCTTAGATCTCACAAGAGCCTTTTCTGCTGCACTGATAGAACCATTGCGTCCCACCAGCAAGGGGGTTACGGTTTGGGGGAAAACTATCGTATTCCTAAGCGGAATTACTGGTAAATAAGTCTCATTTATCTCTTTTTTATTTCTTTTTACTGCCATATTAAACTCCAATTTATTCTATGCCAATAATTACAGGGCGGGAAAACTCGTCAACCATAAAATTAGCAGTCGATGGCTAAGAGTGATAAAATTCCTCCCGGCGATCTGATATCAGGTTGTTAAACTCTGTGATAGATTTATTATCAGCATCTTCCGTCTCAATTTCGATGATACCGGTAAGTTCTTTTGTCTGATCTGCCTGAAGCAGTTTTTCACCTATAGTATTTGTGATCTGGCTCAAACCAGTAAAATCATTACTGATCTCATGATTTTTTTCATAACCAGTGCGATTTGCTGTGATAGTAAAAACGCGATTTTCAATTGCTCTTGTGAGCATAGCCTGCTGACACCAGGGCAGCACTAGATTGGCTGGATGTGCAATGATCTGTGCACCATTAAGCATCAGCGTTCTTGCAGATTCAGGGAATATCCAGTCAAAACAGATCATCATACCAATTTTAACACCATGCTTGGCAGGATATACTTTGAATCCGATATCGCCAGGTGAGAAGAATTTCTTTTCATCATAAAAGAGGTGAGTTTTGCGATAGAGATAAGAAGAACCATCAGGATTGATAAGCATGCTGCTATTATATAATTTATCATTATCAGATTCTGCGAATCCGATCACAATGCTGCATTTGTTTTCCCAGGCAGCTTTTTTTAATACTATTGAAGTGAGTCCCTTTTGAAAGGGTTCTGCAACCTGCTGAACCTCTGATATATGAGCAAAGCTGTATCCGCTGGTGGCTAATTCAGGAAAAACCAGCAAATCTGCTTTGGCATTATTGACCATACTAACAATTTTTTCGATGTTTTTTTCTTTTGCCAGAAATTCTGGCTGAAACTGGCAAAAACCTGCTCTATATTTCATGTTATCCTCCTCTCAGTCTATATAATTCTACCTTGCATACAAGCATGGATATTGCTAATAGTTATGAAATAGCAGTCAATACATTTTTCTTTTTACAGTACCTATAGAACATATCAGACATATAAGCAATGAATGCCTGAGTTGTTCCACCTTGGGGGTTCTAATTAGTTGAAAAGGGCAAAGAAAAACCCCTGAGATAGAAATAATCTAAGTCAGGGGTATTATAATTAAGGGAAATTATCTTTTAGAAAGCAAAGGCAAGTCCCATAGTTACAGAATTATAATCACCGATATTATAGTCCACATTGAAGTTGGATATTCCCAGTCGGAATGAGGTTCCTAAAGTAATTCTCGATTTATTTTTTCCATCTACATCGAAATTAATATTCACTGGGTCAAGGTCTTCATCGACAATAAATTCATAGGAAAATTCCATATTTGAAGTTTCCATCATATAGCCTGCATAAGGAGTGAAGGAGAACATTTTGGGACCGAATGTTTTGCTGACGGTCAATCCAGAAGTAAAACCTTTGGCAGTTACATAATCACCCAGATTAAGGGTCTGGAAATAGGCAGCAATAGAAACATCAACCGGCATAGGCAGGGGCATCCATGCTTTGATATTGTGCTGGAGACCAAAGCCATAATAGCTTACGTCACCCAGGTCTGGTACATCAAAAGCAGGCACTATTCTGGCAGTTAACATTGTGCCGAATAGGGTGCCAATTGATAATTGGGGAGCAGCAAAAGGCAGGGCAGGAGCTTCATCCAGCAATCCATTGATTTGAGTAGTAATATTTTCTTCATCCACATATTCTGAGCCACTCACTCCACCAGGACCTTCGTAATTAATTTCCTGAGCAGGGAATACAACTTCCATGTATTCATCAGTGGGACCCACAATGGTGGGACCCTGCATAGTAACGTCAAATTCCTGTTGGAGAATGGCATCAATCACATATTCCCGTACATTGGGATCAACGCCTTCAGTCAATTGAGATGCCTGAGTATGATTGAATTGAAAGCTGCCTGATGTAGAGAAGTAGTCATCTTCATCATTAAAGAAAGTACCCATGGCAACGATACCTAATTCAAAATCCAAGCCCATGAACTTTGCTTTGGGTGATTTGTGAAACCAGCCGCCATTAAGATTAGTGCCAAAACTTGATACTATTGGTCCTACATAAGATTTCGCAGCATTTCCAGAAAGTTTTTCCAGAGTTTCATCAAGGCTCTGAGCGAATACAGCAACCATTGAAAAAGTTAAAATCAAAAAAACTATAAAAATTTTTCTTTCCATTTTTTCCTCCTGATAAATATTTAAGCAAGAAGTATTCTCAATCATAATGGTGTCAACACAATATTTGCAGAGTGGTTTTGTGATTTTAATTATTATCATCAGTTTTCCTTGACAATAGGCAGGGGAGTAAATTTTTAGAAACAAAACACCGAGCAGAAGCTCCTAAACCGCAAGGCAGGGAGTTCTGCCATTGGGTATATCAGGAAACTTATATGCCTCCCGTGCTTGGAAAGGTGAAAATACAAGTTATTTATCCCCTTTCTAACTAATTAAAAATAAGTTAGGAGGAAGTGTGAAAAAAATCATACTTTTAGTGTTGTTTGCAGTATTTACGCTAATGTTCACTGCTTGCAGTGACGATAGTGACAATGGAACCGAACCCGAGATTAATTATGCCTATTCATTAGACCAGTTTGTACCTGAGCAGATATTTGCAGATCTGATCATTCACAACGAAGAAGACGATTATGACTGGCGCGATCTGTTTTATTTCTGGTTTGTAGCTGATGAAGGTTACAACCCGCGACCGGCAGGTTATGATGACCTGGACTGGAATGACATGGCACAGGGATATTATCTGCCTACTGATAAAAACAGGGTCAGATTTCCACAATATGACTCTTTAGGAGTTGGATCCTATAACGTGAAATGGATGGATACTGTTCACGCATATCGTGGTGTGAGAATAAATATAAATGATACTTTGAGCGTTGTTTTTGAATTTAATGGTATGGATATTCAGCAGGTGGAAAATTATGATGGTGTGATGGAAGATGCTATAGCACTGGCAAATTTTATTCCTGAACATGTAACAGCTTTAGATTCAGTATCATTAATTGCAATTGATGGCTATCAGCAAACATATTATCCAGATGAAATTGATGCCGGGTACTGGCTGGTGGATTCACAAAAAACAATATTCCCGGGACTTGATCTGCCCGGTTCCAAAAAGAAATTCAAGCTGCTTATGAGCATGCAGATATTTGGAGTATATGAGGAACTGGAAGAATACATAAATCCAGCCATGGCGGATGAAAATTCAGATGACTGGTCATTTACATTTCCTGAAGACCTTTTTGGATATGACGGAGTGATCTGGTAGATCAGTAATGTTCAAACTGGCAAAATTTACTTCTCGAGATTTATTATATATAGCAGTAATGAGTGCATTAGGGCTGGCTATCAAACCGGTGGTCACCCCTCTTGTGCACCTTATTTCTGCGCCATTATTAATACCTGGCGGTTCACTGGCAGGGGGGCTTTATCTTCTCTGGATGGTATTGCTTATCTGCCTGGTTCGCAAGAGTGGCGCAGCGCTGCTGATGGGTATTGCACAGGCTCTGGTGATGGTGGGACTGGGTTATTTTGGTTCCCATGGAGCTGTATCATTGATAAGTTATACACTTCCTGCTTTAGTGCTTGAACTTGTCTGGTTAGTGTTTCATAATCCAGATTCTCCCATCACACATGTTCTCTTATGTGCTTCGGCAAATATCACTGGATCTTTGATCGTTGCTCTACTGGTGATGAGATTACCATTATTGCCTGCTATATTATCACTTACGGCAGCAGCGATCAGTGGTATCATCGGGGGAATTTTGTCTTATAAAATATATCTGGAACTAAAAAAATACCGGTTGGTTTAGGGGTGATTATGAAAAAACTATTGATTATTTACATTATTCTTGGATTATATATCACACTTAGTGCTCTCACGTTCAAGACTGCAGAGAGAAGCTATGAATTGGATGCTGCTGCTCTTTATGCTGCATCACCAGCTGAGCAGGTAACTGAAAAAGAAAAAGATGGGGAAGTTATCAAGAGATACTGGAAAGGCTTCAAGCTCAAAGAATTACTAAGAAAATTTGATCAGGTTGACTGCGACCTGGTGAAATTCAGTTCTCAGGATAATTATCTGGTAAGGTTGACCCAGGAAGAAATAGAAATCCATGATCCTTTGATAGCACTATATTTGAATGATGAGAAGCTGGAAAGTAATAGACTGATCATTCCTGATATGCCGGGAATGTATTGGATAAGTGATATCGCATTAATTCAGACAGAATCTCAGGCAACGTTATCTCAACCTCATATACTTTATTTTGCTGAAAACTATCTGGCTGACCTAAAGTTAAGCAATGATCCTGAACCATTTATAGATGTGGAAGGGTATTATATACCTCAACTTTTGCAATTGGTGATGCCTTCTATGCAAGGGCAATATCAATTAATTGGCAGGGACGGCATCTCGCATTTGCTGGATTTCAATGATTATCTGGCGAAGGCTGTGCTGGTGAAATCAGAAAATGGATACATTTTGCAGAGTTCCCAAATGCCGGGCGGTATGTGGATAAAAAATCTTGCCTATATTCAGAAAGGAGATGTTGCCATCATCTTTCGCTCGCAATTTGCAAGCTTGGAAGATGTTCAGGATCTTACTGGCTGGAAGGAAATTCCGAAAGAATTCAAGGCATTAAATACCTTAAAAGCATCAGTAAATATAGCATCAGACCTTTCACTTGATAAAAGCGATTGGGATGAAGTAAAGAAATTGAGCTGGTGATGAAAGGCTATCTCATAATTCTAATCCTGTTCAGCAGTTTGATGCTGGCAGCTGATCCGCTGAACCTTACTGGTAATATCACATTCGGAGAGGTGATCATAACTAAAGGATGTTTTGCTGAACTGCTTGCTGATATGGATATCATGGCTGATGCAGCACTTTTTATCGGCTCTGATGGTACTGCTGCTTTGATAGAAAATTCTGCTTTCAAGCTAATATACCTCCATTACGATGATCCTGGCTGGAGCTCAGTGAGCACAAGTTTGCCACCAGTGTGTAATATCAAGGACCTGTCAGAAATTGCTTTATGGCAAAGTCCCTGGGATATTATGCTTGAACTTGATTTAGATAACAGCTATCCTCACCTTTACACTCCTTTCAATTGGATAATGAAAGATTTCAATTATCTTGCTACCTCTGCCAGAAATGGCTATCAGGTGGAAAAGTATAAGAAGCGTGATGACCTGCTTAATAATGACTTTTCTGGAGTGATGATCATATTTTTTGATGATGACACTGAAATGCAGACATCCTTTGTTCCAGAAAAATTTCACTTTGATGGCTGCAGGTTTTGGTATGATGAAAGACAGGTAAAAAAACTATCTAAAGAGTAATCATGAAAAATATACTAATTATTCTCCTTGCCCTTTTTCTTGTGATGCTGGGACTATCCTGGTTGATCAATCGAAATAAGGTAA
>Ga0307991_1002372_pt1 | contig 12792 bp, 14 predicted proteins | sample EllFjometagen131_FD_203146 | JGI IMG/M metagenome (GOLD analysis project Ga0307991, IMG submission 203146) | Marine microbial communities from Ellis Fjord, Antarctic Ocean - #131 | ecosystem: Environmental > Aquatic > Marine > Unclassified | place: Southern Ocean | collected 2014-10-08
CATCAATCACTTCGCTGATTGCTTTGTATGTCATTCCTTTCTTGCGCAAGCGGATGGACTGGTGCCTTAACTGCTGGAGTGCTTCCAACTTGAGTTTTCTGGTGTCTGTTTTTTCCATGAATATACTTATAGCATATTCTAATCTGTTTTTCTATATTTATTTGCCGGGTTAATAGTCGTAAAACGCGTTGCCGATGACGAGACGGGTGACCGGATCAGAGGGTAAAACAATGCGTAAGTGTCTGGATGAGTTAACATCGGATGGAGGCGAAGGGTGGAACATGTTAACCGCGTTTCATAAACCATTAGAAACTGTCATTACGAGATCAGCCATAGGAACAATTTTCGGACAAGGGACGTATACCCAATGTCATACGGGGATTGCGCGGATCAATGAAATGATGACGCAAAAGAAGTGAAATGGAACAACTGGAACTATTTGTTGATAGAAGGAGTCTTTTCGAGAAGTTTCATTCAATAGAGTTTCTCTATAAAGGCTTCAGAGCAGTAAAGAAGAACAAAGGGGCTCCCGGTAATGATGGTGTTACCATAAAAGAATTTGAGGCAGACCTCGATAGTAACCTGAGGCGACTCAGTGAAGAGATAAAGAGGTGGGAATATAAACCGTCTCCAGTCCTTCGCGTGGAAATACCAAAACCGGGAAAGAATGCAGGTGTCCGATTGTTAGGGATACCATGTGTCCGGGACAGAGTTGTGCAAGCAGCTTTGAAACTGATCTTAGAACCGATTCTTGACCCACTATTTTCTGAGAATAGTTATGGCTTCCGACCGAATCGCAATCAGCGACAGGCAGTGGAAGCGGCGCAGAAAATAGTCAATAAGGGGAAAGAGCATGTAATAGATATTGATCTTTCGAAATTTTTCGACCGAGTTAAACACGATCGGTTGATCACCCGACTGGCACGGGACATAACCGATAAACGCATATTGCGTATAATTGGAATGACTTTGCGAAGTGGGGTGATGAGAGATGGACTGTACAGTCCTACAGATGAGGGGACTGTACAGGGAGGGCCGTTAAAGTCCGTTACTCAGTAACGTGGTTTTAGACGAGCTCGATCAAGAATTGGAAAGAAGAGGATTTGAATTTTGCTGTTTTGCCGATGATTGTAATATATTCGTTAGCAGCCAGAAGGCAGCCCAGCGTGTAATGGACAGCATCAGCAAGTTTATCAGCAACAAATTGAAACTCGTTGTGAATCAGGAAAAGAGCAAGGTGGCGTTGTCCAAGCATGTTAAATTTCTTGGGCTGACCATCATTGCAGGAACGATTGCCATATCGGTGGCATCAATGGACCGGGCAATGGCAAAAGTGAAAGATCTGACACCACGGGGGACGCATATAACGCTGGAAGAGACCATAAGAAGGGTTAATACATGGTATATGGGATGGTCACAGTATTACAGTATGACTCAATACCCAGGCCAGCTAAAGAAGATAGAAGCCCATGTAAGAAGGAGACTACGATCCCGAATCGTTGGGCAACAAAAGAAAAGGCGTCATTTATTCAACAAGTTGATAAAGCGAGGGCTGAGTCGTTCGTATGCGGCCAATACGGTGTATAACAACGATGGTCGTTGGGCGATCTCAGGCAAATTTGCTATGGCAAAGGCATTCTCGGTCCCATGGTTCATAAATCAAATGGGCCAGAAGATTAGATCAGAAGAAGGCCAGCCCCATTGGTTTTCGCTCAATCAATGGATCAGGATGACATGAGGAGCCGTGTACGGACCCGTACGCACGGTTCTGTGAGAGGACGGAACCCGAAAGGGTTCCTCCTACTCGGTTGTTAACCTGTACCGGCGTTATGGGCTGTACAAAGTTCCCACAAGAGCGGGCTGGAAATCGGCGTATGCCTTGGTGTGAAGAACATCGGAAAGCCGTGTGCGGGAAAACCGCACGCACGGTTTGATGAGGGAGGGCAGGCGAGAGCCTGTTCTCTACTCTACCCTTTTCACTTTCGGTAAACCGTATTGTTTTTTGTACCCGTTTACGGGGGTACAACTGCTGATACACTTCCAACAGATGAACTGTAAGCATTCACAGGGTGCCGCAGATGTGAGGCGCCGGGCGAATAGACGACCTTTTGTACTTCAAGAGCTCGGCAACAAAGCAGATGCGGTGCCCTGTGAATGCTTACAGTTATTTATATGAAAATCTGTGACGGCGGCGTCTCTTTGAACCGGTTGGCCCGATCCCTGATTCTTTTTTCAACTTTGGAAAAATCCACTTTAATGGCATCTTCAGGACATAAGCGTACGCAATTGAAACAGAAAATACAATTGTTCTCAAATTCAGGATACGGGGTAAAGGAGATCGCATCAGTGGGGCATGTGGCTGAACATTCTTTGCATTCGGTACATGCATCTTCGTCTATTTTTCGTTTCGGCATATGGAGCTTGGTCTTTTTGAGTGTCATTTTTTCCATTTCTGCCATAATATCCTCCGGATAGTATGCTAGGGTCGATAGATCAATCAAACCATTGCCGCCGGCGGATAATTTGTCCAGTATGCGGGGGATCATTTCCCGGATCATCGCATCGTCTGTTTCATTCGGGTGGTTTTTTCCAAGCGGGTCTTCCAGCTGCCACATCATGGAATGTCGGGACAGAATTCTTGCCCCGCCGACAACATTCATCGCTTTTCCTGCCAGGGCCTTGCCCATTTCATAAAGCGCAATTCCACTGGTAACACCGCCCCAGGTAACAAAAGGGACAACGGGCATTTGAGAATTTTTCGGCAGTCGGGCAATAAAATTCATGATCGGGGGGATCGCGTGGGAAGCATAGACCGGTGAACCGACAAACAGGCAGGCGTTATTTTTGCCGCGATTGATTTTGGTGATAATGGATGCTTCACTGAATTTTTTGCTTAAATCACATTCAATGACCTCAATTTGCATTTCCTGGAGTTTTTTGACAATGATATGGCTGACGTGTCGCGTGCTGCCTGCTGGTGAGCAGTATACAACAAATGCTTTTTGGATTTTTTCTGGCATTGGATCGCTTTTAACCTTTTAACCGTTTAATCTTTATTAGATGATTTCCCTGATGATCATATTGATGTGGGGCTTAAAATTGCTGTTAATGTGAAGATAAATTTTTTCCATGTTATATGGCCGGGCGGTTTTATTTTGTTTTTTTACCAAAAATACGGGCACCGACGATACTGATTTCATAAAGTATCATCAGCGGCACCGACATCAGGATCTGGGTGACCACATCCGGCGGCGTAAGAATTGCAGACCCGACAAAAAATATTAAAATAGCGTATTTACGGTTTGTTTTCAGAAAATCAACCGTCACCAGGCCGATTCTGGCCAGAAATGTGATCACCAGCGGGAGCTCAAACACAAAGCCGAAAGCCAGCAACAGTTTTGCGGAAAACGAAAGATATTCCTTCATCGATGGAAACGGCCGAATTGTTTCTGAGGCAAATCCCAGCAGAAACTTGAAGCCGTAAGGGAAAACAATAAAATATCCGAATAATGCGCCGCCGATAAAGAACAAAGAAGAAATAATGACGATCGGCAGCATGAATTTTTGTTCATTTTTGTAAAGGCCCGGTGCGACAAACATCCAGAATTCGTACATAATTACGGGAATTGCCAGCAGGAAACCGGACAGCAGGGAAACTTTTAAAAATGTAAAAAACGCTTCCGGAATGCCGGTGAATATCAGGGTGTCGCCCGTATCCATTACCTGCATTAACGGATATGTGAGAATCTCAAACAGCTTTTCTTTAAAAGCATAGGAGATTCCAAATCCGATCAGAACAGCGATGGAACAACGGATCAGCCGCTTGCGGAGTTCATCCAGATGAGAAGTGAACGGGAGTTTTTCTTCTTCAGACATTCGCCTTTGTCTCGATATTTTCCGGTTGATCTGTTTGGCCAGTCTGATCGGGGGCGCTTTCCTTTTTGTCCGTTAACGGCGCACTGTCGATGATATCATCCAGGGTATCCGTTTTAACGGCCTCTTTTTTGTGCGGAGGATGGTCTGTTAAGACCCCACGGATGTCATCGTTAATTGTATCAAACGGTTTTTTGATGGCATTGATGTCTTCGTCAATATCCAGCGAATTTTTGAATTCCCTGGTGGCTTTTTTAAATTCATTTAACGCCCGACCAAGAGATTTCGCCAGGTCGGGCAGTTTTTTCGGGCCGATGACGATCAATGCGATGGCCAGTATAATTAATAATTCAGGCACTCCGATGCCGAACATAATTTTAAGACTCCTTAATTAAAATAGTGGGGTTCATCCCGGATCCGGCTAAACCGGAAAAGTTAAAAGTGAACTAAATCTATGATAATATTGAAAGTTTATAGGTAATGGAATCATCGATCCCTTTTTTTTTGCCGTCGAAATTTGAATTTTTACGGGACTAACAGTTTTCGACCTTCTACCTTCTACCTTCAGCCTTCTACCTAAACCCCTAAGCTGACATGGGCGGCAATATGACCGGCTTCCGGGAAGATTAGTGTTTTACATGCCAGTTTGCAGGCGTTTAAGCTTCCGGGAAGGCAGAACACGGTTGTTTCATTAATTACGCCGGCGGTGGCACGGGAAAGAATGGCTGCCGAGTCAATTTCCTCATAGCTGAGCAATGTAAAAAGCGTGCCGAAAGCCGTCAGTTCTTTGGCAAACATAGGGCGAACCGCTTCAATGGTGACATCTGTCGGGTTTAACCCGGTCCCACCGGTGATCAGCAGAGTGTTCGGCGCCATATCGGTGATAACTTTCCAGACCGCCCGCTCGATCAGCTGTCGATTATCCCCGACAACACGGTGAATGACCACGTCATGTCCTTCTTTTTTTGCCTGTTTTTTCATCCAAAGGCCGCTTTTATCATCAGCCAGGGTTCGGGTGGTTGAAACCGTAATAATCCCGACGTTCAATTTTTTCAATGCGTTTTTTTTGTGTTCACGATGTCCCATATTATTTCACCGGCAGGATATCCACCTGGTCAACTTCATCAATTTCCTTGAGCAGGACATTGACCGCCTGGTTGATGGTTGTTTTAACGGTTTGCCCGATATAGTCGGCATGGATCGGCAGCTCTCTGTGCCCGCGGTCAATGAATACGGCCAGTTCGATGCGGGCGGGCCGCCCGAAGTCCATGAGCGCGTCCATGCCCGCACGGACGGTTCGTCCGGTAAACAGGACATCATCGATTAAAATGATCTGTTTCTCATCAATGTTAAATGAGATATCACTTTTTCGGACAATCGGCTGTGCGCCGATCCGGGTCCAGTCGTCACGGTAGAGATTGATATCCACCGTACCGGTATTCAGTTCAATCCCAGTGGATTCTTTGATCATGGACCGGATGCGATGGGCAAGAAAGACCCCCCGGGTGTGGATACCGATAAGCGCAAGTCTGTCCAGGTGTTTGTGGGTTTCAATAATGTTATCCGTTATTTTTTTCAGAATACGTTCAACGTCTATTGCATCCAGAATCATGTGAATGTTGCCCATGTGGTTAGCCCTTATTATTGGTTTGTCAAACAGGACGGCTTCGTAAAAAATCCAAATTTTGTGTTGCGCTGCATCCTTCGCTGCATCCTTCGCTGCATCAAAGTACGATAAGTATCCCGCCATGGCGGGACTCAGGATTTGCGCGCCGTGTATTTGAATTTTTATACTTTGTCGCCGCAATCCGACTTCTAAACAATTCGTCCATAATCTTTTGAAATGATAAACAAGTTATTTTTTCAAATAGTGGTGATGCGTCACCATGAAAAGCTTTTTACGATAACCACAAACAGAATCTGTTTGTGGTAAAAAGGGGGTCAATAAAAGCTCAATGAGTGTCACTGTATACTAAGGATTTTAAAAAGATCAAGATTTATTCAAAACCTTTTATGGGTGAAATATTTGGATCAACCGGTAAAACAAAATCTTTTAATCATGTCTTTGTTTGTAACAAAAAACAAAGAATTATGCCTCAGAATTCGTGATTTTTTCCAAAGCCATCTTGATTTTGAATGGGATTTCTCCTAACCTGACGGAAATTAATCGATTTTTTAAAAAAGGGTTCTGTAAAGAAAAAGGGTAAAAAAAAGAGATGGTAAGCATAAATAATTCCGATACCGCTTGTACCGGTGTCATTCTTGCCGGTGGGTTAAATAAACGGTTTGCCGGTAAAAATAAGGCATTTATCAATTTTGGTAACAGCCGTGTGATTGATAATATCTATGATGCTTTCAGGTCCGTGTTTGAGGAAATAATTCTTGTGACAAATCAGCCGATGGCATATCTCGAATGGGATGTGAACATCGTTACGGATATTTATTCGTATCGAAGCTCGCTGACCGGCATTCATGCGGGCTTGTTTTATGCCCGCACCCCGTTTATATTTGTCACCGCGTGTGACACGCCATTTTTAAAAAAAGAAATGGTGGAAACGGTTGTTTCGCATATTGAACCGGGGGCTGCTGTCGTGATTCCCGAAACGGCTGACGGGACAGAGCAGCTTTGTGCTGCGTATTCAAAATCCTGTTTGTCTCTCATGGAACGACAGATTGAAGAAAAAAAATTCCAGATCAAAAAAATGTTTAGGAAAGTCCGGGTAAAAAAGATTCCGGAAACTTTATTGAAAAAAGTAGACCCGGAATTGATGTCTTTTTTTAACATCAATACGGCCGGGGATTATTCAAAAGCAAAGCAATGGCTGGAACAAAACACTTTACGCTAATCCCCGAATTCATGAAATGCTGAACAGCGGAAAAAGGAGAAAAAATTTGGATATTCAGCAAATTATCAATCAGATCAGGCAGCGACCGGATTTTGATAAAGCCGGAATGGTCCTTGCCCATAACGGTGTGGTGCGGGGAACGTCACGGGATGGGCGAAAAGTTTCCGGTTTAACCGTCTCCGTGGACCATAAAAAACTCGAACAGATTCTTGAAAAAGAAAGACAGACGCCGGGTATTATAGATATCATTATCGAAATTGCGGAAGACCGGCATTTGGCTGTAGGCGATGATGTTATGGCCCTTGTCGTGGCCGGAGATATCCGTGATACGGTAATACCTGTTCTGGAACGCACCCTTAACGCGGTGAAGACGACGGTGACCAGTAAGACGGAATTTTTTATTTGATTGTTTGTAAGCGGTCACAGGGCGCTGCATCTGCTTTGTTGCCGGGCACTTGAAGTGCAGGGAGCACGACAGCGTGCCCGGCGCCTCGCATCTGCAGTACCCTGTAAACGTTTACAGTTCGTCCGCTTATTGTGAAAGAGGTGGTACAACCTTGTGAAAAATTATGATTGTTTTAATTATTTGAATGTTAAATTAAGCAATAAGGATACGTGAATGTCTGATTTTACGCATATGGATGAAAAAGGTCATGTCCGAATGGTCGATGTCACCGAAAAGGCTCCGACAGATCGGGTGGCGGTCGTTCAAGCAAAAATATCCATGACGCCAGAGACTTTTTTAAAGATAATAAATAATGAGACGCGGAAAGGGAATGTGCTTGAAACCGCAAGAATTGCCGGTATTATGGCCGCCAAGAAAACACCGGATCTGATTCCCATGTGTCATCCGATTAATATGGGGCATGTGCAGATTGATTTCTTCCCGGATGAAGAACATTATGCCATCGGTATTACCGCGTCTGTGAGAATATTTGATCGCACCGGCGTTGAGATGGAAGCGATGACAGCGGTATCGGTAGCCGCCCTCACCATTTATGATATGTGCAAATCCCATGATCGGGCGATGGTTATTTCCGATATCTGTCTGAAGAAAAAATCCGGCGGGAAAAGTGGTGTATTTATTCGTCAGGCGGATTAGATGTTTTTTTAATATTTTTAAAAAGTTTGGGTGTACACATCATGTGATATTTTTCCAGAAGTTAATGCCCGGAGTTATTGGAAGTCACAATTTTTTAACGTAAGGTACTAAAAAAGAATACAGCATGATCACGGAAGAATTATTTCACATATACGGTTGGGCCGGCGTCGGTTTTTTTGCCGGCCTTTTGTTGGGGTGGCTGATTTCCCGGTCGGTGTTCATTAAACGGATGGGGGGCGAAAAAATTGCGAATGCAACGCTTTCACAGGCCATTGCCGGAAAATCAGCAGAAATTGAATCCCTTCAGGTCACGCTGGCAAAATCCGGACAGGAGCTTGCCGCATTAAATAACAGATTTTTCAATCTGTCAAACACCCATACCGCCGCTGTCACTAGTCTTGAGCAAATGGCATCGGTTAAACAAATACTTACGGATCAAATAGAAGAAAACCGTTCATTAACCGATCGGATTTCCAGGCAGCAGCAGCGTTTGACGGAGCTGGAAACCCTGATTGAAGGTGAACGGAAAATTGCCAAAGAAAAAGCGGCCATGCTGGAAGAAATGACCATTCGCATGACGGATTCGTTTACGGCCTTGTCCGCAAAAGCCCTGAGCGCGAACAACCAGTCGTTCATCGATTTGGCCGGGCAGACATTTACCCAGTATGTCGAGGCGGCAAAAACCGATTTTGAGAATAGAGAAAAGGCGGTCAAAGAATTTATTCAGCCGGTGGCCGATGCTTTAGATAAATACGACCTGCAGGTCCGGTCCATGGAAAAGACGCGGGAAAAAGCCTATGGTGAGTTGTCCCAGCAGATAGTGTCTTTGAGCCAAACGCAGAATGAACTCCATAAGGAAACCGGAAAACTCGTCAATGCGCTTCGGATGCCCCATGTGAGGGGGCGGTGGGGAGAGATTACGCTGCGGCGGGTGGTGGAGCTATCCGGTATGCAGAACCGGTGTGATTTTTTTGAGCAGCAGACGGATAAGACCCGGGGAAATTCTGCCCGACCGGATATGATCATCCAGCTGCCTGGTGACCGGAAGATCATTGTGGATTCCAAGGTGCCGATTATCGCTTATCTCGATTCTCTTGAAGCGGAAAATATGGATCGGGCAGAGGAAATGCTGACCCGGCATGCCGCACATGTCCGGACGCATGTAAAACAGCTGGCCAAAAAAGAATATTGGACCCGATTTAATCCAACCCCTGAGTTTGTGGTCCTGTTTATGCCCGGTGAGAATTTTTTCAGCGCCGCACTTGCCAAAGAACCTGCCTTGATTGAAGACGCTGCAAACAATGGCGTTATTCTGGCCACTCCCACCACGTTGATTTCACTGCTAAAAGCGGTTGCCTATGGCTGGAAGCAGGAAAACACGACAGAGAACGCGAAGCGCATCAGTGAGCTGGGCAATGAATTGTATAATCGGATTGCAAAAATGGTGAGCCATATCAACAGCCTTGGCAGCGATCTGGATAAGTGTGTTAATTCATATAACCAGGCGGTGGGTTCCCTTGAGCGCCGGGTTTTGCCGTCTGCCCGAAAATTTGAAGACTTAGGCGTCATCATCAAGGGCAAAAATAATATTTCCAAAGTCTCTCCCGTTGATAATAAACCCCGAACCATGGAAATTGAAGAGGCTTCCGTATGAAAAAAATCAATCACTGTTTTTTCGGACCCCGTATGTTTTCTAAACAAATATTCATATTATTAATTCTTGCAGTCATTTTTTTTATTGGTTTAACGACAGCGTCCTTATCGGAAGCTTCATCCGAATCCTTGTCACAACCGGTTTTTCAAGTGGTGCCTGTTTCCGAACCCCCCTTTTTTGAAGATGACCTGGATTTCGGGCATCTGGAAGAAGCGATTTCCGGCAGTATTGCCTATTATCAAAAGCTGCCTTCTGGAAGAAAGTTTTCATTCGGAAAAGACACGTTTTCGGCCGCTCATTTGATCCGGTCTTTAAAACGATTTTTGTTGTTTATTGAGAAAAAACCCTCCGGCAAAGAATTAAGCGCTTTTATTGATCAATATTTTTATGTGTATGCGGTTATGCAAAATGGTGCAGCAAAATCCGTACTGTTTACCGGTTACTATGAACCCCTGCTGTCTGGAAGCGTAAAACAGACTGAAACGTTCAGGTTCCCGGTGTATCCCCGTCCGGATGACCTGGTAACATTTGCCAGCGGCTGCAGGGGGAAGACGGAAATCGGCAGGGATACGGGAAACGAGATTATTCCTTACTACAGCCGGCAGCAGATAGAAGAAAAGGGGCTTTCTGGAATTAATGCTTCACCGATTGCATGGGTTAATGACCCGGTGGCCCTGTTTTTTCTTCAGATTCAGGGTTCCGGGAAAATCAGCCTGGGAAACGGTGATATGATGAATGTGCATTATCAGATTTCCAATGGCCACCCATACAAAAGTATCGGCAAATACCTGATTAATAAAAAGAAACTGTCAAAAGAAACCGTATCCATGCAGACCATTCGGGCATATCTCAACGCCCATCCGGATGAAGTGGATGATATTTTAAATTATAATCCCAGGTATATATTTTTTGAAATAACGGAAAAAGAGACGGTCGGCTGCTTTAATATTGAACTAACCCCCGGCCGGTCTGTTGCCCTGGATCGTTCAACCGCACCGGCAGGCGCGCTTGTTTTTGTTCAGACCAAAAAGCCGAAGGTGGATACGTCCGGTAAAATCAGCTCATGGGTTCGGTTTTCCCGTTTTTTGTTAAACCAGGATACGGGCAGCGCCATCAAGGGGCCGGGGAGAGCGGATATATTCTGGGGAAACGGGAATTATGCGGCGCTTGCCGCCGGTTATATGAAGCATCCGGGACAGTTGTATTTTTTGGTTTTAAAGCCGGAGTAGCTCCGGAACGGCGTTGTCCCGCCATTAAAGTAGAAATTATGAATTCAGGGTGTGGTTGTGTTTGAGGGGATTTTATTTTTTAAACGGCATGATCAATAACTGGATCAAGGATTTTGGTTTTTTAGCATATGTTAAGCCGATGATCATATCGTCATGTCCGGCTTTGGGTTGTGCCTGGTAAGTACCGCAAATCCGGTCCCATACCGACAGGCTGAATCCGAAGTTGGTGTTGGATTCAGCTATGATCACCGAATGATGCACCCGGTGCATGTCCGGGGTGACAATCAGTCGGCGGATGAATGTGTCCATCAATGGCGGGATATAGATATTGGAGTGGTTGAACATGGCTGCTGCATTAAGCAGAACTTCAAAAAGCAGGACCGCGCCGGGGGGAAATCCGAACGCCGCCACTGCGGTCAGTTTGATCAATAATGATAAAATAATTTCAATGGGGTGAAATCGGATGGCCGTGGTCACGTCAATGTCCAGGTCCGAGTGATGGACCTGGTGAAGTTTCCATAGTATGGGCACAAAGTGAAACAGGATATGCTGTAGGTAGATGATAAAGTCAAATATGATGACCGCAGCGATCCAGTTTGCCCATATCGGCAGGGATAGCTGGTTGAATATGCCCATACCTTTGGATTGAGCAAAGGCGGCAAAGGTGACCGGCAGCATGATAAAAGCCAGCTGTATAATCAGGTTGTCAACTGCCACCAGGCCGAGGTTGTTCAGCCAGCGTTTGGGCGTTGAGTCCACCCGTTTTTTTCTCTCAAACAGGACTTCCCAAGCACCCATGATGAGCAGTACGCCGACAAAAGAGATTAAGCGGATTGATTTTTCAGTGAAAAAATTTTCCATCAATTACCTGAAACTGTTTCAGAAGGTTAGATAACATTTGAGAACAAGGCGCAATCCGATGAAAAAACGGAGCATACGCACGTATGTGAGTATTTTGAAGAGGATTGCAACGCAGTTATCGGACGTTAGGTGACCTTATGATACGCTTTTAAGGATGGCCATGGCTTCCTCAGCTGTCTTATTCTCATGCACAATCGCACATGCAGCTTTGACAAATAAGACCGGGTTTTTATGCTGAAAGGCATTGCGGCCGATGGAAACGCCTTTGGCGCCTGCCTGCATGGCCCCTTCAATGGATTTAAATATTTCCGCATCACTGAGCTTGCTGCCGCCGGCAATCAAAATCGGTGCCGGGCATCCTTCAACAACTTCCCGGAATGATTCCGGGTCGCCTGTATAAACGGTTTTAACATAATCAGCACCCAATTCAGCGCCCATTCGGGCGGCCAGTTTCACCACCTCAACATTTTTTTCATCTTTAATTAACGGGCCCCTTGGATACATCATGGCAATTAGCGGCATTCCCCAGTAATTGCAATCTACTACGACCTTGCCGAAGTCTGTGAGCATTTCCGCTTCATGTTCATCCCCCACATTGATGTGGATGGAAACACCATCTGCGCCTACCCGAAGGGCGTTTTCCACTGTATTGACAAGTACTTTTTTGTTAGGTTTTGGAGACAGCATACTGGCGGCGGATAAATGCAGAATCAGTCCGATGTCCCGTCCATAGCTCCGGTGGCCGTGTTTGGGCAGTCCCAGATGGCCGATGACCGAGTTGGCCCCGCCTTCTGCCACCTGATCAACAGCTTTTGACATATCCACAAGCCCCTTGATCGGCCCCACGGTTACCCCATGATCCATGGGCACAATCACTGCTTTTCCGGTTTTTCTGTTCACAATCCGTTCCATCCGGACCGCTTTTCCACTGGTGAACATTTTTATATCTCCTCATAAAAAAAATGAAAATTCAAATACGTAGCTTAATTTTTTCTAGCTATAAAAATAATGATAAAATTAATCGGGTTTATGGTGGTAAGTCAAGAAAATTACGAGTTATAAAGAGGGGAGGGGCAAGTGCAGAGGGAAGTGGGGGTCACATTTTTAGTGCGGCCGGGCAAGGTCGTGTAATCCAGCGGGTGGGAAGCCCGTCCCGGAAGGTAGGTCGACCACCGGGTAGCGAGTCCTTGGAGGCTGACTGGTAACAGTCAGTTTTAAGCGTAGGAT
>Ga0307991_1002373_pt1 | contig 12786 bp, 9 predicted proteins | sample EllFjometagen131_FD_203146 | JGI IMG/M metagenome (GOLD analysis project Ga0307991, IMG submission 203146) | Marine microbial communities from Ellis Fjord, Antarctic Ocean - #131 | ecosystem: Environmental > Aquatic > Marine > Unclassified | place: Southern Ocean | collected 2014-10-08
ATGCTTTGGGAATTGAACATTTTGTGGTAGATCTGCAAGAAGATTTCAAAAAAATAGTTGAAAAGAATTTTATCGAAGAATACTCTTCCGGTCGCACTCCAAACCCCTGTGTTATTTGTAATCCAACTATCAAATTTGGAAAATTCATGGAAGCAGCTTTTAAGCTGGGTGCCGATAAAATAGCTACCGGCCACTATATTCAGATCAAAGAAGAAAATAATCAGTTTAAAATTCTAACTCCCACAGATGCTTCTAAAGACCAAACTTATATGATCTGGAAATTGAACCAGTTCCAACTTTCCAAAACTCTTTTTCCTATTTCAAAATATAAAAAACCGGAAATTCGCAAAATTGCTGAAGAACTTGAACTACCAATACATTCCAAAACAGATAGTCAGGAGATCTGTTTTATCAAAGATCATTATGAAGATTTTTTGAAAGATCACATAATTTTCACTCCTGGAGATATCATCCTGCCTGATAACAAAGTTATTGGCAAACACCGCGGATTGGCACTCTATACAATCGGGCAGAGAAAAGGACTTAACACACCCTGGAGATGTCCGTTATTTGTTTTGAGGTTAGATGTAGTGAACAACACACTTGTGGTTACCGAAGATCCTGATGATCTGCTGGAAGATATTTTTGAGCTTGAAGATATTAACTGGATAGCAGGTAAGAAACCGGATGATTTGACAGGAGTATCAATCCAGATCCGTTATAATAGTTCTCCCGTTCCAGTAAAAAATATTACAGAAGTAGGAAATTCACTTCTAATTGAATTAGAAAATAGTACACGTGCCATCACGCCCGGACAGTCTGGAGTATTTTACAAAGACAACCAGTTGCTTGGCGGCGGGATTATTAAATGAGGGATTAGGGATTAGGGATGAGGAATGAGGGATGAGGAATGAGAAATTAGGGATTAGAAATTAGGAATGAGGAATTGAATATATGAGTTTTAAGTTGAAGAGTGGAAAGAAAAAAGTTCACCTTATTGTAGGAGCCAGACCAAATTTTATGAAAATGGCGCCACTTTACAAAGAATTTGCAAAATACCCTGAAGAATTTGAGATCAAGTTAATCCACACCGGACAGCACTACGATGAGCGCATGAGCAAGTTCTTCTTCGATGATCTGCAAATGCCAAAACCGGATGAATATCTGGAAGTTGGATCAGGAACACACGGTAAACAAACAGCCAAAATAATGGAACGCTATGAAAAGGTTCTACTCAAAGATAAACCTGATCTGGTCATTGTTGCCGGTGATGTGAACAGCACTTCCGCCTGTGCTATCGATGCTGTTAAATTACATATTCCGGTTGCTCATCTCGAAGCTGGTTTACGCAGTTTTTCCCGATCTATGCCGGAGGAGATCAACCGCATCCTCACCGATGCAATTTCCGACTATCTGTTAACTCCCTCTACTGATGGTGATGATAATCTATTAAGTGAAGGTGTTCCAAGAGAGAAGATATTTTTTGTAGGAAATATCATGATCGATTCACTTATACAATACCAGGATCGAGCAAAGAAATCTGATATTCTAAATAAAATCAATATCAATTCCAAACAAGATTACGCACTTATCACCCTGCATCGTCCCTCTAATGTTGATAACAAAGAAGGACTTCTAATAATTCTAAATGCTTTTGAAGAAATTTCAAAATCGATCAATCTCATCTTCCCCATCCATCCCCGCACGACCAAGCAGATACAAGCTTTCGATTTAGAAGATAAGGTTAAAAAGATTAAAAATCTGCATCTCATCCCGCCGATTGGTTATTATGATTTTCTTAAACTGCAGATGGATGCCAAATTCATCCTCACCGATTCAGGTGGAATCCAGGAGGAATCGACCTATTTTGGAGTTCCCTGCCTAACCTTGCGACAAAATACAGAACGTCCGATTACTATTACTGAAGGCACAAACACTCTGGTGAAATTAAATACTGTTGACATCATTAATGAATCTCAAAAGATTTTGTCAGGAAACATCAAAAAGGGTAATATTCCCAAATATTGGGATGGAAAAACTGCTGAACGTATAGTAAAAATATTTCGAATAAAATAATAAAAGGAGTTCATATGAAGAAAATTCTATTACTCATACTTCTGCTGATAACGTCTATTTTATGTGCAGAATATGTTGAGAAAGAAGAAGCATTAAAAATGCTTCAACAGGCACAAGCAGAGAATTATCCGGAAAGCAATGAAATCTATATTTCTAATGAAATAGCTAATCTGGATGAGTACTGTCTTGGATATGAAATTTCCGAATCTTATAAGAAAATCCTAACCGAAGGTGCTAAAAAAAACAACTCTGTGTCATTTTGGTATGATACCAATTATGGAGCAATAGAAGTTCTTAATATTGAACTTATCAAGAAAAGCGGTGAAATAATTTCTTTTGATCCGAACGAGATTTTACAGGAAAAAGATAATAGCTTCATGGGAAAGAGTAATATTTATTCTGAAACATCTAAAATTCTAACTGCTGAAATTCCCAATATGGAAATTGGTGATATCGTTTATACTAAAGAAAAAAATATTATCAAAAAAGCAAGAATGGAAAACAACTATTTTACTTCTTTTAACATTGAAACTTATTCAAAATATCTCAATGATTATCTTGAGATCACCATTCCCAAAAGCAAGAAATTATACATCCACGAAATCAACAAAAAAGATTTCAAATATGATTTTTCTAAAGAAGAAAAAAATGGAAATGCCGTATATAGTTGGACAACAACTAACAATCCCAAAATAAATTATGAGCCCAGTATGGAAATGTTCAATCTGTTTGCTTTCCATATCAAGATAACAACTGTGGAAAGCTGGGAAGAAATTTCCCGCTGGTATTACAACATTGTGAAACCACACATGAAAGTGAATGATGCCATTAGAGAAAAGGTACAAGAATTAACAAATGGTATTACTTCAAGGAAAGAAAAAGCAGCAAAATTGTTTTATTGGGCTGCCCATAATATTCGTTATCTCGGTGTCGATAAAGAGAAGAACAGACCCGGATTTGAACCGCATGATGTAACTTATACATTTGAAACCAGAGGCGGAGTCTGTCGTGATAAAGCTGCATTATTAACAGCGATGTTGAGGGAAGCTGGAATTGGATCAGATGTCATTTTAATTTCTTCCGGCTCCAGATTAAATCCCCAGGCTCCAACGTTGTGGTTCAATCATGCCATTACGGTTTCTTATGATGAAGAGGGCAATCCTGAATTTATCTTTGATCCTACAGATGAAAATACAAAAGATTTTCTTCCAAAATATGAAGAAGATAACTCATATTTGATTGCTTCCGAAAAAGGGAGTACTTTGCTAACTACTCCCATTTCCAATCCCTTAGAAAATAACTCAACTGTAAATATCAATCTAAAAATTGATGAGAACTATAATGCGACCGGAACAATTGAGTATCTCTTTTCCGGATTTTCCGATACCGTGATCAGGGCAAGATTTTCAAGACTTAATAATTATGAATTCAAAAAAACAGTTGCAAAATTTGTGAGCAACTTACATCCAAATACCAAATTGATCAGTTTCGATTATGTTGATCCCAAAAACAAAGAAGAGAACATGAAGATAACTGCTGCTATAGAAATTGAGAATTATATTTCACCGTTCGGGAACAGGATATTTATTCCATTTGAACCTTCCCGCTTAAATCTTAACGCTTTCTATAACTATGTGATGCAGCCCTTTGGATTAAGCGAAAGAAAATATGCTTTTAAACTTATGGGTACTTTCAGCTTTGATATTGATTATGAGATCGAATTTACGAAAAATCTTGAATCACCATCTATTCCAAATTTGGATCTCCTCGATTTTGAAGGTTTCAAAACCACATTTAAATCCAATCATAAAGGAAATAATATGAAATTCAACTACCATTTTGAGAATAACAAAATTCATTTTAAGCAGGAACAATTTCAGGAAATAAAACAGAAGCTGGCTAATCTAACCAAATATGAAAACCTTTATATTATTGCCAATATTGGAGGAGAAAATGATTAAGAAAATATTCACTCTGTTGCTGATCGTTTCAGCATTTAATTTATTTGCTGATAGAATTGATGAGATCATAAAAGACGTACCGGGACTCAATGAATATCCCAATGCTTCTGCTTTGAACGTACTTACCGAAATCAATCTTAATGTAGAAGAAGATTTCAGTTTCCAAAGACACATTTTCTATGTGAAGAAAATGCTGAATTATAAAGGTGTAAAACGCTATTCTGACGTCAAAATAAGTTATAATGCGGATTTTGAAGAAATAGAATTGGGACACTGCTTTGCAATTGATACGGAAGGGAAGAGAATTGAAATTCCTGAAAATCAAATATATGATATGAATGATACGGAATCGATTATATCACCGAATTATATTAATTTCAGGGAAAAGATCATCAATTTCCCACAAATCGAACCCGGATATTTTGTGATAGTAGATTATACTATTACCAACAAAAGATATGAGCCGGTGAATGGAGTTGAACATCTAAGAGAAACAAATCCATATCTGAATAAGACATTCACGATAAAATTTCCTGAAAAATTCAAATTAAATTATTATTATGATGAAAATATTGTTAATTTTACAACGAAAAAAGATGAGAATTTTAATGTATATTCATGGAATGTTACAGATATAAAAATATATAAAGAAGAAACTAATTCTCCATCTCTTTTAATTTCCGGCACTCCTATTGTATTCAGTTTTTATAAGGATTGGCATGAACTGACTGCAGAAAAATTATCAAAACTGAAAGATATTAAAATAGATGCATCCATTTCCGAACTGGCAAAAACGATAATAATAAACTGCAAAGATGATAGAGCCAAAGTTCTGGCAGTTTACAAATATATGGCAGAAAATTTCAATGAGAAGAAATCATATACTTCGGAAATAGATTTCACCCCGGAACCGCTAACTGAAGTTTTCGAGAAGAAATTCGGTTCGGAAAGAGAACTCACTGCTCTGTTTATTGCATTATTAAAATCTTCCGGAATTGAGGATGTTTACCCTGCTGTAATCCTCTCAAAAAATGATAGATCCTCTGATATCCAGAAAAATTTTGCTGTAAATAATTTCATGGATAAAATCTGTGTTTTTTGGAATAATGATCTTTATTGTCCGGGAGATAATTATATGCCTTTTGCCTTCACGGGAAACAATGAAGTTAATATTCTTCTGGGAAATGATAAGTATGAATTGATAAAATACAAAATTGAAAATATCGTCAGTGAAGAAAATACTTACAATTACTATGTGAAAAATAACATTGCAACAGTCGAAGTTGAATCCGAATATTCAGGTAATAAGAACTTTCGAAAAAGACAAAGCTTCTTGAATATGCCCGATGTTCAAAGAAAGATCTGGTTCAATCAATCTCTAGGAGAAAAATCGGCAAAGCTGCTTGATGGACCAAATTTCTTGAATTTTGATAAGATCGATGAAAATCTAAAAATGACCTATACACTTGAATATAGTGATTTTCTATTTGATCAGAAACCTTATAAATATTTTAAATTGCTTTTACAAAAACTACCTTTAGATGTTTCACTTGATGAAAGAGATAACGATTACCAGATTTCCAATAAAATATTTATTCAGGAAAATTTTATCATTAATATCAGTGGCCTTTCTGGGAAAATAGAGAAAATGGAACTCCTGAATTCTATAAATAATATTACAGAATTTGCGATCAATGGTAAAACTGCCTTTTCCAAAATGGAATCCAGAATTGAGGATGGGCAAATAATCATTCAAAGAGAGATCTATATTCCTGAATGTATTATACCAAATAGTAAGTATCCAGAATTCAAGCAGTTTGTTCTCTCAATTCAAAATCCAATCAATAGTATGGTTTTCTTAAAATGACAACTACAATTTTTCTACTGGAACCCTTTAAGGTAATCTGCGATATCATAATAAAATCCAAGGAGGATTAATTATGAAAAAGCCTAATTTTATTCCGGCTGCATCAGATTTCTTAAGTGAAAAAGAACTTGATAAAATCATAACTTCCAATTATGAAAAATTGAATGAATATTGTGAAAATCGTATTGGAGTATCTGAAATTATAGAAGTTGATAAAGTCTATTATTTTGTTGTTACAGGTGGTACCGAAGTTCAAGTACTTAATTTGCAAAAAATCAGAGATCAAAAATTCAAAAATGAAGAGATAGTTCTTTTAGCTTATGAAAGTAACAACTCGTTAGCCGCCAGTATGGAACTTCTGGCACGCTTTAACCAAATTGGTAAACTTGGCAGTATCATTTACCTTCCGGCAGCTAAGAATCCAAAAATTACACCTGCAATTATCCAAAACTTAGATGGAAAAAGTGAACTTTCGGGTAGCAGGATCGGTGAAATTGGAACACCATCCGACTGGCTGGTTGCCAGCAGTCCATCTGCCGAAACCGTGAAAGAAAACTGGGGTGCTGATGTAATTTCTATAAAAATGGTAGAACTCAAAACCTTATTTGCTGGAATTACTGATGAGGATTGTCGGAATGATTTTAATGATCTCACTAATAATTCTCAAGAGATAATTGAACCTACAAGCACAGATATTCTTAATAATATAAAAGTATATTTAGCAATGAAAAAACTAGTTGAGAAGTATGCTCTTGATGCAGTTACTTTGCGCTGTTTTGATCTAGTACTTGATCTGGGAACTACCGGCTGCTTTGCTCTCTCCCGCTTGAATGATGAGGGAATTATTGCCGGTTGCGAAGGTGATATGGTAAGCACTATCGGCATGCTGCTGGTTTACAAAAAAACAGGCAAATTGCCCTGGATGGCAAATCCTTCCCGACTGGATCTAGAAAATAATTCTCTATTGATCGCACATTGCACAGTTCCAATTTCTATTGTAGATAAATATATTATCCGTTCACATTTTGAATCGGGAATCGGGGTGGGAATCCAAGGAACTTTTCCTAAAGGAAATGTAACAATTTTTCGTATTGGGGGAAACAATCTGGATAAGATCTGGTTGGCTTATGGTGAGATAGTCTCCACATCCAAAGAAGAAGATCTCTGCCGGACACAGATCGAAGTAAAACTAAATTCAGATAGTGATGTAGCTGACCTACTTACAAACCCGCTAGGAAATCATTTGATTATAGTTCCTGGAGTTTTTAAAGATTTACCAATTATTTAAAATTACCATAGGAGGTTAAAATGTCAAAAAAGATTATTTGGCTCTTACTATTAGTATTTCTAACAAACTGTGTTTTATTAGCAAAAATTTCTGGTTCTATTGAACAATTTAATAATGATATTTCTGATCCATACTTTTTAAAATTCGATGACAAAGTAACGGATAAATTTACTACATTTGGATATATGAAAAATGGAATTCAAGTTTTTCTTACAGTTAATAAAAATCAAAAAATAATTCAAGAAATGATTATTGTTGATGATACTCAATATGGTTTATACCTTATGAATAATGGAAATCCAACTTCAGTAGATTATAGAGCAAAATACTCGATACTAATTGCATTAAGAGAAGTTTTCAAAGATGCTGTTTATAGTTATGCCAATGAAGGAACCATTGATGGAATGAAATTAGATAGTGTTGCAGATATAGTATATGATACTGCATGTTATGGTGAGCAATATAATCGTACGATAAATGGAATTAGGATTACATCAAAAAAAATTGATAAAATGATTATAATTGGGATAGAATTAATTTCAGCATATGATTAAATAATTACTTTTCTTCATGGAGTGGATATGAAATATGAAAAAAGATTCAATGATGCGGATATGATTTTTCATTACACAAAACTTGAAATAGGTCTCGAATGTATTCTTAAAAGTAAGCAACTTCGTTTCACAAAATATAAAGATTCAAAAGAACCACATGAAAGTAATAAACGGAACTTTGCTTTACAAAGCTCTATTATTAACAATTGGAATGAATTTTGGGAAAAAAGAGATTCTTTTGAAAAGGAGATTAATGTCATTATTCAACAGAAGTTAAGAATGACTTGTTTTTGTCGGAACCTAAAAAATTATCCAAGTTATTTACATTCAAGAATGTGGAGCCAATATGCTGATAATCATAGAGGTATATGCTTAGCTTTTTCAAAAAAAGCATTGCAGAAAGCTGTTAGAAAACAGTTTAAATCTGATTTTAAAAAAAATGGCATAGTCAAATATTACCCTCATAAAGATATCAGATTTGATAAAATGTACAAATACCAGGCAAGTACGATTAATTATTCTGATTCTGATTGTGATAATGATATTATTAAAAAACATTTAGAAATAAATTATAAATATCTTTTCTTTAAAAAACATCGTGATTACAGAGATGAAGCAGAATACAGATTTATAGTACTTGATATGGATAATAAGTTTAAATATTTGGATATATCAGATTGCTTGGTTGGCATCATTCTTGGACATAGTTTTCCACCAATATATCTTTCTATTGTTGAAAGTATTAAATCTGATTTTAAGAATATCATTATTCGAGATCAAGTGCGTATTTGTGATGATGGTGATATGACTCTTAGTCGATAACACTTAAATTCAATGAGTAATAAATGTACAGATTGTAATTTTAATTTACAATTTGTACATAAAAAATAAAGTCAAAACTCCATCACAAAAACTGTATAATCATCTTCTCGTGTATTAAGTGAAAAATTGAATCCGTGATTCAATAAAATTTCACGGATCAGTGTGAGTCCTAAACCTTGACCGCTGGCTTTTGTGCTGAAGAATGGTGTGAATAACTTCTGTTGTATATCTTCTGAAATCTTCTCACCGTTATTCAAGATCAGTAAACTTCTTTTGGGATGCTGCTTAGTTTGAATGACAATTTCACCAGTATCCGTAATTGCTTCCACTGCGTTTTTGAGGATGTTAACCAATACCTGCTCTATCTGGTAAATATCCAGATCAACAATTAATTCACTACCAGACAATTCCCATTTCCATTTAATTTTTTTATCTTTTATCTGTGATGAAATTAATAACTGAACAGTTTTTAATAACTCATGAAGGTTAGATCTGGTTTTCTTGGGATTCGGTATACGAACGATATCGGCAAAATTGCGCATAAACTTATTAAGATGTTCATTACGTCGGATAGCAACTTCCATTGCTTCCACAAAATAGGTTCTATCTTTTTCAGAAATTTGATTGCTATAATTCAAGCTGGAACTTAAGATTGAGTTCACAGCTCCGATTGAATTATTGATCTCGTGCGACATCATTCGAATAACTTTTTCATATGCTTTACGTTCAGTCTTTAAAAGTTCCTCAGTCAACTCTTCGATAACAACAAAACGATTATTAAAACCTCTATCTACAAAACTGGCTTTCTGAAAACGGAAGGTTTTCATCCCGCTTATGGGAACTACTACGGGCTCTTTCGTCTCTATTTTACTGATCTCTTCAGATAATTTACCGGGAAGATCTGAAAATGTTTTTCCTATTAATTCCTCTTCTTTACTATCCATAAATTCTTCTGCAGCAGGATTAACAGATATTATCCTTTCATCAAAATCCAGTATTAAAATACCGGAAGGAATAGATTCGATCAAGTTTTCCAAAAAAAAATGTTGTTCTTGCTGTTTCACTCTCTCCACTCGCAATTGATCTATCATTGTATTGTATACATCAATTAATTTATCCATTTCATAATGACCGACCTTCACAAATTTCATACTGAAATCTTTATCTTCGATTGATTCTATACCAGAAGTGATCGTGTTGATAGGCTTTATTAGTTGTCGATATAAAATTATGGAGATGGTGATAGTGGTAAGGATCACAATCTCAGCAACAAGAAATAAGATGATCTTATCTTCGATCAAGTTCAAGGAGAGAATAATAAGCGCAATGTGAATTAATGAAACAAATATTATATATTTAGTTCGAAGTTTCATAAAGTAATTCCGAATTTCTCCATTCGCCTGTAAAGGGCAGCCCTGCTAAGGCCAAGTGATTTTGCTGCTTTAGAGATATTGTTATTATAATGATCAAGTGCTTTTACAACCATATTCTTCTCTACTTCATCTAAGGTCATGCTTCCTACTTCTGGGATAGAAGTCTTAGAAGTTTTCTGTGGACCAGATTTATACTCATCAGTAAAATCTTCTAACTCAATAATATCTTTGTTGGAAACAAGGATCACTCTTTCTACCAGATTTTTTAATTCACGGATATTGCCTGGCCAGGAAAGTCTTTTCATCCATTCAATAGTCATGTTGCTGATCTGTATTCTAGGTCGTTTATAGGTTTTTCTCAGTTTTTCTACAAAATGATTTACAAGTAAAGGGATGTCACTTGGTCGATCTCTTAAAGGTGGAATTTGAACCGAAATCAAATTTATTCTATAGAAGAGATCTTCGCGGAATTCTCCCTCAGCCACCATATCATTCAGATTTCTATTCGTAGCTGAGATCACTCTGATATCAACTGATCTGGTTTTACTAGAACCTAATACTTCAAAACTGCGATCTTGCAGAACTCTTAAAAGTTTCACCTGACTACTCAGATCAAGTTCTCCCAGCTCATCTAAGAAGATACTACCTGTGTGCGCCATCTCAAACCGTCCAATGCGACTACTTTTAGCATCGGTGAAAGCACCCTTTACATGACCGAACATCTCACTTTCGAAAAGTGAGGTTGATATCCCACCCAAATTCACTTTTACAAACGGTTGATTTTTCCGAACACTATTATTATGGATAGCCTCGGCAAAAAGTTCTTTTCCAGTACCGCTCTCTCCAAATATCAAAACAGAAGCCTCTGAAGAGGCAACTCTTCCAATTGTCTCCAATGCCTTTACAAAGGCGGGATCTCGCCCAATTAAATCACTAAAATCGTATATTTCATCCAGTTGTGGGCGGGAATGCATTCCCTTCTTTCCCATCTGCTTAGAGAGATGTAAAGTTGTGCGTACAGATTGCAAAAAATGCTCATTGTTCCAGGGTTTTGTTATGAAATCCAGAGCTCCCAGTTTCATTCCCTGCACTGCCAATTCAATGCTTCCCCAGGCTGTGATTAGAATTACCGGAATAGTAGGAAGTAGAGATTTAATCTCTTTTAAGAGTTTCAATCCTTCCTCACCGGAGGTCTCCATTGTAAAATTCATATCAAGTATGATCAGATCAAAATTTGTTTCTCGTAGCATGCTCATTGCAGCTACAGGATCTTGAGCTGAAGCAGATTCGAAATCGTTCTGTTTTAAAAGCAGACTAAGAGATGTCTGTATAGCAAAATCATCGTCAATTATTAGAACTTTTGGCAATTTAACCTCCACAAATTAATTTGAAAAAACCTAAAGGTTTGTCAAGTCTTCAGACTTTCTGTTTTTAGATTTTACATTATTTATTTGAAGATTATGATCTTCTTTTGCCCCATTTGATCAAACCCCAGAACAAATTCTTCTCATCATACTCATACTCGTAACCAATTCTTTTATAGCTACGCGTAAATAACCATAAACCCCAATTAGTGTTGTTACTATCTACTTTCTGAGGGAAGTTGTTAATTTTTTCGATCTTCTTTTCATACTTTTTCAGTTTAATTTCTTTCTTCGCCATAAGTTTAGCGATTTTCTGCTGCTGTTTGCGAATTTTGCGCAGTCTTTCTAATTCCCTCACATAAATTTTCTGATTTTCATCTAATTTGGGAAAGATACGTTTTCCAAAAAAACGGAAACTCCAATCAGGGAAATTAATCTCATCATTTCTGATAGAGACATTTTTATTTCCTTCCAAAAAATCTTCTGTTAAAATCTTGGGACTTTTCAATTCGGCTGAGTATGTGTTTGAATGAAAGCTGCAGGAAGAAAGAAACATAACTAAAATTAATGCTAATACTAATATTATTTTACTTGAATTCATAATTACTCCTTTATTTTATTCATCCCTCAACGTATCCGCCGGCTCAACTAATGCTGCAATGCGGCTGGGATACCATGCACATAAACTCGTTATCAGATATATAACTAGAACTGATATTATGTAACCAAGTGTATAGATAGTACTGTCAAATATTGGTATCAAACCCAATATTGGAAACTGAAGTGCAAAGAAGCTTCCAAAGATCATGGCAAAGGTAGATAGCACTAAGGCCTCTCCGATTATTTGCACTTGGATTTTATTAGCTGAGGAACCCAAAGCTCTTCGTAATCCAATCTCTCCTCTTCTGCGATTTGTATTATACCAGATAACCCCAAATAATCCCAAACCAACATTGATGATCAGGAATCCGCAGACGACAATTAAGATCACAGGAAAGATCAGCGTTTGGAGATTTGCACTCTTTTTTAGTATTTCTAAAGTGTTAACCTTTATTTGCCATTCTTTTGCTATATTTGAAAGACTTTTAGTAATGGTTTCTTCAAATTTAACCGGTGTTCCCGATTTCACTTTAAGCAGGATCCTGCTTCCCATTGATTCACTACCAAAACGAGCTTGTTCATGTTCCAGATTCAGCGAAATCCTTCTAAAGGATATGGGCATAGAGCCTGAAAACTTCCCTGCATTTCGGAATTCATCAATTACTCCAATTATTATATACTCGTTTTCACCTTTATGGATAACCTTACCAAGTGCAATATCATTTCCAAAAATATCTTCTTTGGCATATTTATTTATAATCAGAGGATTTTTATTGGAAGCATTATCAGATTCATCGAACCAGCGTCCTTCCAGCATTTCCATTCCCATCACATCAATAAAATCATCGCTGGCATACCTGATGTTGCATCTTATCTCTCTT
>Ga0307991_1002375_pt1 | contig 12781 bp, 13 predicted proteins | sample EllFjometagen131_FD_203146 | JGI IMG/M metagenome (GOLD analysis project Ga0307991, IMG submission 203146) | Marine microbial communities from Ellis Fjord, Antarctic Ocean - #131 | ecosystem: Environmental > Aquatic > Marine > Unclassified | place: Southern Ocean | collected 2014-10-08
AAACGCTGATATTTCGCAAGCACGGGAGATAATGTCCGAAAATAAGTTCCGCCACCTTCCCGTGGTCGATGAGAGTAATTTTCTCATCGGAATCGTTACGGACCGTGATATCAGAAGCGTCTCGCCCTCTTCCCATATATCCGGTGATATGGGCATGGAAACATTAAAACGTTTTTCAGGGATTAAAATAAAAGATATCATGATAAAAAATCCGGTTGCCCTCTCTCCCTTGGATACCCTTCAAGACGCCCTTATCCTGTTACAAAAAGAACGCTTCGGAGCGTTTCCCGTTATCGATGAGCAAAAAAAACTTATCGGTATTGTTTCCGTCCGTGATATTTTACGCGAATTTATCAATGTTCTGGGGTTGGAAGAACCCGGAACCCTTTTATGTATTATCGCGGAAAATAAACTCGGGCAAATGAAAAAAATTGTCGATGCCATTACTGAAGAGCATGTTTCATTTGGCAGTGTTCTGGTTGCCAGATACTGGGAAAAAGGAAAGCGGGCTGTTTTTCCATACCTTTTAACTCAAAACATTGCCCCGTTGAAAAGAAAACTAAAAAACATGGGATATACAATACTGGACCCAATGGACTGGTATATGGATCATTTACCCCAAAATGACTGAAGAAAAACACAGATCCGAAAATAGCGATAAATTTCCGGATAGCCCTTACAAAGATCTTTATATATACTATCTTCAAGGCCGATTAAAACCGGACGAAAAAATATTCGACAACAGTTTTATCGGTAACTGGCAAGAAGATGAGTTCTCTTTTCTTTTCTTCGCCAACCCTTCCCGTGGTATAGTGGAAAAAATATTAACCTCACACCCGGAACTGACCCTTGTTGACGAATTTTATATGACCTACGACCAATGGCAGGGAGGTAAGATCACTCCCTTTGAGGTCGGTCGGTTCTCCATCATCCCCTCCTGGCAAAAGCAATGCAAAAAAATGAACCCATGCCGTAACCAACTGTCCATAATTCTGGATCCAGGGGTTGTATTCGGCGCCGGAACCCATACCACAACACAGGACTGCCTTAAAGCCCTTGAACTGGTATTCAGCCGGGAAAAGATCGAATCGGTTCTGGATCTCGGAACAGGGACCGGACTCCTTGCTCTGGCCGCATCCCGGCTGGGTTGCAAAAATATACTTGCAGTAGATTTTAATTTTCTAGCTGCAAGTACGGCATTGAGAAATGTTCGTTTAAACCAGTTGCAAGATCATATTATAATTGTTCAGGGGCGTGCCGAGGATTTTATTGACTCACCTTCAGATCTTGTGATAGCAAATATACACTATGATGTTATGAAACATCTCATAGCTTCGCCGGGGTTTTTTAATAATAAGTGGTTTATTCTGTCCGGCCTGTTGCGCAGTCAGGCCAGGGATTTGCTTTACCAACTATCTCAAAACCGAGTCCGAATCGTAAAAAAATGGGAACGTGACGGCATCTGGCATACTTTTTTAGGAAAGACAGCTTGAAATTCCCAACTAATTTGTTTTGAAGGTTATTATGCTTATCAAGTGTTGGGGGTCAAGAGGCTCCATTCCTGTTTCAGGGACAGATTATATTAAATACGGAGGAGATACGACCTGTATTGAAATCAGAACCAAAAGCGACGATATCATAATCATCGATGCCGGAACCGGAATACGGAGGCTCGGCAACAGGTTAATAGATGAAAATCAGTATAAGTATAATTTCATCTTTACTCACGCCCACTGGGACCATGTAATGGGATTCCCCTTTTTTAAACCGCTTTACAGCGAAAACGTCGAGCTTATGTTGTATAGATGTCCCTTTCACAGCAAATTTGTGGAAACCATACTCTCCAAGCTCATGGCCCCTCCGTACTTCCCGGTGAGATATTCCGAGATAAAAGCAAAGATGCAATATCTGGGAGCATTCACTACAAAGTTCGAAATAGGCTCGGTAACCGTAACACCCATTGAACTCAATCATCCCGACAACGGCAGCGGATACAAATTTACCGAAGATGGGAAATCTTTTGTCTTTCTGACAGACAACGAACTCGGTTTTGTACATCCCGGGGGCCTTTCGTATAAAGATTATCTCGAGTTTTGCACAGGCGCCGATCTCCTTATTCATGATGCCGAATATACCCCGGAAGAATATGAGTCAACAATGAAATGGGGCCACTCGGTATTTACCCATGCCCTTGATCTTGCTCTTGAAGCCGGTGTTGGGCAGCTCGGCTTATTTCATTTAAACCAGGAACGGACAGACCGGCAAATGGATGAAATCGTCGAGACCTGCCGGCAACGTATCGCTGAAAAACAAAACAAACTTGAATGTTTTGCAGTGGGCTGTGATATGATCTTTAATTTGTAACTCGGACACCCATTGTGAGCGAAGCAACTAAATTGATTCATAAAGCAGCCAGAGATCTGGTTCATGCAAAAAATGTTGTGGCATTGACCGGAGCAGGAATCTCTGTGGAGAGTGGAATTCCCCCTTTCAGAGGAAAAGGCGGGCTATGGGAAAAATTCGATCCCATGGAGTATGCCCACATCGACGCTTTTAAAAAAGATCCGGCAAAGGTCTGGAATGTCCTGATCAGAGGAATGAAAGAAATCATTGACACTGCCAGACCCAATGATGCCCACAACGGCTTGGCCATCCTTGAAGAAATGGGGATATTACAAACCATTATCACTCAGAATGTGGATGGACTCCACCAGATGGCCGGCAATACGGATGTTATCGAATTTCACGGAAATTTTGCATGGCAGCGGTGCATGGACTGTAACCGCAGATTAGAAACAGCCGAAATCGATCTCGCCCAAATTCCTCCCCGCTGTGACTGCGGCGGAATTTACAAACCCGAGTGTGTGTTCTTTGGTGAAATGATACCGCCGCAACACTTGTATCGTTCCAAAAAGGTCTCCTCGGAGTGTGATATCATGCTTGTTATCGGAACATCCGCTCTTATCCAGCCTGCGGCCTTCATGCCGACTATTGCAAAGCGTGCCGGCGCAAAAATTATAGAAATCAATACGGAAAGAACCCCGCTTTCACAGGGAACCAGTGATTATATTCTTATGGGAAAGGCCGGAGAAATAATGAAACGCTTGACGTCGGAAATCGACGGTTTGCTTTAGAACTTTCAGATGCTTAGGAAACAAAGGATGAACTCAGGTACGCAAAATATAATCGCACTTTAGGGATAGGCATTGATTAAAATTCAGATATCGAGCCTCACCCAACGGGTGCAAAAACGATTGGCCGTCTCAAGGTATTTTCGCACAGAGCGGTCGGCATTGCTCAGGATGGTCAAAGCGCCGGAGCGCAGTCGGCAAATGACAATTCCATTGTTCATGTCCACGGTCTCATCTTTGGCCGCAACACACAGGGGGCCATGGACCTGCTGTGCCGACAGCTCACCGTCTTCATATTGAATGAGCGCCATCTGTCCCAAAGCATAAAATTCATGCTTGCTCTGACCGGTCTGGTTTTCGGACAGGCAGCGAATGTGCCCGGCTTCAATTAAGGCTTGTTCAGGCACGACGATGACAGCCGTGCAGTCAAGGGGCTGGAGGGTATCATTTAGAACTGTTAATTTCATGGCGGACTCATGGCTCTCTTGGCGTTACCGGACGGTTTCAGGATCTGAATCTGATCAGCGTCAGAACTTGGTCCGCCCAAGCTGTGATTCTGAGGGCTTGGGCATGGTATGTGCTACCGAACTTCCTATTTTTTTTTCGAAAAAAACACACTATAATCTGGCTATTTTTTTATCTTATTTTCCCGGACCTGAAGATATATATCACGAAGTGCCGTATATGGATCTATGGCCGATTTTTTGAGGGTCTCGTAATCCCCTATGTGAAATGAGGTGTTATTGACGGTATCAAATGCCCTGATACCCACAGACGCTTCAGCCGGCTCAACATAGCTTACAGGATCCAAAAAAAAGTCCCCGGCCCTTCCGATTGAATCGCGCAATGTGGACGGCCCCAGTATCGGCCACACAAGGTAGAACCCGTTTCCAAGGCCATAGTTGCCAAGGGTTTGGCCCAGGTCTTCTGAATCAGGAGGGGCAAGTTTAGGATATTTGTCAGCCGGACTCCCGAATCCAAGAACACCAATGGTGGTGTTTACAACAAACCTTGAAAATTCAACCGCCGCAGCCTTCCCTTTTGCCTGAAGCATGCAGTTGACCAGTCTAATCGGAGTCGTAATGTTGCGGAAAAAATTTTTTGCACCGGTTCTGATAAAATCCGGAGCAATTGCTTTATATCCTCTGGCCACAGGTTTAACCGCCCAGAAGTAAAGTTTGTCATTGAAATGAAACATGGCCCGGTTCCAGGGGGAAAGGGGATCTGCCACCTGCACTTTATCTTCTTCGAATTCGTCTTCAAAAAAATCTTCATCAGATTTATCTTCCATTTCCGAGTCCGGTGGAATTTGTTCGGTCTCACCGGTTGTGATTTGTCGATCCTGATCTTCTTGCAGATCTTCCGATACTGCTTGGGAAGGGGTCACCGGTCTATGGGCACACCCTGTAAACAAAAAAACGAAAAACAAAAAAATCAGTAACAGATAGTTTAGTTTTCTTTTGCTCATATTATCAAACACCTTTCGTAACCGGACTATCCCTCTATGGCTTCCTGCCCAAACGGTTTAAAAACCACGATCAATTGCGGCAACAGCGTCAGGGAGGCGATTAAGGCAATCAACATTGCCAATCCCGTTAACAGACCGAAATAAATGCTTGGAATAAAATTGGACAAAACTAAAATCGAAAAACCGATAATGATTGTCACCGACGTATAAAACATTGCATGGCCGATGCTTCCATGACACCGATGCATGGTCTCAATATAATTCCGGTCGATTTGAAATTCGGTTGTAAATCTATGAATATAGTGAATCGTGTCATCCACAGCAATTCCAACGCTAATTGACGCTATGGTAATGGTCATCATATCCAGAGGGAGTTTTAACCAGCCCATGACGCCAAGGACAACGCCAATGGAAAGCAGATTGGGGGAAATGGCGATTAAGGCAATTTTCAACGACCTGAAAAGGATCAAAAACATGCTCATCAACGCCAGTATGACAACACCCAGCGTCAGAATTTGGGACTTAAAGAGACTTTGCAGCATATTATTGTATAACACCAGCATGCCGGATAAATTAACATGTTCTTTTTTTAACCCTAGATCATTTACCAGATCATGCCGAATTTTTTTAAGCAACTCGTTCCGCCTTAATGATTTCTCTGAATCTCTGACACGGATTGATAAACGGGCCTCATTATTCTCAACGGACACATAAGGTTTTAGCACCATATTTCTGAATTTTTCCGGCAGCTCGCTGTATAGCAAGGCCAGTTGAAAATTATCCAGGGGCTTTCCGTCGTTTAATTTCTCAGCCACCTTCATCATGGTTCCCAGAGACAGAATCTTACCGGTTTCAGGCAGGCTGTCAAGATAATTATGTACGGTGACAACCCGGGCCATTTTGTCGGAAGTAAACCAATATTTATTTTTGCTTTCCGCTTCATCAAATTCATCAAACTCGTCAAATTCATCACCCTCTTTCGTTGCGGTCTCAGATGCCGCAGCAGGTGCTGATGCTTCAACCTTTTCAAAATCAACAATCACATCCATTGGCGTGGTGCCGCCCAGATTCTGATCGATAACTTTCATTCCCCGATAGATTTCGGTGGTATGTTTAAAATAATCGATAAAACTGTTTTCAACCTCCAGCCTTGATATTCCAATTGCGCTGAGTATAAAGGCAATACAGCTTATTATGAGTATAAATGTGCCGTGTGCCTGGGTGAACCCGGCTAAAAACGGCGTCAGCGAAAAGCGCGATTTTTTCCCGGGACTCAGTGGTTCTCTACTCGTCAGCATCAATACGGATGGAAACAGGAGGAAGGTCATTACCAGGGATACACTAATCCCGGCACTCATCATCCAGCCAAATGTTATAACCGGCAGGATATTGCAGAGTAGCAGCGAACCGAACCCCGCGATTGTTGTCAGCGCAGTATAGAGGCACGGCTTCATCATCAAACGAACCGTATCGAGAATAAGTTGCCGTTGCCCGGCCTCAGGATTTTTCAAACTGAGTTCGCGATATCGCACAATCAGGTGGATGGTTATGGCCATAGTGATAATAAGCTGTAAGGATATAAAATTAGACGATATGACCGTGACCTCCCAGTTAAACAATCCCAGAAGTCCCATCATGGCAATTGCGGAAAAAGTACAGCAGAGTATGGGCAAAAAGATCCAGCGTATTTTTCTAAAAATAATACCTAACGTGAGGATTAGAAAAAACAACACCCCAAGGCCGAATACTTTCAGATCGTTTTTGATAAAACTGATCAAATCGTCCGCGATCATACTGACGCCGCCGAGAAAGAGTTGGGCGTCTTCACGATACTTGTCCATAATCAGACGGATTTCAGCAATATCCTGATGCCGGGCCTTTCTCATCTTGTCCCGATGATTTCTAAATTGTTCGGTGACCTTTCTGAATTCAGCACTTTCCACAGCAGTAAGGGAGCCGGCCGCTTTTTTTTCCTGAAAACCATTGCGACGGGCAAGTAGATCCCGGTAAATTTCATCAACAGGTAAATATATAAGAAGTGCGGTGGTTTTAAGATCCGGACTGACCAGAAGATTTTGATAAAGAGGACTGTTTTTAAATTCGATTTTTGCCAGTTTTTTGTCGATCGTTTGGGATTCCAGTGTCCGGATATTGGCGGCCAGTTCTTTAATCGGTACCGGCGGGCTTTCCAGCAGAGGGACGTCAAGTATTGAAACCACTGAAGACACCCCTGCCATCCCCTTTAATTCATCACGCAACCGGGCCAGGTTTGACAATACCTTGTCTGAAAACAAATCGTCTTCAGGGGCATGGGTCATCACCAGATACTCTTGCAGACCATATCTTGAATCGATAAGGCGAGAATAATGCAGATCTTCATCGTTTTCAAGAACCAGAGTTTCTGCTGATGCGTCAAGTCTGAAGTTCTTTGCTTTATACCCCAGGAAACAGACTATCGCCAAAATAAAGATAATCACGAGTACGGGCCGCTTTAATATGACCTTATCGAAAAAAGAGACAGTCAGAGAGTGAAGTTTTGCCATATTAATCGTTAGATAAGAATATTTCAACTAAGGCGGATTAGTGTCCATCCATAAACGGCATCTTTCGGCCCCCGGTGGCGTTCTCGCTCGTTTTCAATCCTCGAAATAGCGCGCTATGCCTGCGGTTGAAAACTCGCTCGGGCCTTGCCGGAAACCAAAATCCACCATTTCTGGATGGACACGGATTAATTATTTTTCCGGTTGCTCCGGTTTTTCCAATTTGATTAAAAGCTCATCAATAGTGCCTTTGCTGAGGACTTGATCAAACTGAGACCGGTAGGTCGAAATAATACTGACACCCTGGATTTCTATATCATAAATAAACCAGCTGTTCGTTGATTCATGAAATTTGTAGAGCATGGATATCGTGTTGTTTTTCGAGATCAGTTCGGTCTGAATCTTAATTTTTCTTTTTTCCTGAACAGGCGTTTTAAAAACCACCTTTTCATCGGTATAAAGCGAGAGCTTGTCGAGATACGACGTCTTCAAGCGTTTGGTAAAAAGCTCGGTGAATCTCTGTCTCTCTTCTTTGACCAGGCCGGGCCAGTATTTTCTCCCTAGAGAGAGTTTGGCCATGAGTGGAAAATTAAACAGCGGCGTTACAATTTCGATGATTTGTTTGTTCTTTTCCTGCAGATCAAGATCGTTCTTCTGCAAAACAGCAATTGCTGCCTCAATTTTACTTTCTAATAATTCTTTTGCGACATGTTTGTCATCTGCACCCACGGTTTGGGTCATCACCAGCAAAATAAAAACAGAATACAAGAGGCGTTTCATAATCCATTCCTTTGATCTATTGTAAAGATTCACAGTTTCCGGGTTCAAAGGTTCAGAAGTTCTGGGTTCACTCCGCCACAAAGATAGGCGGACAAGCGTTCAGGGTTTCCTTTTTCCCTAATTCTTTATTCGATATTCATCATTCGATATTCTGCGGTTCAAAAAACTCGTCCTGTTGATTTTTTGTAAGATTCCCGGGCCAACTGCCATGCTTCAATATCTCCAAATCGATCTATTCTCATGCAATCTCCCATCAACCTTTAACCTTTGAACTCTTGAACCCTGACACCTGACACCTGAACCCTGAACTCCTGAACCCTATTCTATTAACCGATATTCTATTTTTATGCAATCAGTTAGTGCTTAGCGTTTGTATCTCCCCATAAGCTGGACCTGGCCGATGATGTGATTTTCCATTGCTTTTAAAACTTGCTTTTTTGTGGCTCCGGAAGATAAATTCAGGGGGGTATCAAAGGCGTATAATTTAAAATAATACCTGTGAGTGCCTCCGGGTGGGCAGGGGCCGCCATAGCCGATCTTACGAAAATCATTGATTCCCTGTGTGCCGCCCTGTGCCGGGCGCTCATCCGGCACCACGTTCTCCGGCAGACCTTCCGTCCCCGCCGGAATATCATAATATACCCAGTGAACCCAAGTTCCCGCCGGAGCATCCGGATCATCACAGATCAGCGCAAGACTTTTCGTGCCGGCAGGGAGTGCCCCCCAGTTCAGCGGTGGAGACACATCCTCCCCGTCACAGGTAAACTTGCCAGGGATCATCGCCCCTTCACTAAATGCCGAGCTTATTAATTCCATGGTTCCTCCTTCTGCCCCTGCAAGGGGCAAAGTTGAAAAATTACAAGTAAAGAAAAAAAATAGAAAAATAAACCGGCAGCTGTTTTTTTTCATTGTTCCATCCCTTATTTTTATCTTTTTCATGGTGGTTGTCATGGATGCTCTCAATGAATTATATTTATTGTAGATTTGACAAAAAATCAAGCATTACCAATATGGATGTCTTCGACAAATTGGAAAAATACAGATATAGGTAAAATAAGTCAAATGGAAAAAAGGGTCATGCCAAAATAGGGAACGCCGGATATACCCGGGATCATGGTGCTACAATTTTCTCAAAATCTACCAATAAAATCCATAGGTGCCGGGTCTCCGTTTGACCTTTGCTTAAGGTCAAACGGATGCATGCCGCTAATTACCTCATCTTCAACGGAAAAGAAAGCACACCCATACCGATCGTTTTATTATTGTAAATGTTCAGGCTGCAGTAATGATATATTAATTGAGATAATACATACGTCCGGAGGATTTGAATTGGAAACGAGCTTACGAATTAAGCGTAACTGAAGTTCCAACCTTTTTATTAAATCATCAAGTTCTGGCTGGCGCCCAACCCTATGAAACATTGAAAAATTTCTTGCTTCCCAATAATATTAAAAGACGGAACCTGAATCCACCTATTCATAGATACGATGAGGCATTATTGTTGGCGTGTTAGCTTAAGAGCATATGAACTTACCCTAATTGATCGTAAACAAAACAGGAAAAATATTTGATGTGTTTGAATTATCATGCATTTTAGTGAATACAGCTACATTTTTCACAATTCTTCTATGAACGAGATATAAATTGATAAAAAAATGCTGTTTTGTTTTCCTTTTAGGAAATCCGATGATACCCCATCTTCTTCATTATCAAGAGCTCGCAGTAAGGGAGACCAAAGGGGTCCCACGTTACATATCATTCATCTCATAATGTGTAATTGCCATTTCCACAGCTTGCTTTAATCCCAAATCATTCCAAGGTTTCTTGCTGAAACGGTATATCAATCCATTATCAAGAGCATCCGATGCTTTATCTAATTCAAAGCAGGGCGTCATAACAATTCCCACGGTATTCGGAGACAATTGTTTAGCTTTTTTAAAAAATTCTATTACACCAATTTTTGATATGGACTGATCCGCAACCACAACCACAAACTCAGCTTCCTTCATTTTATCAAGAGCCTCAAAGGGATCTTCACATCCAAAGAAATGATAAGTTGAATCATTGAAAAACCGTTTTAAAAATTCAAGTACCTTAATGGAATCGTTAACGAACATGATTTTAGGTTTCATGCTATAATTACCTTTTTAAATGGTATAATTGCCTTTGGAGAGAGTCTGAGGTGAAAATCTACTCAACATGTATGCCAACTTATGTTTTATGCTTATAAAGAGGCAAAAAACCTTATTTGATGGTAGGTTATGAGAACTTATTTGTAAGATACGGAAAATAATAGACAGCAGATGGAATGAAAAAATGCACAGAAAAATGTGCACAATGCACTATTCTTTAGGCATGACCCTGTTGGTTCAACGTTTTTACTGATTATTCAGGTTGGCGAGATGTGGATGGGCACCAATTAGTTTATGTTCCATTCGTGTGCTACCCTTCTCCTATCTATTTTCTCAAAGGCACCTTCAATCGCACGTTTTAACACTTTAAGTCCGACTGGCTTCCAAAGAAGACCATCAAATCCAATATCTTCAAGGTGATCAGAATCAACTCCTAAAAAATTACCAGAAAAACCATAAATAACAACCTCTGAGCCTTTTTCTCTAATTCGCCGACACAATTCGATACCGTCCATCTCCGGCATTTGTAAATCTGTTAAAATAATTGAAATGTCCTCTTTGTCTAAAATCTCCAAAGCTTCCTTTGCACTTTTAGCAAATTCAGCATCGTATCCCATTCTAAAAAAAATGTTTTGCATTAATTCGATTTGTGATTCTTCATCATCTACAAATAAGATTTTCCTTGAAAATATCATTTGACTCCCTTTCTTATCTTTTGCTTATTTGTCTAATGATCGCATTCGGTTGTTTACAATATATGTGCCAAAAGCTTACGGTTTGGCATGTTGCTGTTCAGATGTAACTATAACGCTCTGTTTTATTGGGAGTTTGGGGATTATTTTAACAGGCCGTTGCTTGGCAGTTATTTTAAAAGAGGATTTTTAAAGGCTTCAGCTCAGAGAAAATTGTGCATGATTTTTGAAATGGCATGAATAGTCTCGTATTATTTTCCATAAAAATGGATAGATCGGAAATAAAAAAAGGGGCTACAACCCTAAGATCATAACCCCCTGATATTATTTGGTACGCCCGGCAGGATTCGAACCTGCGGCCTACGGATTCGAGGAATGAGAATCTGAGTTTCCTAACCTCCTCAAATGTATTTATAGCTTTACACGTCAATCATTTTGGTACCATGTTTTCCGTTTACGATAGGTCTGAAATTCTTTAAGAACATATTTGCCCGGAAAGTCAGGATGGGAAAAATATTTTAACGTTCTCTCTATAAAAGAATCCATCAAGCTATTCAGCAAGTTATCCTTTTCCCGCTCGTCGATATAGTGGCGCTCCCTTTTTTGTTGGAAACGAACGGATTCCCCTAATACGTTCCTAATTTCTTCAACACTGTAATGCGAAAGATGTTGATTTGTTAGCAGCGAATCAGTCAGTGGAATATCGATCCGCGCAATCACTCCGACGTACCACCGGTCGCCGGCCAGTTTACGGGAAATATCATAAAAGTATAGGTTCAAACCATTACTGAGTTCTATGGTTTTTATCAATGTTTGTTCCATCTCGAATCCACCTGTTTGGGTTGTTTTTAGCTCTCCTTCTTAAACTAATTGAATAATGAGCATTCCCTGTCGGAAACATCAAGCGGGTGTCTTGTCGTTTACAGCGACTTGTTTTGCATATTTACTGTTTTTAATCTTTTAAAGTAGTTGTGCAGCAACCAGCCCATGATAATTCCTGTTGACAAAATCAGGAACATGAACAATGCTCTGGACATCGACAGCGTCCAGAATAAAAACTTCAGATCTACAACTGTGACATTCTGGATTATGAATAATACTGCCATTCCAGCCATGACTATGCTAAGTATCAATTTAAAGTTCATCTTTCCCCCCCCTTCTTTCACGTTATTCTATCATTTAATGAACAATTTCATACGGGTCCATTACAGCTTCTTATGTTCGGAATCTTCACTTGAATTCCGGGACATGGTGATTGGGCAAAGGCAAAAGCCGGAAGATTCGCAAACATCAGTACTGCAAACCATCCGGGAGAGAATAACGCTCACCTATTTAACGATCAGATCATTCTTTACGGATGTGACCCCTTTAACGCTACGTGCGATTTCACCCGCTTTATCGACAGCCTGTTGAGAAGCAACGAAGCCGCTCAATTGAATGGTGCCCTTAAAGGTTTCGACACTGATCTTAAATGACTTGAGAAAATCATCAGCTGCGAGCAGAGATTTGACCTTGGTTGTGATGACCGAATCGTCAACGTATTCCCCTGCACTTTCCCGTTCGGGCGTCGATGCACAAGCCGCAAAGGTGGCGATCAGCATAAGAAGCACTAAACAGTGAACAACAATATTTCTTTTTTTCATAGCGGTTACTCCTTTTTCTTAGTTTGTGTTGAATTGGTTGATTACGAAACCTTTTCTACTGAAGGGTTCGTAGATTCGATAAAATCTTTCCGGCCTACTGAACACTTCCTTTCCAAACACCTCACTTCGTCCGGCAAGGGTCCAAATCTTTACAATCGTCTTCGATCCGAATAACCATCACGTAATTCATATTCTGAATTTGGCTAAAATTCCGATAAAACAGGCCGATTTCTGTTGCATTAACCTCCGGGCCGGTGGCACTGATAACCTTGGCGATTTTCTTCAGACTGTGCGCTTCAGCCAGACGACATAAATACTCAGCCTGAAGCGCGGCTACCCGGAGATTGGTATATCTTGAAATTTTATCTCTTGCTGTAAAATAATTGATGAAAGAC
>Ga0307991_1002376_pt1 | contig 12779 bp, 9 predicted proteins | sample EllFjometagen131_FD_203146 | JGI IMG/M metagenome (GOLD analysis project Ga0307991, IMG submission 203146) | Marine microbial communities from Ellis Fjord, Antarctic Ocean - #131 | ecosystem: Environmental > Aquatic > Marine > Unclassified | place: Southern Ocean | collected 2014-10-08
GAAGTGCAAGGCACCAGCGTGATCAAGCCGCTCGTGGGTGCGGAGCGTGATGTGAATAGTGACGCGGTGGTCATAAGGCCGGTACTGGATTCCAAAAAGGGTCTGGTATTTTCCCAGGCACTGCTGCCCGCCTATTCGGCCATCGATGCCTATCACATGACAACCTGTACAATTGATGAGGCGGTGCGCAGAGTCATTGCTGTGGGCGCTACTATTGATCGTATCGGCGGCGTGGATAATTTCTGCTGGCCCGGTATTCAATTTCACCCTCAGGATAACCCGGACGGAAAGTTCAAGGCCGCACAGCTGGTACGGTCATGCCGGGCATTACGGGATATCTGTCTGTCCTATGAAATACCGCTGCTCTCCGGCAAGGACAGTATGTACGTTGACGGTCACCTTACCGGGCCATACGGCGAAACCCACAAAGTATCCGCGCCGGAGACCCTCCAGTTTTCCGTCACGTCCGTTATCGACGATATCGCAAAATGTGTCACCATGGACAGTAAAATGCCCGGAGACCTGGTTTACATCCTGGGAACCACGAGAAACGAACTCGGTGGATCAGAATATTACGAGCATTTGGGGTATGTGGGACGGAATGTTCCCCATGTGTTTCCGGAAACGTTCGCCGATCTGTACCGGGCTTTGAGCCGTGCGATTTACAAAGAACGGGTCGCCTCTGTTCACGGTATATATCGTGGCGGTCTTGGGGTGCACCTTGCCATGGTGGCGATGGGCGGGAATATAGGAATGACGGTTGATCTTAGTCTTGTTCCGTCTGATCCGCTTGATCGAAATGATGTTATTTTGTTTTCGGAATCTGCCGGTCGGTTCATTGTAACCATCGATGCTGAAAACCGAAAGAGTTTCGAAGAAATGTTTAAAGGACTCCCCTGTGCCTGTATTGGGACCGTAACCCATGAATCCGACTTCATCATAACGGGGATGGATAAAGAACCGATGATTAACATTCCTGTTCAGGAACTCAAAGACGCCTGGAAAAAGCCCTTTGGAAAATTGATTTAGCCGGGTATTGAATATTAGTTTCTAATCTCTGAAATTTGTGCTTCTTGTGTCAAAGAAATGTTTAACCAATTAAGTGTAAAGTGTCTAAAGTGATCTAAAGTGCCTAAAATTAAGGAATACTGCCAATTTGTATAAAAGCTGGAGCGAAGCGACTCCTGAACTTTAGTCACTTCAAACTTTAGTTCACTTTAGTCACTTTTTCGACTTGGCCGGGTAATGGAGAACTATAATGAGTAACGTAAGGGCCCTTGTCCTTACCGGATACGGCTTGAACTGCGACAATGAAACAGCGTATGCCCTGACCCTTGCCGGTGCCCACGCCCACAGGGTTCATATAAACGCTCTTATCCACGGATCGGTGAAGTTAACCGATTTTCAGATTATGGTGTTCGGGGGAGGATTCAGTTGGGGAGACGATCACGGTGCAGGTGTGATCCAGGCGGTTCGAATGAAGACAAATCTGGGGGATAAGATTTTAGAGTTTATCGATGCCGGAAACCTTGTCATCGGCATATGTAACGGATTCCAGACACTCGTCAATCTTGGCCTTTTGCCCGGTTTCGATCATGACTACACCCGGCGATCGGTTGCGCTTACATTTAATGACTGTGGGAATTTCAGAGACGACTGGGTAACATTAACGGTTGTCCCCGAATCTCCCTGTATATTTACCCGTGGAATAGACCGGTTGGAACTTCCCGTAAGGCATGGAGAAGGAAAATTTTATGCCCATCCGACCACCATCCGTCGTCTGATTGATGATAACCAGGTGGTGCTCCGGTATGCAATGCCCGACGGCGGGCCCGCAGACCTGAGGTTTCCTTTCAACCCCAACGGATCGGTCCATGATATCGCCGGGATATGTGACCCCAGCGGCAGGATTTTCGGTCTGATGCCCCATCCCGAAGCTTTCAACCACTGGACCAATCATCCCGATTGGACACGAATCAAGGAAAAGAAAAAACGCCGGCAAAGCAAACTAGAGTCCAGCCCCACCGTGGGCATACAAATGTTTAAAAATGCGACAAAATATGTCAGTAATAGAACGCAACTATGAAAAAACTTAATAGTAGTATTAAATATTTTTATAGTTTTTCTATCAATCATATTGCATTTCAGCACGGTGTTTTTCAATTCTAAAACCTTCCATGTTGCCGTCCGGATGATAAATATATAGATTATCTTTAATTAAATCAAACATATAACCAGGAACTTTTTTATACAAACTCTGTTTTTAAAAATATTTTTTAATATATTCTTAATAAACAAACGTTGTGGCATGGAATTTGTATAATTATTAAACTCAGGAGTTGCATGCATGCGAAAAAGATCCGGATTCACGGTGATAGAGCTTATCATAGTTATCGTTGTATTGGGCATATTGACGGCTGTGGGCGTGCCTAATTTTTTAAGCTGGCTACCGAAATATCGTTTGAGAAGTGCGGCCCGTGATCTTTATTCAAACATGCAGCTTGCAAAGCTGTCCGCAATAAAAAACAACGCGGATTGGGCCATTGTTTTTAATACCGCATCAGATCAATATCAGGTATGTTCCGGTCGGGGGCCTGATAATAGCTGGGGCGGTACAGATAATATCGTCGTAAAAACCGTTATTCTGAATAATTACGGAAGCGGCGTGGGCTATGGTCATGGAAATGCCACCCCCATTGGCAGCACTTTTGGAGACGAAATTACGTTTGCCAATGACGTGGCGGTGATGAACTCAAGAGGAACCGGTAACGCAGGCTATGTTTATTTGGAGAATTCGAGCGCTGCTGCCAGTTACGGTATTGGTAAACGGACCAACGGCCTCACCGTTTTACGACGATGGAACGGTGCCAACTGGGAATATTAAGGAACGATGGCATGAAAATGAAAAAAAAAGAAAGGCTAAACACGCAAGGATTCACCATGGTCGAGCTTCTGGTGGCCATGCTCATATCTTTGCTTGCTCTTGGAGCGATCTATTCGACTTTTTTGACCCAGTTTAAATCATATCAGGTACAAGGAGAGGTTGCTGCCATGCAGCAGAATATCAGGGCTGGAATGTACCATATGGAAAGAGAAATCCGAACGGCAGGATGTAACCCCACTACTTTTGCCGATACCGGAATCATCACAGCAAACGCAGATCTTATCAAATTCACGGAAGATATCAGGGGCGATTCGGCAGGTAGTAACCCGGATGGGGATATTGATGATCCTAATGAAGACATAACTTATAACCTCGATGACTCAAACGGAGACGGAGTTGTTGATGAACTGGACAGGAATAATCAGACCGTAGCTGAAAACATCGATGCCCTCGATTTTGTTTATTTGGACGCATCTTCTCCTCCGGTTGTGCTGAACCCCGGAGGCACAGACGTTGCATCCGGAGATCTATCTAAAATCAGATCGGTGGAGATAACCATTGTGGCCCGAACGGGCAGGGGTTTGTCGCCTTCTAAAAATAATGTTGTTTATAAAAATCAACAAGGGACAACGATTTTAGACGCGCAGAATGATAACTTCAGCCGCAGGCGACTGACAACGTTTATCAAATGCCGCAATTTAGGCTTATAGGATGATACCATGAGAGAAGATAAAACACATAAAAAAGATAAGCTAACTGCCATCGGAAAGCCACAAAGAGATGGAGGTTTCACACTCATAGAAGTTTTGGTTGCCATTTCTATTTTTGCCGTTGGTCTGCTTGCCGTTGGCACCATGCAACTCTCGGCCATTAATGTGAATTCCACTGCTAATCAGATTACAACTCGCACCACCTGGGCCCAGGACAAGCTCGAAGAACTCATGGCCCTGCCATACTCTGATCACCTGTTAGAGGACCTTGGAGATCCTCCTTCAGGTACTGACTCGGAAGATGAAGCGCATCAAACAACTTCTGATGGTTATACTATATTCTGGACGGTAACCGATGATAATCCGGTTGCCAATACCAAGCTTATTACCGTATCGGCCACCGGCAGGGGAAAGACAACCCGGCTTTCCTGTGTAAAAACTCAATTGTAACTTTGTTCGTTAAAACAATGCATCGAGGATAATGTTATGGGAGAAAAATATATATTGGAGAATGAGAAAGGGTCTGTCATTGTTTTAGCCGTGGTTCTTTTGATGTTGCTGACGCTCCTGGGTATCGCCGCAACAACAACATCGAGCATTGAGGTACAGATTGCCGGAAATGAGCATAGATACAAAAGAGACTTATACCTGGCTGAAGGCGCAGCCATGCAATGTGCTCAGATTTTAGACGACGAGAACGACGCCCAAGAGCTTCATCCCACATCGACAACAAATAGCTGGCTGAAAGATAACAGTGTAGAAATGTCCGACCCCGCTATTATGCTTTTGAATTCACAACAATCGACCATAGACCCCGATAATAATACCTGGTATGGGGCGGTTTGCATTGGAGTCGGCTCTGGTGATTCCCTTGATATGACGACCCCGTCTTCAATGCATGAATATGCAATTTTCGGACTTTACTCAGGCGTAGGGCAGCACCAGATCCGGGTTGGGTATAAAAAAAGGTTTTAATAAATTATGAATTTCTACTTAGGAAAAATAAAATGACTGCAAACACTCTTTCTAAAAAAACATCAATCCTTTTGATAATTTTTATAACCGTTTTTGCGATAGTTCCTTCAGCTGTATTAGCAATTGCTCCGGCTACAGCTTTTACCGCCACTCCGGTCAGTGGTGACGAACCGCTAACAGTCAGTTTTACAAATACGACTGTTCCATTCGACCCCCTCGTCGACACCTGGACCTGGAACTATGGAGATGGCACCACAAGCTCCGAACATCAAAATCCGAGCCATATTTACACGCAAAATGGAGATTACACGGTAACGCTGACCGTGACGCATGATGGTTATACCGTCTCCACCACCCCGGGAACGATCATTACGGTCAACGACACCGACCCTGCCCCGGCCTTTACTGCCAAACCGACCAGCGGGGATGAGCCGCTCACAGTCAGTTTTACGGATGACTCGAGTTCCTACGACGGCATTGTTTCCTGGAGTTGGGATTTTGGAGACGGTAGTGCGGCCAGCACAGACCAGAATCCGGACCATACCTATGCTCAGGATGGAAGTTACACAGTAACGTTTACCGTGACAGAAGGCGATGGTGATGCCGTCAGCACTACGGGAACGATCACGGTCACCGATCCCGGCCCCACGGCAGACTTTTTGGCAACTCCAACCAGTGGGGAAGTTCCGCTCACGGTGAATTTTACAGACCAATCCACTTCACCCGCCGACGGCATCGTTTCCTTAACTTGGAATTTTGGGGACGGAAGCCCGCTCAGCTCGGTACAGAACCTCAGCCATACCTACAATGCGGTCGGAACATACACGGCAACGTTGACAGTGGGCGAAAGCGACGGTGATTCTGACACTGCCACGGCTACAATCACGGTTTCTGCACCTGCTGTTGATACAGACAATGACGGAGATGGCTGGTATGTGAGCCAGGGCGACTGTGATGACAATGATGCCGGCATTAATCCCGGTGCCACCGAAATCATCGGAGATGGAATTGACCAGGATTGTTTTGACGGTGACCGGACGGATGCGAGTGCGGAATGTCTGGATATTGCCGATTCACCTTTGGAAACAAGGATCAGTGGCGCTTCACCCAACATCATGTTCGTAATTGATGATTCCGAAAGCATGGACTGGGAGTTTTTGACCGATGATGATGACGGCATGTGGTGGCTTGATAATAAATCTAACGTATATCTCTTTGATACAGAAGATAATATTTCCCTTGGATATCAATTGGGCGGCACCGGTTCCCAGGAAGACCTCGAAGACCGAAAACGGTGGAAGTCCCAATGTTTTCTTTATAACAAAGTGTATTACAACCCTGAATCCGAATATGAGCCATGGGAGAATATGCTTGATGCCGATCCCAATACCCCTTTAGTGCATCCCAAAAATACAGGTGCTTATACAAATCCAACCTTTGATCTGGATGCGGTTTATTTCTCCATGGGAGCAGCCGACGGCTCCGGCATCATCGTTGATGACCTTGACGCCGGCTTCGATATGACCTCTTCTCCTGAAACCTGGGCTCAAGATTCGGATGCTGATGCTTATTATAGTTATTACAGGGTAGCCGCAGAGCCGACAGGCACTTACACAGCAACCTGGACGCCTGCCCTTCCCCAAGCCGGGGATTATGAGGTCTGGATCAGGTGGGTTTATACAAATAAACGTTCCGAAACTGTATCGTATAGCATTAACCGTGACGGAGGATCGAATACTGTTGTTGTAAATCAGAAAGTGGATCTTGCGGGTGCCTGGTATCAGCTTGGCGGCGCGGGCGCCACGTATACTTTTGGCGGTTTGGGAACGGAGAATGTGAGCGTCAGCGCTACTATTAAACAAAAAAATAAAAATACGGTTTGTGCGGATGCGGTAAAATTTGTCCCGGCCGGCGCATCGAGCGGAGGAGCCGTGGACGTTATTAACGCTCATTATTTTGTCTGGTCCGATTCGGCAAACAAGGCTTATCTGGTTAACCTTAACGGAGCCATCGAATACTATGAAGTCGTAGCGACGGCAGATACAGAACATACAACGACCACAGGGTCGCTGTCTTCCTCAAATAATATAGTGATCGCACTGGTACCGGAGGCGTCTCCACCGGCAGATATTCTCACGAGCATAACCTATTTAGAGGAACGCCAGAACTTTGCGAACTGGTTCCAGTATTACAGAAAACGCTGGTTCACGGTTGTTGCAGCCGTTACCCGCGTGATGCCCAATATAGAGGGGGTCATGGTAGGGTACAGGACTATCAACGGCAACGGCGTTCAACCGGTGCTCCCGATTAAAGTGCCGGGGGAGTTAGATTACACTGATACCATAATAGAGGCTCTGGAAGTGTTTGAATTACAACGTGTTCCGGGGTCAACCCCCTTAAGAAGCGGTTTGGAAATGGTCGGGCTCTATTACCACATGACGGAAACCACCGGTAACATCGAGAATGAATTAAAGGTATCGCCACTTTCGACCGCACCAGGCGGGGAATGCCAGCAGAGCTTTGCCGTTATTTTAACCGATGGTTCCTGGAACGGCGGGGCTGCGGGAGGAGGAAACGCTGATCAGGATAATGGTCCGCCCTATGCGGATGACTACCCGGGCACCCTGGCCGACATTGCCATGTATTTCTATGAAAATGATCTGGCTCCTGATGTTGATGACGAGGTGCCCACCAATTTTATCGATAAAGCAAACTGGCAGCATATGGTTACCTACGGTATTACCTTTGGCGTAAACGGTCAATTGAATCCGGACGACTATGACCTTTACAACATTGATCCGGATCTGCGGGTCTATCCCACCTGGCCCAGCCCGCTCGGGTCGGATTCCGCGGCCAAACAGGCTAAAATCGATGATGTCTGGCATGCTGCTGTTAATGGAAGGGGAAAATATTTAAGTGCCGATAATCCCCAAGAACTAATCGCATACTTTCAGGATATCATGAACGATCTGATGGCGCGAGTCGGCTCCGGATCATCGGTTACCATTAATGGAGAAGAACTCGAAGCCGGAACCATAGTCTACCAGACGGTTTTCAACACTGAGGGCTGGACCGGCGACGTGAAAGGTTATAGCATCGATGCAGACACCGGTGAGGTCATCCGGAACTCTTATGTCTGGTCGGCTGAAGAAAAATTGTATAATACGAATTGGGATACAGGACGAATCATTGCCACCTATAACGGTGCAAACGCCGGGATTGAGTTCCGTTACAACTCCCTTACCAGTGCACAGCAGAACCTCCTTGACAGCAACGCAACCACGGCGCAAAATATGGTGAACTATCTCAGGGGAGACTCTTCACTGGAAGTGAAAAACAGTGGCAGTTTCAGAAATCGAGATTTCAATCTCCCGGATCAGAGCACAAGAGACAGCAAGCTGGGTGACATCGTGCACTCGTCCCCGGCTTTCCAAAAATATATAACCGGTGGAGGGACCGAGTACGGAGTGGTTTTTGCAGGGGGCAATGACGGGATGGTCCATGCATTTGATTCAGATAACGGGCAGGAACTCTTTGCCTATATTCCCAATCTGGTATTTGAAAACTTAAAAAACCTTACACAGACTGGTTATAGTCACCAATATTATGTCGATTTGACGCCTTATTTAAAGAACGCGGATGGCACAGTCTATCTGGTGGGCGGTCTTGGAAAGGGCGGAAAGGGATATTACTGCCTTGATATGTCAGACCCGTCATCCATAATAAGCGAGAGCGATCTTGCCGGCAAGGTTATGTGGGAATACCCGCGGTCTTCAACTCTACAAGACGAAGTAGATTACATGGGGTACAGCTTCAGCCGGGCATTTATTTCAAAAACCTATGATCCTGCCCATCCATGGGTTGTAATCTTCGGAAACGGCTACAACAGTACTAACCAGACAGCAGCCCTTATTATACTTGATGCCGTTACCGGTGAGGCTGTGAAGATAATCGATACAGAAGTTGGCGGTTGCAACGGGCTTTCGACTCCGGTTCTGATTGATGTGAATAATGACCAGACGGTCGATTATGTTTATGCCGGCGACCTAAAGGGGAATCTGTGGAAATTCGACCTTACTGCCGCAAACGCCTTGGGCATAAGTGGCAATCCGGGCTGGGAGGTGGCTTATGATGATGGCAGCAACCCTAAACCGGTGTTCACGGCCAAAGATTATCCGGGCAATGTTCAGCCCATCACCGCCAAGCCGGATGTCATGCGACCCTGTGGCCCTGGGCTTCCCGGATATTTTGTGATTTTCGGGACCGGGAAATATCTCGGACTCTCAGACTTCAGCAACACCAGTGTCCAGACTGTATATGGCATCTGGGATTATGGCGACGACTCGGACAATAGCGAATATCTCGGTGAATTTAATCGGGCTGATACACCACAGCTTTCCAATCAGCCGAACACGGTCGCCCTGTTGGAGCAGGAGGAGTTCTACTATGGCATACCTGATGGCTACTCCAGTTATATGCGGGTCCTGACCAATAACCCGTTCAACTATGAAACCGAGGCTGACACGGATGGAGGCCAATACCCCAATCCTTCTTCCTTAGTTGGCAACCATGCCGGTTGGTACTTTGATCTTCCCATCAGCAAGGAGAGTATGACAAAAGACTTGTTTATACGCAGTGGCAAGGCCATTTATATCTCGAGCATACCCAACACCTCGGTCTGTGCCGCAGGCGGTGAGTCGATTCTTCATGAGGTTAACGCATGCACGGGCGGAAGATTAAGCACACCCCAGTTCGATATCAATGGCGATGGCGAGATCGATGCGAATGACCTTATCACTATCGAAGTTGAAGGGATTACATACACAGTCCCCCCCACCGGACTCTGGTATCCCACGATTTTATATCCGCCCTCGATTTTAGCTACTCCGGATGAAGAGATTAAAATTATGAGTACAGCTGCAGGCAGCATCATAGATGTTCGCGAGACGAGCGAACAGGAAGGGATATTTTATTGGTACCAGATCGAATAATAAATAAAATAATTGGAGCTCCGATATTTAGGAAGGGAGAAAAAATGAATCGAACCACTAAAAAGACGGGCCAGGTATGGAAAGCGACGGTTTTGATGATGGTCTTTCTGGCATGGTTTATTGGATCGAGTCCTGCCAAAGAAGCCCTTGAGGTACTTCCGATAAATCCTGTTCCAGATTTTCAGGCCAGCGAGACCCGGGGAACCGGTTCCCAAAAGATGATCATCCACGGCCTCGGCATAATTGGTCGGATCGGGAAAAATGAGATGGTGATTAGCGATATTCTATTGGCTGTTTCGCCCGCTATTACTTATTATTCAGAAAAAATAGGTTATGATGTTTCTCTCTCGAATTTTAAAGTCGGCTCCTTGGCCGGCTTCCGACTCAACTCGGAAAGGGAGATCATCGAACTTTGGCTTCTCGATCAAAAAAAATATTGAGCCGTTAACATGGAAAAAAGGAGGATTTTCATGCGCTTGCTTTACGTCCTGTTGCTTCTGATTTGCGTTTTGCTGCCGGCATCGGTTTGGGCCGATTTTTACCAATACAGGGATCAAAACGGTTTCCTCCACTTTACCGACAACATTGCTAATATCCCGGAAGATCAACGCTCAAATGTAGATTGTTACACCACATCAGAAGATGTTATCGTGCCCGAAGAAAGTTCACAAAAAGTCGGTAGGGAAGCCCAACCAGCTTCAAGCGTTAGTGGAATCAAAGAAGAGACTGAAACCACCGAGGCCAACGAATATAAGAGGCTGGACAAGATCAAAGCCGCCCTAGACGCAGAATATGCGGAATTGATGAAGGAAAAACAGGACCTGCTCGAATATAAGGAGACGATAACAAGCCTGTCAGAAACAGAATTCAGAGCCTATAAAGAAAAGGTAACCCGACTTAACCAAAGGATTGCCACCTTTGAAAAACGCCGCCGGACATTTAAAAAAAAGGCCGATGCCTATAATGCCCGGCCAAAGAGATAATCTAATTTTGATGAATCAATTCTTTATAACATGCCAAATAATATGAAAAATCATTTTTTAGGGCAGAATGTTTGTAAAACCCTCCTGGAAAACAGTCTGATTACAAAATCCCAGGCAAATGAAATCTTGAGAAAAAAGGATATCATCAGTAAAAAGCTGGAACGGCTTCGGGCCCAGCGCCTTGCTTCCTCCCTTTCTGCATTCAAGATAATAAACCCCATAACAATAATCGATGTTATTGTTTCCCTCGAACTGAGCCGGGCTGACAAACCATCCTTGCCCCTGGATGAAGAGATTATTTTCCAGACCCTTGCCAAAGAGTGGGATATTCCTTATAAGAAGATCGATCCCCTAAAACTGGATCTCAATCTGGTGACCACCACTATCCCCCGCAGCTTTGCCATGAAACACATGGTACTGCCCATCGGCATCAAGGACGGATATCTTACCGTAGCAACGCCGAATCCTTTTAATGTGGAGGTCATTGAAGATATTGCTCAAGCCAGCCAACTCAAAGTCAAGGTCGTTGTCAGCACAAAATCCGACATTGTTAAGCTGATCAATGAATTCTTCGGTTTCAAACGCTCCATTACCGCAGCGGAAAATCAGTTCTCCGGCCTTTCCGTGGATCTGGGCAATCTCGAACAGTATGTCCGATTGAAGTCCGATGAACTTCCCGCCACGGATCAGCACGTTGTCAATGCGGTAAACCACCTCTTTACCTATGCATTTGATCAAAGGGCCAGCGATATCCATATTGAGCCCAAAAGGAATGTAAGCCTGATCCGAATGCGAATCGACGGAGTTCTGCACACCGTGTATCAACTTCCAAAAAATGTCCATTCCGCTATTATAAGCAGGATAAAAAACCTGTCCCGGCTGGACATGGCAGAAAAAAGAAAACCCCAGGATGGAAGAATTAAAATCGAAAAGGAAGGGGTCGAGGTTGAGATACGGGTCTCGACCATACCCGTGGCTTTTGGTGAGAAGGTGGTCATGCGAGTCATGGATCCGAACATACTTTTCCAAGACCTGGAAAAGCTGGGGTTTTCCCCCACAGATTTAATTCGCTATAATAAATTTATCAATATGCCCCATGGCATTGTGATTGTTTGTGGTCCCACGGGAAGCGGGAAATCCACCACCCTTTATTCAACTCTCCGGGATCTCTACACACCTGAAATAAATATCACTACCGTAGAAGACCCCATTGAGATGGTACATGAGAATTTCAACCAGATCGCGGTTCAGCCGCTTATAGGAATCACTTTTGCCACGATTTTGAGGAATATTCTGAGGCAGGACCCTGATATCATCATGATCGGGGAGATGAGAGATCTGGAAACGGCTGAAAATGCCGTTCAGGCCGCATTGACCGGACACCTGGTTTTATCTACCCTGCATACAAACGACGCCGCTTCATCCATTATCCGGCTCCTGAATCTTGGAGTTCCTTCATTTCTAATCCAAAGCACTCTGATAGGCATAATGGCTCAGCGTCTGGTTAGAAAAATCTGCAATCACTGCACGGAATCCTTTGAAATGGAAACTGCGGAACTGAAAGCCATGGGTTTGGATGTGGAACAAAACGGCCTGATAACACTAAAACGCGGCAGGGGCTGCCAGAGATGCCGAGGAACCGGTTATTACGGCAGGACCGGCATTTTTGAAGTCATCCAATACTCGGAATCATTAAAAGAGATGACGACCGCCAACGCCGATTTCAAAGCCATTGCCACCCAGGCCAAAAAAGAGGGAATGATCACGCTGCGAGAAAACGCTTTGATCAAACTGCTGGCAGGAGAAACCACCTACCAGGAGGTCATCAGGGTTACGTGGGGACAATATTGACGGCTTCGTAAAAAGCCCAATTTCTGCGTTGCGCTTGATTTCGTGTTCACTGCGGCGTACATAAGTACGCCTCATTCCACGAAATTCGCGACGCCTTTTTATCCCGAGAGATTTGTTCGGGGGAAATTGAACTTTTTACTTTGCCGCCTCAATTTTGACTTTTTAAGAGTTCATCAATCTTAACCCAAATAAAGCAAGGGTTGCGTGAAAACCATACGAAAGCAGATGATTGAACTTTTGGATAACAAAGAGATGAGTGCCAGAGATCTCTCGCAAGCCCTGAGTATTCGGGAAAAAGAAGTCTATACGCATCTTTCTCATATTGCGCGTTCTGTAACTGCTCAGAAAAGAAAACTGATAATCATACCTGCCGAGTGTCTGGAGT
>Ga0307991_1002381_pt1 | contig 12762 bp, 14 predicted proteins | sample EllFjometagen131_FD_203146 | JGI IMG/M metagenome (GOLD analysis project Ga0307991, IMG submission 203146) | Marine microbial communities from Ellis Fjord, Antarctic Ocean - #131 | ecosystem: Environmental > Aquatic > Marine > Unclassified | place: Southern Ocean | collected 2014-10-08
AAAAGGGAAGGTATTCAGAAATGAGAAATATGAATCCTAAGATCGTAGAGATTCTATATTTCCCTCATCTAAAATTTAAATATAATGTTTGTGGTCAGGCATGGAGTTCGACTACAAAATTAGGCGGTAGACTATCTCGAAAAGATTGGCAATGTCCTAATGGCCATAAGCGGTTAGAGTAAAAAAGTGATCAAATCCCGGTGATCCGGCTTTCTCTCTCCAGAGTTCTCCGGATTGCCGTCCCCCTGCTTCTTTGTCCATATTTCAGGGGAGCAGGGGATTTAAAAAGGTGGGAGTACCTTGTTTGGATTGATTAGATTTAAGAAAATATTAAAAACAGACCGCACACACGTTAAATTTGACAAAATCAAAGTTTTGTAATATGTTTAATCTAGCGGGAAATCCCCACCTGTAAAAAAAAAGGGGGGGGGATGAGAGTAAATTCCGGTAAACCGGGACAGACAATAGTCTGTTTAGGCGAGTACCACGTCTGTAAAAGCGTGGGAGTCTATTTCCCGCAGCTCTGCTGCAATCAATACAATATGTAAGATAGTAGAAAAAGTAGAAGAGAAATGTGTTTGTGTTAATATATCACTTTGTATGTCCAACAAAATATAGAAAGATTATTTTTAGTAAAAAAGTAGATAAGCTCTCAAGAATATATGTCTTGAGATTTCCAAGAGATATGAGATAAGTTTTTTAGAGATTGGAACAGACAGGGATCATGTACATTTTATAATACAGTCAGTTCTAAAATACAGCGTGACAGACATAATAAGAATAATAAAAAATATAACTGCCAAAAAGATATTTGAAAAATATTCGGAAGTAAAAAAACAACTATGGGGTGGAGAATTATGGTTAGATGGATTTTTTGTAAATACTGTAAGTAAGTTTGGCAGTGAAAATACAATAAGTAAATATGTAAGAAATCAAGGAATAAAAAAAAGAATACAAAAAGTTACATTGTCAGCAAATTGTTTTATTTTAAAGAGGAATAGATGCCACGTAGCTTTGCTGCTGCGGGGAGATTCATTTCTTAAATGACATATATTAAAAAAAGTTTTGACAAGGGATATTTTTTTTAATATAATTAAAATGTCATACATCATATAACATACACAAAGGAAATAAAATGGAATTAAAAAACTTAAGAACTAAAAATTTACAAGAATTAATTCAGGAACAACTAAAACTTTATATTATTGGAAATGGGATAAAAACTGGTGATCCTTTTCCCACGGAGCATGAACTGGGAAAAAAGTTAGGAATAAGCCGAACTGCAATCAGAGAAGCACTAAAAAGATTGGAAACCTTAGGTATAATTGAAGTAAGACCCGGAATTGGTCGTTTTGTAAGGGAATTTAATTTTGAAGCAATTCTCGGAGGTCTTCCATATAATTTAGATATGGAAATAAAGAGCTTTCGAGAAATATTAGAAGTAAGAATTTGTTTAGAATCTTGGTTTATTACAAAGGATATAAATAAATTTACTCAAAAAAATATCTCCGAACTTAAAGAAATTTTAAAAAAAATGGAAGTTCAAGTCATTAATGATATTGAAGAAAAAGAATTAGTAAAAATTCATTCTAAATTTCATACTACGCTTTATAAAAATTCTGGGAATTCTTTGCTAATTAATCTTATTAATACATTTTCTACCATTCAAAGAAATCTTACTTTAGTTCACAGATACAAAACTAAAGACAGAAAATTATTTATTCAACAACATCAATTATTACTTGAAGCAATAGAAAAGAAAGATCTAAAATTAGCCCAAAAGAGGTTAAGAGAACATTTTAATGAAGCAAAAACATGGAGCAAGGTACAAAAAGTGTAAATATTGTAAATTAAGTTATATAGAAAGTTTTTAAAAAAAGTGTATTTTAAAGTAATAAATTATCTTTAATTGATTTTACAGAAAAATAGGAATTGACTCATTTATTTAAAAAATAATTCATTTTCCATAATTGAAAAATGTATAGTATACACGAAAAAATCAGTGTAAATATTGTTAAAAACAATCAAGAAGGAGCAGTAGATGAAAATAAAGATATTAGAAACAAAGAATGAGATGGGGAAAGCTGCAGCAGAGAAAGCAGCTAGAATATTAACAGATATAATAAAAGAGAAAGGTGAGGCTACTTTTATTGTAGCAACTGGTGCTTCACAATTTGAATTTTTAGAAAATCTTACAAGTATTTCTTCTATTGATTGGTCAAAAACTACTATGTTCCATTTAGACGAATATGTAAGTATTCCAGAAACTCATCCAGCAAGTTTTAGAAAGTACTTAAAGGAAAGGTTAGTAAATAAAGTTAATCCAGGAAGTGTTAATTTAATTAAAGGAGATGCTGAAAATCCAGAATTAGAATGTGAACGTTTAGATAAGATTATAAAACAAAAGAAAATTGATGTTGCATTTGTTGGCATTGGAGAAAATGGACATTTAGCCTTTAACGATCCTCCAGCTGACTTTGATACTGAAAAAGCATATCTTGTAGTTGAGCTTGATGATGCCTGTAGAAAACAACAACTTGGTGAAGGCTGGTTTAAAATCTTTGATGAGGTTCCAAAAAGGGCAATTTCAATGTCTATTAAGCAAATTATGAAGTCAAAAAATATAATTTGTACCGTTCCAGATAGTCGTAAAGCACAAGCAGTAAAAGATTGCTTTGAAGGCCAAGATATTTCAGCAAAACATCCTTCTTCTATTTTAAAGAATCATAAGAATTGTTTTGTTTTTTTAGATGAGAAATCGTCAATTTATTTAAAATAAGAGCGATTTTAAATCCTAATAAGAAGGGGAAATAACTTCGATATAAAAAGTCAGGCTATTTTTATGAAATTAATATAAATAAATATATATTTGGTAAAATAAATAACTAAGAATTGAATTTTTATTTTTTTGATTATGAGAAATATCTTGTAGGAATGATTTATCTTTAATCTATTTAAAATAGGAGAAACCTAGAATGAAAAAATGTATTGCATTAATTAACGGTAAAGTAATTACCCCTTTTAGGGAAATAGATAAAGGTTCTGTTTTAATTGAGGGGGAATTTATTAAGAAAGTTGGCAAAGTAAACGAAATAAATATTCCCAATGATGCACAAGTAATTGACGTTAATGGGAAATATATTAGTCCTGGTTTTATAGATTCGCATCTTCATGGAGCCTTTGGAGGTGCAGTTATGGGATCTACAGAGAAAGATTTAAAACTAATGGCACAGGGATTAGTTAGATGTGGAATTACCTCTTTTTTGCCAACAACATTATCAGGGCCATGGAGTGATATTATTCAATCGGTAGAATGTATCAATAAAACTATGCAAAAGGAATTAAAGGGGGCAAAAATATTAGGTGTACATTTAGAAGGCCCCTATTTTAGTTTAGAACAAAAAGGTGCACAAAATCCGAAGTATATTTATCCACCAAAACCAGAGCAATATTTACCTTTGTTAGATAAATATCCGTGCATTATTAAGGTGACGGCAGCTCCGGAAATACTTGGTTGCCTTGAATTGGGTCAAGAACTGAGAAAGAGAAAAATTATTGCGGCTATTGGTCATTCAAATGCTATTTATCAACAGGTAGTAGAAGCAGTTGAAAATGGATACACACATGTTACTCATATGTTTTCTGGAATGTCCGGGTTACATCGTGTTAAATCATACCGTATTTCCGGGGTTATCGAATCAACTTTATTAATTGATGAGCTAACGACTGAAATGATTGCAGATGGACATCATTTACCTCCAAGTCTAATGAAATTAATACTACATTCAAAAGGAATGGATAAAGTATGTTTAGTAACTGATTCAATGAGCGCTGCTGGTTTGGGACCTGGAAAGTATAACTTAGGAGGACTTGATGTTGTCGTTGAATCAGATATACCTGATGTATTTGAAATCCCAATTCAGGAGAAAAATTATGTGGCAAAATTAGAAGATCGATTAGCTTTTGCCGGGAGTGTGTCTACAATGGATCAACTTGTAAGGAATATGGTGAAATTTGTTGGATTAAATGTATCCCAGGCTGTAAAATTAGCAACTTATAATCCTGCAAGAATGCAGGGAGTAGATGATAAAATTGGGATATTAACAAAAAATAAAAAAGCCGATGTTACTGTTTTTGATAATGATATAAATATAAAATTAACTTTAGTTGATGGTAAAATTTTATATAAATCTTTGTAAAATTTATCATTTATGAATTTACTAAAATAAATAAGAGAATTAGTTAAAATAAAATCATATAACTGGAGGTATAAGAATGAATAAAAACTTTTATCAACTTTATGAAGTTTTAAATGGAGCCTTTCAAAAAATCTTGAAAAATGAAGAAGTTTCAATCGATCGTGCTACAGACCTTATGGTTCAGAGTATAAAAAAAGATCAATTAATACACATTTTTGGTACTGGTGGGCATTCCACCATGGGAGCTACCGAGATGTTTTGGAGAGCAGGTTGTCTGGCAGTTGTTAACCCTCTTCTCGATCCTTGCCTTTTACCTGGTATGGGCGCAAAGCATTCCAATTGGATGGAAAGGACAGAAGGATTAGCACCAACCATCTTAAGCGCTTATGAGGTAAAAAAGGGTGAAACTATTATTATTGTAAATGCGTATGGAATTAATCCGATGACGATTGACGCTGCTTTAGAATCCAAAAAGCGAGGTTTGAATACCATTGGTATTACCTCAACTTCATTTGCTAAATCTGTTCCTAAGGGAGTGGCTTCCCGTCATTCATCGGGTAGAAATTTGCATGAGATCGTTGATGTTTTTGTGAACTGCTACATGCCTTTGGGTGACGCTTCTGTTGAGATCGAGGGCTGTAAACAGAAAGTTGCACCGGTTTCAACTTTTTTGAATAGCTTTTGCTTGCATTTATTAGTAATCGGTAGTGTTGAGAAATTAGTAAAAGAAGGGATAGAGCCTCCCTTATGGATGAGTGCCAATTTACCAGAAGGAGATAAGGAAAATCAAAAATGGCATGAAAAGTACAATTCCCGTGTAAAACATTTAAGATGATTATTTTTAATGTATTTTTTATTTATCCAAGGGTTGAGCTATGGTTAAAACAAGATGTCTCCACATAGGATCTTAATTATAAAATAATTTAAAGACTAACCGTGGAAATACCACAGAGTTCAATATATCTGTGGATAGTTTAAGTGTTTTGCCATTATTAATGGTGAAAAATAAAAAATCATATTTTTCTTGAAAGGCGGTGAGAAAAATGGTAGAAGTTAAATGTAAATTTGCAGATTTATCTTGAAATTCTACAGGGTTTTGGATGGACTTAGCAAAAAATCTGTGTAAAGATTTCAGATATAGTTTTCGGGTAATAGTTTTGGCATTTGATCTTTACCACTAAGGGAGGTGAATTAAAGTAATTAATAGTATAAAGTACGGTTTCTAAAAACTTAATTTTAGGGAGGTTAAAATTTAAAATGAAAAAAATGTCACTGATCCTGATTTGTTTATCAATTATAATGGTTTTAACACTATCTACAAGTTTTGCGGCAGCACCTGTGACAATTACATTTTGGACAGGATATGCAGAGCGGGTTCCGGTATATAGAGCCGCAGCTTCTGATTACATGAAAGAGAACCCGAATGTTAAAATTGAGGTTACTCCATTTGAACTACGTCAAGCGGAACAGAAATTTGCAATTGCTCTTCCATCTGGGACCGGCCCAGATTTATTTGTCACATCATTTTTTATCGCGAATCTACATATAAAAAATGGTATGCTGGGTCCCGCTCCCACCGAAGTAAATGACTGGCTCAATAAAAACTTTAAATCCTCTTATCTAGATCTTTTTACTGATGAAGCCGGTAAGATTTATGGTGTCCCGGATGTCCATGGTTTCCAGGTCCTTTATTATAACTTGGACTATTATAAGGAAGCCGGTTTAACAACGCCCCCAAAAAATCTTGATGAATTGATGGATTATGCCCGCAAATTAGCGCAATATGATGATAAAGGAAATTTAATTCGCTCAGGAATTAGTTTGCGAATCTCCGGTGGCGGGGCGGGTGTAGCTCAAAAGTTTGATATTTTCCTCTTCCCAAACGGTGGATCAGTTATTGAGCCAACAACTCCTGGTAAATTTAAAGCGAACTTCGCTAACGAAGCTGGTTATAAAGCTCTAAACTTTTACTTGCAGGCTCTTCACAAATACAAGGTTGACAGCTATAGTATTAAGCATGATTCAGAAGCTTTCGTACAGGGCTTAACCGCTCAGTTTAACCGTGAGACATATGTGATTGGGGAATGTAAAAAACTCGCTCCTGAGATGAACTATGGAATCGCCCAAGTAGTTGGTGGAGATGTCCAAACCGCTACCAACCTAAACATTGATGGTTTGATTGTTCCGGCTGCAAGTAAGAATAAGAGCATTGCTTGGGATTTCGCAATGTATCTTAATAAAGATAAATACTTGGTCCAAATGATGAAAGATGTGGGTTGGATCTGTACGCGTGAGGGGGTTGATTATTCTGAGGTCTATAAGGTGGAACCCCATTTTCAACAGGTGCTCAACCGCCCGGAGAATATGAAAATGATTCCTCCAGCGAACGCAACTTCTTTTAATGAAACCTATACAAAGTTTAGCTCCCGGTTGGTTGAAGCGTTCAGTGATGCTTCAATGGTTGATAATAAAGAGAAGATAATGAAATTTCTCGAAGATGCTGCCAAAGAAATTAACGATGTTCTAAAGAGTAACGGTGAATATGGCGAGTAATTTTTTTTCATGGAGCAGGCTTAAGCCTGCTCCATGAAAAAAGTGGGGGTGTTCTCCGTAAAAAGTTATAACAAAGATCATGTAAAGTTTGCGTATACTGCATTATTACCAATTTTCGGTCTTTTTTTTATTTTTAGAATCTGGCCGATTTTAGAATCTTTTCGCCTTAGTTTTACTAATCATTCAATAGTATCTACTAAATACTCTTATATCGGGTTCCAGAATTATATAAACATGTTATCAAATGACCAGGATTTTAGAATATCTCTTATCAATACTTTATTATTTGCTACATTGATTACAATAGCCGTAATTTTTCTGGCGTTAGCAATTACACTAGTAATGGATCGACGAAAGATTATAAATATTGGCTTACTACAAAGTTTATTTTTCTTACCGGTAGTAATCTCAGTGGTTCCAAGCGCTATTATCTGGAAATGGATGTATGATCCTCAATACGGTATTTTTAACTATGTGCTATCTTTTTTTGGCATAGGATCGGTTGGCTGGTTGGTGGACAAACGATATTCGATGTACTCAATTATTCTCTTTGTAGTCTGGAAATGGTTGGGTTATTTCATAGTTATCTTTTGGGTTGGCTTAAAAGGGATTCCCGGACTTTATATAGAGGCAGCTAAGATTGATGGTGCCGATGACTGGCAAATTATCCGTTCAATCATTCTCCCTTTGTTAAAACCAATAATGTTTTTTTCATTATTCTTGGCAACGATTCGAGGATTCACTATTTTTTCGGAGGTCTATGTAATGACCGTCGGGTCTCAAGGCGCTCCTGGTAACATAGTCAAAGTTTTGACCTATGACATTTACGAACGAGCTTTCCTGTATTACAAAACCGGCCAGGCAAATACCGAAGGGGTGATCCTTTTCTTAATTGTCTTGGGATTAACCATAATCCAGGGTAAAATGTTAGGAAAAGGAGAATAATAATGATGACCAAAACAAAACTGCGGTTTAACCTTACTGATTTAATTTATAATATCTTGCTATATTTATTGGCTGCTGCAATGATCTTTCCGTTTATCTGGATGGTCTCGACGTCGTTGAAATTACCTCAGCACATTTTGTTATGGCCTCCTCAAGTGTTCCCAAAAGTATTTACTTTAGCTAATTATCAAGAGGTTTTTCAAAAAGCGGATATGATGCGGTATTTTTATAACACTCTCCGGTTCACCCTTGTCTCTACCATCTGTATTGTTTTTACCTCCAGTTTGATGGGCTATATTTTCTCTAAATACTGGTTTCCATTTAAAAAACCGATGTTTTTAATCATTATCTCAACGATGATGATTCCCTTTCAATGTTACATGGTACCGTTATACATGATGATGGCCCGAATTCATACGGTTGACACTTACCTTGGATTGCAGTTGCCTTACTTGGTGCAAGCATTGGGAATCTTCTTTATGCGCCAGAATTTCGAGTCTTTACCGGATGAGTATTTGGAAGCTGCCAGGATTGAAGGAGCTTCCGAATGGAGAATTTTCTTTAGTATAGCTGTACCTAATTGTCGCTCTGCCTTGGGGGGATTAAGTATATTCGTGGTATCCATAATCTGGGGTAATTTAATCTGGCCGTTAATTATTACTTCTTCGGACAAGAATTTCGTTCTTGAATTAGGATTAACTAATTTTCAGCAGCTTTATACGGTAGACTACGGTCTGTTTACAGCAGCAGCTACTATGGCGATTATTCCAGTTATTATCTTCTTCATTATTTTTAGGCGACAAATCATGGAGGGGATTACCCTAAGTGGTACCAAGTAGATTTTTAATTCTCTAGGATTTTTTGTACTTTCCGGCAGTGGAAGTGCTATGGTCGGGGACAAGGAGTTTTCTCTAGAACCAGGCGTTTGTTTTATTGTACCGCCGGGAACCTGCTATTCTATTAAAAAGGATAGTTCATACAGTTGCATAAAACTGTTCTTTTTCCATGCAACTGTGTAATTTAATAAAAAGGAGATTTGAATAATGAATAAAGAAGCTATGCAATATGCCAATATAATTAAATCTCTCCTCGATGAAATATTAAGTGAAGAGGAGTCTGTTAAAAAAGCGGCAACTTTGGTTGGTGATTCAATTATGAGGGATCAAGTTATCCACGTTATAGGCCCTGGTGGTCATTCAAATATGGGGGTTGAAGAGATGTTTTCAAGAGCAGGTGGCTTTGCCTGTATCAATGCAATCCTGGATCCCGGCACTAACTTGAGTCATGGTGGATTTCGGTCCATGGGCGTTGAAAGAGTGCCCGGTTATGCCAGTCCAGTACTGAATGCCTATCGCGTAGGTAAAACTCCCGGCGAAGTTTTGATTATAATAAATGCATATGGTGTTAATTGTATGACCATAGACTGTGCTCTTGAGGCGAAAAAACGCGGTGTAACAACAATCGCAATTACCTCTACCTCTTTTGCCGATAAACTGCCCAAGGATCATCCTTCAAGACATCCCAGCGGAGCAAATTTGTATCAGTCGGTGGACGTATTCATCAACAACCACCTTCCTTATGGAGATGCCATTCAATCAGTCGAAGGATGCGAACAGAACGTGGGGCCAACTTCTACCTTTTGTAACTGTTTTACTGCAGACTATTTAGTAATAGAGACTTGTCAATATTTAGTTTCCAAGGGTTATACTCCTCCAGTGTTTAGAAGTGGTAATCTTCCCGGTGGCGATGAATATAACAAGGATATGTTGGAAAAATATTCAGGGAAAGCAATTTTGCTGTTTTAATATTTAGTATATGTACTGCCCGGGCAAATACTTGCCCGGGTATGAGGCAACCCATTTTTAAATAATTAAATAATACAGGTAATATATATAATAGGAGTGTGTTTAAAAAAAATGGTGATGGAAAATAGGTTTACGAAAGACGCATTATCCGTATACATATACGATGGCAGAACCGAATTAGGACGTCTGTCTGCTAAAGCAGTATACGATAGGATTAATGAACTTTTTAAAACGAAGGAAGAAATAAATTTGCTGTTTGCAGCCGCCCCGTCTCAAAATGAGTTTTTAGAGGCTCTAAGGGTCTACGAAGACATTCCATGGCAGCACATAAATGCTTTTCATATGGACGAATACATTGGCCTTGATTATAATGCACCTCAACGTTTTGGTAATTTTCTTAAAGAAAGGATTTTTGGCTCTGTGTCCTTTAAATCTGTGAATTATATCGAAGGGAACAGTAAAGAGCTGGAAAAGGAATGTCAAAGATATAGTGAACTGTTAAAAAAATATCCTCTGGATATAGCTTGTACAGGTATTGGGGAAAACGGGCATTTAGCCTTCAATGATCCTCATGTTGCCAATTTTCATGATAACAAGCTGGTCAAAATAGTTGCATTGGATGAAAGATCTCGCAGGCAACAGGTAAATGACGGATGTTTTTCCCATATAAGCCTGGTACCAAAAAATGCGATAACTTTAACAGTTCCCGCTATTGTGGCTTCCCATTATATTGTCTGCATGGTGCCTGGCTCAACGAAGGCAGAGGCTGTCAGAAATATGTTGTATGGAGAAATCAGTGAAAGGTGTCCTGCGTCTGTTTTAAGGTTACACCGGGCTGCCAATTTATACATAGACCAGGATTCTGCAAAATTGCTTACGGGAGGTAAAATACAATGAACAAGAAGTTAATAACCAATGGAAAGATTATCGCACTTGAAAGGATTATCCCCGAAGGTAGTGTTTCTGTATGTGACGGAGTAATCACCGGTGTGCATGAAGGGATAGGAAGGCTTCCGGAGCCGGATGAGGCTGTTATCGATGCAGGGGGCAAATATATTTCTCCGGGCTTTTTGGATATTCATGTTCACGGTGGAGGTGGATATGGCTTTCTAGGCAGCAACGTCGATGATGTGATTGCATGTACCAAAGCGCATATGAACCATGGTACAACCTCTATAGTGCCTACCATATCCTCTGCGACTAACCAGCTTACCAGGGAGAGCATAGAGAATATAATGGGAGCCACTTCAAAGATGACCAAAGGCCCTGAAATTTTGGGAGTACATCTTGAAGGACCATACTTTGCCATGAGCCAAAAAGGAGCTCAGGCGGCAGAATATGTGAGAAACCCTATTAAAGAGGAATACATGAATATTGTTGAGAGCTTTGACAATATTTTGCGGTGGTCATTGGCACCAGAGCTTCCCGGTGCACTTGAAATGGCGAAGGAACTTACAAAGCGTGGAATTCGCATGTCCATAGGTCATTCGGACGCCCTCTTTGATGAAACGATAAGGGCATATGAGTGCGGCTTTACAACGGTTATACATCTCTATTCCTGTACTTCGACCGTGCGACGAATCAATGCTTATAGATATGCTGGAATAATAGAAGCGGCATTTTTGATTGACGATATGATGGTAGAGATTATTGCCGACGGTAAACATTTACCTGCAAGCCTTTTAAAATTGATATATAAGATAAAGGGCCCCGACAGGATATGTCTTGTAACCGATGCAATAGACGCAGCGGGCCTAAAAGATGTCAAAGGAGAAATATATAGCCAAACCAGTGGATCGAATATCATCATTGAAGATGATGTGGCAAAACTTCCAGACAGATCGGCTTTCGCAGGAAGTGTCGCAACGACCGATAGGCTAGTGAGAACTATGATTAATTTAACAGATGTACCGTTATACCAGGCGGTTAAGATGATGTCGGCTACACCGGCTAAAAATATTGGCATGTTTTCCACCAAGGGTTCATTATCCATAGGTAAAGATGCGGATATAATTGTATTCGATGATGATATCAATATTTCAACTGTAATAATTGGCGGGGAAGTCACATTCGAGAAAAGCTGAATTGAATGATAAAAACAAAAACTCGCATGACTAAAGCCTTATAGCTGTGCGAGTCTGCTTTAATTTTTAACTTAGCTAAAACAGATTTGATAAGAAACAGTTTACTTTAAACCTGTTTTATGGAGGGAACCGCATGTCTATACTTATATTGTTTGCAGTCATGTTTACACTGATGTTTCTTGGTGCAGAAATTTTTTTGTCCATGGGTATTGCTGCAGCCGTCTATCTACTTGTGTCTGGAAATGCGCCGCTTACACTTATTGCCACTAGCATGATAAACGGTGTAACCAACACTTCATTGCTTGCCATTCCTTTTTTCATACTAGCTGGGGAATTGATGAATGTTTCCGGGATGACCTTGAGAGTGTTAGTTAAATTTCAAAAGTGGACTATTTAAGAATCAAAAGTGGACTAAATTAAACTCAATATTTCTCTTAGTTACACACTTTAAAAATGAGCCATCTTTAAAGATTAAAAATATACTATATTTTTCTTTTTAAATACAGATAAATTATCAATTAAAAGTTAAAACCGGACTAAATTTAAATCAGAATTTTTAACTTTTTGCTTACCTAAAAAATTATCTCTATGCCAGAATCTTACTTCAGATATACCGGATTCTTTATCCGGTATAATCCGAAAAAGTACCAAAAGACCTATCCCAAAGTCAGCCGTTTACTAGAAGAGGACTTGGACTCAACTTTAACTTACCTGTCCTTTCCCACATCCCACTGGCGGAAGATTCGCACCACCAATCTCATTGAAGGGATAATAAACAAAGATCTGAAACAACGTTCCAGGGTGGTCGGTATTTTTCCCAATAAAGCATCCTGTTTGAGATATAGCTGCCTCAGACTTATGGAGATTGATGAAGAGTGGCAGACTGGTAGAAGATATATGAAGATGCCGGAAGAAGATCAAGAATCAAATCAAAATGATACACTCTTAAGAGAGATTGAACAGATAAAAGAAGGAGTCAAGACCAGGGAGGAATTGATGGTATCTTAATTTTACAGAAAAATAGGGATTGACTCAAGAAAGAAGATTAAGATGTATTACTGTAACCTAAAGAAAATAAGGACAATTATGCTTATTGGCAAAAATAATAAGCTATAATATAATAAAACAAGGGGTAGGTCTGCCCAAAGCCAGAAGAATTTTTTTCACCAAAGAAAA
>Ga0307991_1002382_pt1 | contig 12760 bp, 8 predicted proteins | sample EllFjometagen131_FD_203146 | JGI IMG/M metagenome (GOLD analysis project Ga0307991, IMG submission 203146) | Marine microbial communities from Ellis Fjord, Antarctic Ocean - #131 | ecosystem: Environmental > Aquatic > Marine > Unclassified | place: Southern Ocean | collected 2014-10-08
GTACTTAAGCCCGTACGGATCGGCAATGCCCCGCCTTTGTGAGCCAAAATGGGCAAAATGCCTGATTAACCGGGTTTTGCCTTCTGCTTCCGGGAAGTCGGACACAAGTGTATCCTCGTGAGATTTCTCCATCACCAGAATGAGACTGGACCAGGCCACAAGCTCTTTGGATACCGTTCTGGCCTTGTGCCCGGCAAGATCTACACCGAATTCCTCAGCAACGCGTTGCGCCATATAGGTAGCCGAATTGCCTGGAAGTGCAAGCAATCCCGCAGATTCAACATCAATGCCCCGGAGCCGCTTTTGATTCACCAACTTTGTGAAAAAGGCATGTGCAAAAGGATTTCGACAAATATTGCCGGTACACACAAACAGGATATTGGCTGTTTTTATGCTCATAATCAAAAATCCCGAAATAGTTCAGCAGGCGGGGTGTTTTTCTTTTAGAGCCCCAAATTAAGCGAAATGAATGATCAGCAACGTAATCGTACACTGTTTGAATGCATTAGGGATCGTTGCGAAAAAACAGCGATTTTATGAATTCGTAATGAAAAAATAAAAAATGTTATCTACCTAAATTAGTTATCTAAATATTGATACACTGTTTTTTCGTTACGAGCCCTTATGTATGAGTTTGTACGATGTAGTTGCGGATTATTCATGGAGCGGTTAAATTAAAAAAAACCCGACACCTCAAATAGTTGAGTTGTTGATCGACCAATGATAACGGTTTTGGTTGAGCAAATCATATACTTCCGGTGAGATAATTTTCACCCAAAGATCCGTAGACCACGGGAAGCGAATCCATGTCCGGAGGCTTGAATCCGAAGATAGTTTCAAGAAAAACCATTGTAATGCGAAAGGTTGCCCCCCAAAGCACTTCGGATTCACCCTGATATTCGTGGACAAAACAGGGATATTCTTTCATGTTTGGATCTTTCCCGTTTTTCATAGGTGATTCAATATCTAATCGATACCGCGCATAGCCGGTAGGGTTTAATAGATTTTGGAGGGGGATATAAACAACCCGTTCCACTTCCCAGTTTGGAAAAAACTGCTTTTGACGTCCGGTCCAGCAAACCATTGGATAGATTACCTTGCGGAACATGACAAGTTGCTGGGACGGCAGCGGTCCTAAAAACGTTACTCCCAGAGGGTTCAACCGCATTTCCTCAAAGCCCTCCCGCAAACAGGTGGCAAAAAGGAGCGCCAGACGCCGTGCTTCCTTGTGACGCTTTTTACGCCAAAGCGACCAGTAAGGCCAACAGGATAATGGAGAACCCCACAGACATAAAAGCTTTGCAAGATAAAAATCCAGACCCGAAGAGATACTTCCACCCGGACAGCAGAGGTCTCCCGGTTGTTTTACCTTTAAGGATCGTTTTGTTAAAATCAGACAGGGCGTTGAAGAAAGTCTTTTCCCTTGGCAATCCGGACCGAGCAGAAAGAGCACAGAGGATGTGATAGATGAATTTGTAACTCCTTTGGAAAAAATCATATTATTGTGGTTTCTTTTTTGAAGCGCATACAGTATTTGTTCGACAAAGGCGGATGTAGTTCCGAAAGAATCCGGCATTCCATTAATCCCCGTATATTTCATTAAATACCCTACCCAAGATAAACCGGAAAAGTTACAAGTGAGCTAAAGTTTGAAGTGAGCTAAAGTTAAGGAGTTGCTACGCTCCGGTTTCCATACAAATTGGTAGTATTCCTTAACTTTAAGGCACTTTAGATCACTTTAGGCATTTTAAACTTAATTGTCTAAGCATTTTTTTGCCGCAAAAAGCACAAGATTTATAAATAAGCAGCTAATCTGCACCACAATAGTCAGCAAATAAATATCATTACCCGTTTGTCTAATTCATCATTGAACTTTTTGCAAGTTTGCGTTAAGGTTTCTCGAAAAAAAATAAAAGAAAGTCGGCTTGCCCAGGTTAGGAGGTATGGAATGCATGGAAAACTGTCCGATGAGTTTTACAATTGGCTTGTGGAGTTGCGTCGCTGGTTCCACCGGTTCCCGGAAACGGCTTACAAGGAAAAGAAAACCTCCGCCAAAATTTGCGAAGTGCTCGAAGGATTCAACGTTCCTTTCCGGGCAGGTGTGGGGGGAACCGGTGTTGTCGCAAAGATCAGCGCAAGTCAACCCGGACCCATGGTGGCCTTTCGAGCGGATATGGATGCCCTTCCTCTAGAGGAAAAAAATGATATCCCTTACAAATCACAGAACAAGGGATTCATGCATGCCTGCGGTCATGACGGGCATACCACCATTGCTCTTGGTGTGATACGATGGCTCATGGAAAACTCATGGCCTAAGAACGGTTCCGGTGAAATTCTTTTCATCTTCCAACCTGCTGAAGAAGGCGGAGCCGGCGCCAAAGCCATGTTGAATACCGGCATTCTCGACTCGGAACCGGTGGAGGCAGCTTTTGCCGGGCATATGTATCCCGAACTTGCTGCAGGACATATCGGAATAGCTCCTGAAATCAGCAATGCGTCTGCGGATACACTCTTTATTCGATTAAGAGGCAAAGGCGGCCACGGCGCTCATCCGCATCATTGCAAAGATCCCATTGTCGCGGGAGCCCATCTTGTTACACAACTACAGTTTCTTATCAGCCGGGAGGTTCCGCCCCAGGAAAGCGCAGTCCTATCCATCGGACGTTTTCATGCCGGGACGGCTTCAAATATCATCCCGGAAGACGCCGTGCTCGAAGGAACCCTCAGAACCCTGAATCCGGACATTCGCAAACAGATCATAAAACGCCTTGAAGAACTGGTCAAAGGTGTGGCCCGGTCTTGCGGCATCCGGGCAACGCTTGAAGTTAAAAAGGGGTATCCCGTGCTGATAAATGATTCCGAGCTGGTCAAGCACACCGTAGCCTGCGCCGGCGAACTTCTGGGAGCCGACAAAGTTCACAGCGGACTTCCCAGAATGGGGGCCGAGGATTTTGCCTATTTTTGCCAAAAATGGGGCGGGGTAATGGTAGGCCTTGGTTGTCACGATCCCCTCAAAGGCTTTCAACACGGCCTCCATTCTCCCTATTTTAATATTGACGAAAGGGCCCTGGAAATAGGAACCCGGCTTTTCGCACATGTTCTTACTCAATATATAGAAAGAAAAAAAAGGTGATGATTTTTTCCGGTTCATCCGGGCTACGGGTAGGGTCTATAAACCGTTATGGTATTGAAGCCTTCGGACAACTCCGCCAGATTTTTTTCGCTCACTTCTATACCCAGTCCCGGACCCTTCAAAGGATCGGCTTCACCCCCCGGTCCCATTGACACATCTTCGACGGTAACGTTTTTTTCGAGCAAAAATTCATCATACGAACCGTCACAATATACGGCATCACGGCAAAGAAGGCATAAAATCCTGCCGGCGGCGGAAAGAATGCCGGACTCACCCAGGTGGCATCCGATCTGGAAAGAAATTCCGTTGCACCTTAAATACTCGATAATCTTTAATGAATTTCCGAACCCTCCGCATTTGGACAATCTAACGTTGATCATTTTATAGTAGCCATCCTCGGCAATCTTTTTCATATCCTCTAAAGAGCATGCCGACTCATCGGCCATCAGGACCACACCGGTTTTATGCATAAGGTCGGCAAAATCGGCGGTTTCCGGGTGGTTCGGCCTCATAGGCTGTTCAATAACCTTAATTCCGTAGTCTTTTATCAAAGGTACGTGTTTTAAGGCCAGAGCATAATTCCAAACACAGTTTATATCGACTTTAATATCGCAATCTTTTCCAAACATCGTGCGAACAGCTTCGAGGATTTCTTTGTTTTGGGATAAATCTTTGCCCAGTTTCAGTTTCAGCTTTGTCACTTTCATTTTTTTGATCAGCTGACATATTTCAACAATTCTTTGTTTGCCGGCGAGCGGAAGTGCAGCGCCATAATAAACCTTGTTTGTCATAAAATCTTTGGGAAAATAATCTATGATGTTTCTGCCCTGGCTTTTGCCCAAGGCATCCAGCAACGCTGTTTCCAAGGCACAAACAGCAGCGTTGTGAGCTTTTCCATGGATAAGGCCGTCAACAAAATTCCATATCTGGGAAACGTGGTTCAACTCCCAGGGGAAATTATCCAGCGCAATAAAACGGTATATACTTCGAACTGCGCTTTCCTGAGACTCTCCGGTTACAAAAGACCTTGGGGCGCCTTCACCATATCCTTTGATGTTACCCTGTTGGGCAACCACTTGAACAATGATGTTTTTGACTGAATATCTTTTTCTCAGAGAGTGAGAGAACTCGGATGAAAAGGGAAGTAAAATCGGATATACACTTATATTGTCTATTTTCATATCATCTGTCTTTACATCAATCTTACTTTGCAATGAGGAATAATGAACTCGTAAAAAGTCAGATTTAGACGGTTTCGTAAAAAGTTCAAATTCAAGGCGTGCAAATTTTGTAATCATGAGGCGTACTTATTGTACGTTGAATGATTGCAAAATGCAGCACAACGCAGAAGTTGGACTTTTTACGAAACCGTTAAGAATAATCAGCAGGGAGTGTTCGGCAGTATTAAGGTAAATATTGCCCCCTTATTCGCATGGTTTCTTACCTGGATCATCCCGCCATGATCTTGCATATTTTGATGGGCAATAAACAATCCAAGACCGGTACCTCTGTGCATGTTACTCTTATGCTTGGTCGTAAAATAGGGATCAAATACCTTGTCAATATGAGAAGGTGGAATTCCGGGGCCATTATCTTTAATCTCAATGCTAACCCTGTCCTGATTTTCCTTTTCCGTACATTTTGTTGTAGTTAATTGGATCTTCCCTCCTTCAGGGGTAAAATCCACTGCATTTGAAAGGATATTTAAAACAACCTGTTTCATCTTTTCAGAATCCATCCAGACTTGCCCGATATTTGGATCAAATTGACAGGAGACATCAATCTTCTTGGCCTTACTTTGGGGTGACATCAAAAGAATCATTGAATCAATCAATCCATGGAGATCATTTAACTCCATGTGTGATTCTTTTGTGTTGACCAGGTCCAGAAGTTCGGTAATAAGATTATTTATCCGGTGTGTCTCTTCCATTGCAATCTTATGAAAATCATTGCGGAATTCTTCATCATGGTATTTCTGCGGCATCATCTGGATAAAAGTCCCTATAGCGGTCATGGGATTCTTGATTTCATGGGCCAGTCTTGCTGCCAGATTTCCTAAAAAGGAAAATTTTTCGGACCGGCTCAAGAGGGCATGTGATTGTTTGAGTTCTTCCATCTGTTGTTGAAGCCTGCTGTAAAGTTTCGTGTTTTCTATGGCGATGGCGATCTGAGGCGCAAAAACTTCCAGTGTCTCCCGGGTTTCTTTGGGCACCCCCTTTCCATCAATAGCATCCGTTGCAATAATACCGATCACCCTGGAACGGGTGATAAGGGGAAGTACGTATACGGAAGTCGGTTTGCCGTGAGTTAACATAATGTTTTCTTTTCTAAGAATTGATCTTCTTACCTCGGGTATATATTCCGGTTGCCCGGTGTTGGCTACCCTGACAAGAATATTACTTAAACGATTTAAAGAAACTTTGTAATTTCTGATAACCTCCGGTACGTCACCATTAAACCCAATACCATGAATGTATTCTAAAAACCCTTGGTCTTCATTAACGAGCATAATGACGGCACGGTTGATCCGGCAGACGTTGGACAGAAGGTTCATGATGACGGTAAGGAGTTGTTCCAGGTCCAGTAAAGACAGGATTGCCTTACCGGTTTCCTGTATGGCTTCAAGTTGTTTGACTCTTTTGTTAAGCTCTATATTCAGCAGGTTGACTTCATCGTATTTTTGTTGGATGACCGCTTTATCTTCTTCCATTTCCGTTATGGTTTCCATAAGAACCGATTTTGACGTGAAAACCCGTGAAAAAATCTCGTGAAATCTGTTTTTGAAGGGCCATTTAATATGGTATTCGCAGTATGGATTTCCATTAAAGTAACAACATGTTTCTTTAATAACTGCGGGTACTCCTTTCCATATCAGCGGCAATGAAGCATAAACCCCTTGATTATAAAGGCATATGTTTTTTGTTACCTCCATATTGGGGTCCCAGTGTAAGCGAACAACTGCGGTATTTTTTTTAAGTTCAACAAGTTCTACTCGCTTGTTTCTGTTCCAGCGGTCATTTACTTTCTGGCCGTGCTTGAGCGCTTTTTTAACAGACCAGAATGTTTTAAATATAATACTCTGGGCGTAGCCCAGAGAAATGTTTTCCGTAGCATACCTGCCGATTTTATAAGCCGCCATTTCGTCATTAAGGATTGATGCCGCCCTGTTGTATAACTTTGAAATAACGCTGCAGGAAACCCAGCTGTTGGGATCTCTTAAATAACTTTCAGGGTCCTGAAGCACATCAATTTCAGGATCAAGATTCCCAAAAAGAGCGCTACAGTCGCCGCCATTATATTTTTTGACATAATCAAGGATTGCTCTGGAGTTTATGCAGCTGGTTTCCTTTTCCATTTTTTTTAACCGTTTTTATCAGTCAAAAACCAAGTGGGATTGCTCCCCACCGGAGCATAATACGGATCGGGAATTAAAACTTCGCCGGAATTTATAAAGGTAAATTTCTGGTGTTTCTTTGACCTGACATCAATTTTTTATACTTTTCCGTTAAAACAGGCACCGATTTTTTAAACGTCCAAAGGCTTTTTCCCTGTACGTTAAATATTGATCTGTTGGCATCTCTGAAACATGGGTCGGGTATGGCATCATCCCTTAAGGACTGAGCCGGAAGCCTGAAAAAAGGCATAATATTTAACAATGCGTTTTTTATTTTTTGTGTGTAATTGGACAGGTTAAAAATTTTAGTATTATAATCGAGGATCGTCTCAAAGTCCAAATTTTTCGACGGTTGTCTGACAATGTTCTGCCCAAAAACACCGTCATCGTCAAAAACAACATCCGGCAGAGAAACGGCAAGGTCATATATCTTGGTTTTGGGATATACATGACACTCTCCGATCTTAAAGACATGTCCGCCCGGACCTTTGTCTTTAGATAAATTTTGCACAAAGGCAAGACTTTCCTTAAGATCTTTTTCCGTATCCCCCGGATACCCCGCAATCATAAAAATTATCATCGGGATTTCATTTCGGGCAGCCTCTTTGAAAATAGCTTTGGTATTTGCAATATATTTTTCGTAATGGGATTTGTCCTTAACCTTATTCATGCGTCTTAACGTGCTGTAACTGGCCGACTCAAAACCAAGGGCGATAATGCCGCACACATCCGCAATGCCGAAGAGCAGGGAGGGATCGAGCACATCGCAACGACTTTCAAAATTAACTTTCATTCCCAATGACCTGAGCAATGGAAACAGGTCAAAAGATTTAAAGAGGGCATCGCTGATCAGCAGGGTATGGGCATTAATCTTATCCGCCAAATTTTTCAGGTCGTTATGAATTATTTCAAACGGCACTTTTCTTCTATGGGGTCGTATAAATTCTTCCATGCAAAAATTACACCCATAGGCACAGCCCCTGCTGAATGCATATGGCAGAATATCATACTCCCCGGGATGCATTAACAACTCAAGGTTAAGAAGCGCTTTTCGGGCAAGATCAAACCGTTTCCCTCTCCTGCTTAAACAGGTTTGACCGTCTTTTTTCCATGCCGTGTTGGGAATGTTTTCGTTAATCGGATTTTTTCCCGCATGCAAAAGCTCAACGATCCTAAGTGCGGATTCTTCGCCTTCCCCCAATACAATCACATCCACCGCCGTGGTTTTGGAAAAAATCTCTTCATAGTAAATGGTCGGGAAATATCCCCCTAAAAAAACAAAAATATCAGGATCCAACCTTTTAATAAGATTGCAGATTTCAACAACTTCCTCTGCCTGGGAAATTGCCGTGCATGATATGCCAATCCCCTTTGGTTTTATTTTAGCCAGATCTTTAAAGAATTCCCGGAAGATCTGTGCTTTTCCCTCTTTATTCAAAGGCAACCCATAGTCCATGGGGACGGAAATAACTTTGATGTCTATATCGGGCCGGTTAATCTTTATAAAACTCGATATTTCAAGAATAGGCAACGGATAAGCAGGAACATACATCCCTGTATTTTTTGAAATCGGTTCAATAAACAAGAACATTGTAAAATCCTATGATATGAGACCATTGTAAAATGCCCTCTTTTGCCCAATTCCGGCGTCAGACTCAAATTTTAATCCTCAAAATACTCTAATGTATTCCTGTGGTTAAAATTTTCGTCTTTCTTGGTCTTGAACAAAATTGAACATTTTTCAAAGGTCTCAGTATGAGACATCAGGCTCGAACCAGGGAAGGTTCGAGTACAGGAATCGACGCCGGTGTTTCTGTTAAGACGTCAGTGGGTGAAAACATATCCAATTTCGGATATTTTTTCCATTGATACCATTCTTCAGGAAATTTGTATATATAATGTTCCATAAATTTAAGCACCACTTCCCCGGTAGACATATCCATGGATCGCTGATACTGTTTCGACATTTCTTCCCACGAAGTGGCAATAAATTTATATCGACGCCAAGAATCCCTGTGCATCGCCCCAAAAACAATAGCGGCCTTACATCTTTTTGATAAAATATTTATTGTTTTGTCCATATAAATATGTTTGCCCAGAAAATCTATTTTATGATTTCGACAGGGCCTCCATTCATCTATCTCGTCACATTGGGTTATCACCACCCGGTTTTCTTTTAGATTGTCACAAATCGCTTTCATGATATTCGGTGTTCTGTCCGGGTCAATAAATCGGGTTGAAACTTCGCCGGCACGTCGATTTGATATTTCTCGAAGCCGGTTTGATGAAAATTTTACCACAATGGTTACCGGGTAATTATTTAACGCCAAATAACCCGGAATGAATTCGACCCCCCCAAGATGACCGGTGATTAAAAGAGCGCCTCTGCCTTCGCTAAGCGCTTGATTTATAGAAGTTAACCCTTCATTTTCTATGTGTGTTCGAAAAAAGGCTTTCCATGTTTCAGTAGTGGAATAGGCATTAAATAATTTTTCGTAGTAATGAAATAATGTACCTCGAAAAACGGCTTTTGTAATAGATTTTATCTGGGATTCATAGTCACGGCCTGTAAAAACGGTTTTAACAGCGTTTTTAATTTTCCGTCTTTCTTTCCTGTTAAAGAAAAAATATAATTTTCCCAGAATACTCATGTAAAAGAGGGTGATTCTCCACCCCAGCATCCTGCACATAAAAATGTTAAATCGTCTTTGCAGAAAAGAACTTAAATTTATCTTCATGGGAATACCTCCTTTGTTTTTTGGATTTTGAGTTTTAAATTCGTCTCTTCGCCCCGCCCGCCATTGATAAAAACGAGCAGGCAGGTTACAATTGAAATGTTGGAATAATAACACGCTGGAATAACGGAATGTTTTGGCGCAACGCGGAAACAACTGGTGAATTTAGAGCATTAGAAATTAGGGGCTTCGCCCCAATTGGAACAATGGAATGATGGATAAATGGAATAATGGGTTTGAAGGAGTTTTTCACAATTAAAATGGGTTATTTCCGCCCTTATCTCCAGTATTCCAGTATTCCAGTATTCCATTCTGATGGCATAAACAGGTTGACATTATCAAACCTAATATTTTTAAGAAGTTGTAGAATTTCCGAGACATTTAATTATGAAATATTCAGGTTGAACGTATGATGTCTATCAACCCATATTGCTTAGGTGTTTCATCAAAAAACGTGCCATAACCTGCCTGACAGATGGGATTGGGAGGCAAAAAAGCTGTTTTGGAATAAATTTTATATAAGGATTTATTGAAGATACTTGTTTAAAGGGATTTTAAATCAATATGAATTTATATAACAAAAGTTTGCAAATAAATTAATACTTTTATAAACGAGTACATTCATGGAAAATGAGATGGCAGATATGCACAGAAAAATGTGCACGATGCACATTTTTCTGTGCACCTTCTGACGAAACACTCTGTTGTTGACGAAGATAAAATTTTATGATGATATTTTTTAAAATGAACTAACACTAAATTAACCATAGCATAATAACAAATTAACATAGTCTGTCCCGGACGGGTCCGGAAACCATGGCATAAAGTTTGCATTATCGTAATTGTTTTAAAATTCCCGATAGTTTTAATCCGGTCGACAGGAAGCACTCAGAATATAGGTAGTGCACATCCATTAATCTATCATGGGCACAAATTAAGTTTCCAATGCAGAAATTAACAATTTTTCGCAAGGTCAAGGAAATCAAGGAATTATGCGGAGGCGTACAAGTGGTACGCCGCACAAGTAATTCCGTAGATTGACGCAGAGATTGCGGAAAAGGGCAATTTCTGGATGGAAACCAGGTAAAAAAGAGTGAATAGAATATGAAAAAAAATCATACCATTCTTGTTGTTGATGACGAAAATGGCGTTCGCCAGTCATTCAACATGGTTTTAAAGGATGATTATAATGTGCTTCTAGCGGATTCTGGACAGCAAGCTTCTGATATTTTTATAAATAATAAAGTCGATCTGATTTTGCTCGATATCCTTTTGCCGGATGCCGGAGGTCTTGAACTTCTTGAGAAATTCAAGGAAACAGATCCTAATACGGAAATAATCATGGTAACCGCGGTTAATGAAGTTCAAACAGCGGTAAAGGCGATTAAACTGGGGGCTTATGAATATATCATTAAACCGTTTGTGGTAGATGATGTGTTGACCGTAATTAAGCGGGCCATGGAAAAACGAAGCCTTGTTAAAGAAGTTGCCTATCTGAAGGATGAACTTGAGCGATATTGCCCCTTTGAAAAAATGCTTGGCAAAGATGAAAATATGATAAAAATCTTTGAGTTAATATCCATTGTTTCTCAAAGTGATGGTACCGTCCTCATACAGGGGGAAAGCGGTACGGGCAAGGAATTGGTTGCCAGAGCCATTCATAACCGGGGATCGAGACATAAAGAGCCGTTTGTGGTGATTAATTGTTCCGCCATACCGGCCACCCTGATGGAGAGCAAAGTCTTCGGCCACAATAGGGGAGCGTTTACCGGAGCCACCCATACCAGTGTCGGCAAGCTGGAAATTGCAGATAAAGGGACGATTTTTTTGGATGATATCGATTCTCTGGATATCAACATGCAAGCTAAGCTTCTACGAATTATCCAGGAAAAAGAATTTGAAAGACTCGGGAGCACCAAGGTTGTCAAGGTTGATGTCAGGTTCGTGGCATCTTCGAATAAAGACCTCAGGAAATTGATTTTACAGGAAGAATTCCGTGAAGATCTCTATTATAGGCTGGCTGTTTTTCCCATTGAACTCCCCCCCTTAAGAAAAAGAAAAGGGGATGTTCCACTTCTGTTGAACCACTTTTTGGAGTTAAATTCCACGAATACCGGAAAACCTCCCAAAATGTTTAGCAAAGAGGCCATTGACATATTAACAGAATATGATTGGCCGGGAAATGTCAGAGAGCTTCAGAACCTGGTGGAAAGATTGTTTACCATTACAAAAAATTCCGTCATTCATCTTAAAGATATCTCCACATTCAACATTGACAAAAGAGAAATTAAGGATATGACCCTCAAACAAGCCGTGAGTACATTTGAGAAAAATTACATCTCCGAAGTTCTTAAAAGCGTTGACGGAAATAGAAAAAAAGCGGCGGAACAACTCGGAATACATCGTAATACGCTTTTGTCCAAAACCCTCGAGTTGGGTCTGAATGCGAATAAATAAACGTATCGCAACGGGTGCATTACCAGTTTGTTAATAGCTTTCCAAGACTTTTTGGTTTCAGGTGTCAGGTTTCAGGTCTGGCGATTCCTGACACCTGACACCTGAAACCTGACACCCGATGGCGAGGTTTTCGCTCAAAAATAAATAAGTTAATGCGTGAGAACCATTTTAACAAATCGGTAATGCTCCCATCCCAACTTATAGAAAAAAACCTCCTCTATTTCACATCTTTTTTTTATTTATCCTTGACATGAATTTGCAAAATGTTTATAGGACTTTTTTTAAATGTGATTTTTCTGAATTTTATCTCCACTTGGAAATGGTTTATATCCAACGGGTACAGTCGATTAACCAACTAATATTAATAGATGATTTATTATCGACTTGCGATTGACTCAATAGAATTGGAAATTTGGAACGGTCCTTAATATGAAACTCAATAATCTACTGGCGCAAAAAAAAACCGCAATTATAAAAAATTGGTTTACCTTAACAGTTGAAACTTATCCCCCCGACACCGCATCATTTCTAAAAAAGCAGAAAGATCCTTTTGCCAACCCTGTTGGAAGAACCGTATCCCTTGGATTGGAAGCATTATTTAGTGAACTCCTTAAGGAAATGGATTATGAAATTATAACCTCCTTCCTCGATCCTATCATCAGGATCAGAGCTATTCAGAACTTCTCCCCTGCACAAGCCGTAAGTTTCATCTTCCTTTTAAAAAAGGCCATTAGAGAAAACATAAAAAAGGAGGCTTTGGAAGAGCAGCTTTTCAATGAACTGCTGTTGTTCGAGTCAAAAATCGATCAATTGGTCATGATTGCGTTTAACCTTTATATGCAATGCAAGGAAAAGATTTACGACCTCAAAGCCAATGAGATGAGAAACTCAACTTATAAGGCTTTTAAGAGAGCGGGTTTGGTTAGAGACTGGCCGGTGGATGAACCGGACATTAAACCTAATATTAATGAGTAAGGAGGCTTCAAACCATATATAAGTTTTTTGCAAAATCATTTGTAAAAAAAGCTGTGTTAAACGATT